>JACCDN010303128.1_pt1 | contig 23587 bp, 22 predicted proteins | sample 7441691 | NCBI WGS metagenome assembly JACCDN01 (sample SAMN15323439, study PRJNA562643) | freshwater metagenome | isolation source: river surface water | place: USA:Blue River Watershed | collected 2017-08-16 | reverse complement strand
GTTATTGGAGACATGTTTTGGCAGTTCAAGGAAGACCAATTCAACATTGATGGAGTGCTCCATCACATTCCAAAGGAAATGAAGGATGTTTGTTTGATCAAGTACACCGGCGAAGGCATCAAAATGCACCACTCTTCTTTCGCGGGAAGAAAAGATGTTGTTAAACAGCATAAACTACACTCAATCGCCGGGACGCTGAACTGGCTTTCGAAGAACGGAGGCAACGCGCTGTTTCCAAACATTGTGATCATCGCCGGGCAAATGGCGGACCGCGGAATCAACTTTGCAGACCATGAGAGCGGGTGGCATTTGACGCACCAGGTGATGATTAAGTCGGCCGATACATCATGTGCGAGCGCGCTGCAGGGGTGCCGCATTCTTGGAAACTTTTCTGATTTGATTCCCCTGAAACTGTACACGACTGAGAGAATCAAATCCAAAATTGAGAAGAGCTACACGGCATCAAATAGCATTATTCGACAGCTTCAAGAGAGCAAGATTAAGGAGGAGTTCACAGACTCTGTTTGCGCGAAAGAAGTTCAGATCAAACAACATGAAGCAGAAGAGTTGGACAAGCTAAAGTTTATTACGCGCGGAAAGAAAAGAGTGCAGGACTCATTCAAAATTTGTGTTACCAAAGGAAATAATGATGTTCTCAATAATGAAGAAAATGGCGATAGCGACGGAGACGAGGATTCAGACGAAGAAAACGAGGGATGGATCGTTGCAAGGAACGAATCACAGCGATTAGTTTACAATCAGCTAAAGGAGGTGCTTGGAAGAAACTGGATGAAGAGGAGCGATGCTTTGAGTAGACTCGAGAATAAGGATTGGGATATCAGAAAACTGCTGGGCATGAGGTCAGAAGAGAGACGAGCGTCCAATATTGCTTACAGAAAGAGAGACAGGCAAGTTGAATATAGATTAGTTAAAATTTCTAAATAAATGAATATTTTTCGAAAGTATACTGACTGTGAACTAATACAAGAATATAAGCGGCTTCAAAATTACGTTCCCAAAGAGCTTCTTAGGAACAACATTGGATACAAATGCAGCAACGCCTTTTTTCAAGAAGAAAGATTTGCTAGCTCTACGGGGGGTAAGCTTTCCGCCATTTCATTCTGGGAACAGAGGAAGGACAAGGTTCTAGCTTACGCAGAGACTCAACAAAAAGGAGACCTGTTCCGTCATGTCCAGTTCATGAACCATTCACCTTCTCAATTTCCACCGAACGTCGCCATTTGGTTCTACAAAAAGTTCAAAGCAACTGCGGTCTTTGATCCGTTTGCGGGATGGGGGGACCGATGTTTGGCTGCAATCGCGAGCGGGGTCGATTACACCGGCGTTGATTCAAACAAAAGGCTGAGAAAATGTTACAAAAATATGCTCAAATTTTTTCCACACTCAAGCCGAGCTGAAATTGTATTCAAGCCAGTCGAGGATGTCGATTTTCTCTCCTTTGATTTTGATTTTGTGTTTTCAAGCCCTCCATTCTGGAACAAAAAAAAGAAACTTATTGAATTATATGCCGGCCAGAGAGAGACAAGATACGACGAGTTTATGGTCGGCATTCTCGCGCCGCTTATCCAATATTGTAAACGTAAAGCATGGGTATGTCTCTATATGCCCGAACACATGGCTAAAGATCTCGAAACAATTGGAGTCAAAGCTGATTTATTTTTTCAGTACTCTGGCGCAGGAAATAAGTGCAAGCAAACCTACATGTTCTTCTGCTACTCGAGTGAATGATAACAAAACATACGGCCCTAACTAATAACGAAGAAATACGGATGTGGAAAATGTACATGTCTGTTTCTTTTCGTTTGCCCGTCTTAATAACTGTTGCATAGAACTTCTTGATATTGACGAGAGAATTTTGCTGAGGCAGACCTGCAGAAGGGCGCGCGCGTCTGTTCCTCGGCAAAAAGGAATCAGGATAGGAAACATTTCTCGCCAAAAAATCCTCATTTGTAACGTCTTTCCGCATTGTCCCTGAATTTTCTTTATTTTTTTGTAATACCAAAAGATGTACTGGGCAACAATTCTCATGATAATTCTTGGAGTTATTTCGGCAATTGCCATCCCTATTCTTATTGTCTTGATTGTGAAGAAGCCGGCGACCTCATCGGATCTGAGCACATCAAGTAGCGGCTCGACCTCGACAGCTTCTTCGAATAAGCCTGTTACGTCAACGACATCGACGACGACATCGACGACGACATCAACGCAAACTTCACAAACCCCGGCGCCGCAGGGAGACGCGGAGACCGTGCCTGCTCTAATTTCAAAGTTTCCTCCCAACATCCAAAACTCCATTTTGATTTTGAACTCGACAGCCAGCGTTATGGCCGCATACTTCTCCCCCGATTTAGCTTTCTACGGAGATACGGACTCGGCCACAGATCCGTCTGCCGGTTCAACATATGCAGACTACTGGGCGAAATGCAAAGCTACATTCACCGTTTATTCTCCGGGAGCAAACGGCACGTGGACTTCAAGCGCGAAAACGGGAACTTACTTTCAGTCTTTGAATCCCGGCGAGTGTTGGGTCGTCACCCTTCCTCTGAGCAGAGACGGTGTACCAGTAACATGCAACGGATATCGAGCGGGCGCGTCGGGAAACTGCACCGGCACGACTATTTGGGTTGAAAACCAGAACCAAAACACTCGCGCGACGGACTCTTTTGGAGTTTACCGGCTTCCTAATACTTCAATTATTGAAGCATATTTTCCGCCAAAGGCAGGCGATAACATTAACTACGATTTTAGCGCGGTCGACGGAATTAACTTCACGGCGCACATGTATTGCGGGCAATCCAGCTCCACGGATGCGCCGGACTCAATCAAAAAGTGCGACGGCGTGACTCTTGACACTTGTCCCTCAAAGGAAAGCGACATCGACTCTCCAATCGGGAGCGGCTTCAAAAACTGCTACTCGCCGAAGCACTATTTGACAAAGGACACGAGTTGTTCTCTCGCACTGAACAGCGACTGCTATGGCTGCGGAGAAGACGGAGCGAGATCGGACCTCGACAAATTTAAATCGAAATGTCAGTGCCACAAAGTCTGGGACCCACAGTCCGCCGCGGCCGGCTCAGCTACAAAGGCCTGGCGCGACTACCTAGGGCAATGCGCGGCGTACACTTGGGCTTACGACGAGCAGTTTCTCAAGAGCACCGACACCTCTTGCATGGATCTTACGGACACAAACGCTGATATTTACGACACCAACTCAATCTCTCTGCAAACGGCCCCCAACGCGCCCGGAATCAACTTGTTTGTCAACATTACAAGTGTTTTCGGACAATAGTTTGAACAAAAAACCGGCGCGCCGGCTAACTCAATAGAACAGAAGCCGCTTTTGTGGAAAAATGAATTAATACATTATACTGCTATAAAAAATACAAGTACAAAATGCAAGTTGTTAGAAACCTCAACGAAATCGTTTATGAACCCATTAACCAAAATTATGGATGGGGAAAGTACGGCGAGTTCAAAGTTCTTATTCGCAGAAGAGATGGGTTTGTGAATATCACAAAACTTTGCAAAGAAGGTGGAAAAGAATTTTTTCATTGGAGTTCAAATAGTTCTTCCAAAAAAATGGTTGAGGAACTTTGTCGGGTGCTCGGAATTCCGATGACCCAGCTTATTGAAACTTATCAAGCAGGCTCAGACTATGAACTTTCAGGCACATACGTCCACCAAGACCTGGTTCCACACATCGCTTCTTGGATTTCCCCTCAATTTGCCATCAAAGTGTCGCGAATCGTAAACAACTTTATTGTCTGCCAGTACGAGCAAGCAATGAGGGAGAAAAATGGAGAAATTAGCCAGCTTAAATTGCTGAATGAGAAAATCGAAAAGAAATTCAAAGAAGAAGAAAGAAGACACGAGGAAAGCGAGAGAAGGTTCAGAGAAAGTGAGAGAAGATATGAAGAAACAAAAATATCGCTCGAGGAAGCGCACCGTAAGCTTGACCTCGCAAATGAGAATATAATTGAGGCCGTACGCGGGGTCAACAGAGCCAACAATAATACTCAGGGGATACAAAGGACGCTTGACGGAGCAGTTGAGACAAGAGTTCCTTTCAGACATATCCAGAACAAGGATACCGAAACCTATGCCCTCTATTTCTGCTTTGAAGACGAGCATGGTAGCCATTATACTCAATGCAGGGCGCGCCCGTTTCATATCAAGAATAGAGAAAAGAGGTTGAGGGAACGATTTCCAAACTTTCGACGCTCTGCTATAATCGCGCCTGTGCCAAACGCCCGCACACTCGCGAGCGAGTTTGAGAGGCGCGTGCAAGAGCGCGGCGCCGAATTCAATCTCAAGTTTCAATCAATTATTTTGCCCCATAACGGGAATTTGACAGAACAAGAGATGGTTGAAATGGCGCACGAAGTGTTTGACGAGCGCCTTGAGCCGGCCGAAGAAGCTAAAGAGCTGTTTCCAAAAATCGACGTCGAAATCGACCAAGAAGGAAAAATTACAGCCGGAGTGCCGGAAGAAATCAAGATTGAGCATGAACCCGAGCCCGAAGAGCCGACATACGAACAGCGATTTGTCGAATTGATGAGCCAAACTCAAAATCAACTCAAAGAAGTCGCGCGCGCGTTTCCCCGCGACAAGACTTTCGGCGGCTGGTCAGGAAAGAACAAGACAGATTTGGCGCATTGGATATTGCGCCGCCAGGGATTTTCTGCATAAATAAAAACTTTTATTGTTTTATTCGAAATAACTTTGCGCGCTCGTTTTAATACTAATTCAAAACAGTATTGAAATGCCATTTGGATAATTAGAATGTCGGAAAATGAGTCTGAAAAAGGAAACCTGCTTTGTTCAGTATGAACTGCGAGATGGTGTTTGAAACTGTTTTTGAAAGAGAGACATTTTCAGGCTCCCTGTTTTTGGAGGCAACTACCGCCGGGATTGAAGTGAGCTTGTCCGCGCAGGATAAGCTCTTCAAAGCATCGGTTGAGATTGCAGAGTTCGGCGAGCTTGACGCCGAGGAGCAGGAGTTTTACTTTCAAAAAGCGGCAAAAAAAATCTCGTTTGATGAAGGGCAAAAGGTTATGGCGTGTGCGCGCATTCTTGGCATCCCGGCGTGGTCGTGCGCTGTGAAGAAAGTGCCGCTTTCTGAAAGAGAGCACTTTGAAGAAGAGTTAAATGAGGCGCGCGAAAGAATTGGCGCGTTGGAAGCAGAAGTGAACCTCCTGAGGCGAAAGGTGAGGCGTTTAGAGACGCGAAGAGAAGTTGAGGGGATTGTGAAATTCCAATACACGAACGGAGTATTGGAATACGAGCACAACGTGGCGGATAACGTTAGGGAAAAGTTTGAGGCGGGCATGCTTGCTTATTTTAAATTTGGCATTATTCATTGCTTGAATAGCTACCGAGAAGAAGATGTTAAAAGAAGCGTTGATAGGTATGCTGTGAATATGGGAACCTTTTATTCGAAACTAATTCAAGCAGACACGTTTGAAAAGATTCAGGACCTTGTACTGACATTCCGCTTCATTTGGAGAGGGAACGAACCAGAGAAAATCCCTTCTAGTGCGGGCTCAAAACATATGATTGACAAGAAGGTGTTTGAAGAAAGAATGCTGTTTGTTGTTTTATTCCATGTAAACGTATTTCGGTTTTGCCGTCCTGAGTTGCTGCTTGGCGCCAGGAGCAACGATCCGTCCCATCTATTCCTCATTAGAGAACCTCTGAACGAAACCTTTGTACTGCGATTAAGATTTGCAGATGATTACTTCCAGACACAGCCAGACGCCTTTTTGGAAGGCGACTGTCATGCAAGTTTTTCATCTGGCGCGAGCACAATTGACAATTTTGGAAACGCCGGAACCTATGACGAAGAGAACAAGATATTCACGCTCGCTGGAAACCACACATACGTTTTCTATAAATAAAAACCCATATTTTTGACATAATTATTTCTTTCTGTTCATTATCCACACGGTTGTTTGAAGAATAGTTGCAAATGCGACCCACAACACATAGGGTACGTACATGTAGGTTACAGGCCGCGAGTATTTCCATATCGCAATCATCGCCCAAATCGTGGTCGCCAATATGAGGTAAACTATGACGGTCGCCGCGCCAAGATCTTTAAGGCCAAAGTTCACAGGCGTGTAAAGAAGATTGAAGATAATATTAAGGATGAATGGAAGAGCGACAATAAAAGGCAATTCTCGTCTGCACAGCTTTTCGAATACGATAAAAAGACAAACTGCGATCAATGAATACAAGACGGTCCAAACAGGACCGAATATCCATCCCGGCGGAGATATTTTTGGTTTCTTGTATTCGGAGTAATCAGACGCGGCTGACTTGGAATTTCCCATTTATCGAAGAGATTAATTATTTCGGGTTGAAACTTTTGAATTCGGTCGATCCCTTTGAAGTTTAGAAGAGACAACATTTGCGGCAATAAAGTCGCCCTGACTGTCTTTCTGAACTTGAATAATGCATTTTTGGTGTTGATGTACTCCCTATTGAATGTTGTTTGCAAGATATTCAGCCGTTGGAGCTATTGAGCCGAGAAGGCCAGTCGTCGCCCCGCGCACGAGGTTCGTGCTCACGACTGCGTAAGAAATAGTTTGAGAAGAAATTCCAACCAAAAAGTTGTTTCCTTCAAAAGTGTTTCCCGTAATCATGTTGCTACTAACCACGATATTTTCTCCCCCAACATGAATTGCGGTGACCGAATTCGTGTAGCAGCCCGTAATGATGTTGGACACGATCGAGGCGCCGCCGCCAAGGAACCGAATGCCTTCCCCGTCGCTCGGATAACCCCAGAAGGACTGATCCTTGCCAAGAGACAATATGTCGTTTCCGACAATATTGATGGAAGCGTTTGTGATTCCGTTCCCGTCGTAAGCGATCCCTTTGTAGCTTCCTTTTATAACATTGCTTGAAATCGTAACGGAAGAGGGACTTGTTCTTCCGACAAAGTCGAACCATCCGAGATCGATTCCTATTCTGCAGTTTGTGAGCTCGTTTCCCTGAATGATAATTCCGTCTTGCAGTTTGTCCGCGTCGGAAGTGTTGCCCATCGGGCCGACGCCAATCCCGAAAAAACACCGGACAATTTTGTTTCCAGAGATGATTCCGGTCGCGCTATTGTTGAACGCGACGCCGCCGTTTTCTGAATTCTCTAGATAGTTTCCAACCACAGAAAAAAATCCAGAGTTGCAACCGATCAAGTCGCCTCCGCCCCCGACGATGTAGTTCCCCTCAATCATAGCATTCTCGTTGTCGAGCAGCATCGCGGTGAATTGCTGGCTCGGGTCAGTTTGCGCGGGAATGTTAAAGAACCTGTTGCGTCGGTACTGTACTCTTGCTCCTGTCCCCTTGAAAAAGATGAAGACGCCGCCGAAGCTATCCGAAACGAGAGAACCGTCAAACGAAACGTCTTGTATGGAAACGTCGTCTGCGTCTGTTCTGAAGAGAATTTGCTGATCAACAGTTTGCGCCGGAAGAGCGCGAATCACTCCCCCCTGTCCCTGAAGAGTCGTCTTTGCTGGAACTTGAAGTGTTCCGCGAACAAGAAAGGTTCCGGGCGGAAACGAGATGACGAGCCAGGGATTCTCAGAAGCAGCCTGAAAAGCGCGCTCCAACGCGCTCGTGTCGTCTGTAACGCCGTCTCCCTTCGCCCCAAAGTAGTAAAGGCTAAAGACGTCTGGAGTTGAGTTGTACGCGGAAAGAGCGTTGATTGTGTTTGTCGAAATAGCATCCGCGATGGAATCTTTTTCAATTCTAAAAGACATTTATTGGACTAATAAGAAACAATAAGCCTGTGAAAACGAAACGCCAAGCTGCGCCGCGCGTTCTTAGTCAGTTGACAGTTAAATACAATCCGCAAAGCAAAATGAGATCGATGATTATCCCTTCAGACGAAACGTTCAAGCTGGTCAGTTTTAACATTGACACCAATCTTGGTAGATATGAAAGCAATACTCAGCTTACCAGAGCTATGCCAAATTGGAAGGTATCAAAGCGTGTGCCAGAAATTCTTTACTATTTGGAAAACTCCGAAGCCGACGTTATTTGCTTGCAAGAGCTGCGAAACTGTATTGTTGGTAACAATGTTCACGTTAATTCTGCATCACCATTATCCGATGGACTTAAATCCCTGGGTTATGCGGTATTAACCAGTTCTTATAACCCTCACGGAGGAGATCTTTCGTATAAGTATCTTACGGCTTATAAGCCGGATCTTTTTACCCTTATTCATGAAGAGATGATACCATTTACTAAGAGCGGAAAGTTTTTGACTCAGGAGAAAAGAAGCGAAATGAGTGACGTCCAAATTAAGGATCACAATTTTGGCTCATTTTACGAGCGAGGAGCATTTGTAACCACTTTTCAAAATAACTTCGGCAAGCTTTTTCAAGCTATCAACGTTCACATTGATATTTCGTGGGGCGCGCGCAACGAGTCTTCTAAAATTCTTGGTAAACATATTGCCAGCGCTAAAGCGACCATGCCCGTAATCTGCGTGGGTGACTTCAATTCGTTTCCTGAATGGAATGGGGCCGAACAGTGTGAAACTATCATGAAGCTTGGAAGTTGCGAAAATGCACTTGAGCATTATAGTTCCTCCTTTATTGCTTTCCCATACGACTGGGGGAAAAACGACTTGCGGCTTAGAAAGCTCGGTCTACTCGATAAACTTCAAGATATTAAGATCGAAGAAGAAATCGTACCGGCTTATCTCGAAGTTTTTGAAAAGGAGTGCGATGCTATGGGAGGTCGGCTTGACAACGTGTTCCATGTTGGATTTAAAAATGTTAGAGCCGAGATTAAGCTGACGCCAATTGTGCATGATGCTGTTGTACCGTTTGAAGAATCTGCTGTTAAAGCTTACGTAGTCGAATGCGCCCGCATCGGAAATCCGGCATTTGCATCCGACCATCAACTTATTGAGGTTATTGTTGAATTTTGAATACATAATTATGACAGACAACTCCGTATTTATTAAAGCACGTTTCACCTGTGAAGACGAAGCGCCAAGCTGCGCCGCGCGTTCTTAGTCAGTTAAATACAATCCGCAAAGCAAAATGAGATCGATGATTATCCCTCCAGACAAAACGTTCAACTACAAGATTCCCAACCTCTCTGCTGAATACGTTCGCACCGGAGTCATCGCAGATGGGTCCTGCTTTTTTCACGCTTATTTGCGCGCGTTTAATTTCAAGTACAGAAACATGTCTCCAACGGAGAGAAAAAATCAAGTAAAGCTCTTGCGCGAAAAGCTCGCAGAAAACTTGACCATCGAGACGTTTAAGCGGCTTTCAGAAGGCGAACACCGAAAGCTGCTCTTCTTTGGGGCGCTGCGAAGTCTGCTCGAGAAAGCGGACACGATTCTCAGCCCAAAGAAAACCACCAAGATTCTCGAGGTCGCCACGACGTACGAGGGCAGCTTTTACGAAAAGTTCATCGAAGAAGCGTTCAAAGAAGAAGAGCTCGCACAGTGCCCAATCGGCGTAAAGCGAAAGTTTGTCGACAAAATGAAGAAGATTTTCTTCGAAGCGAACGACATTTCGCTCGAGACGTTCAGGCAACAACTCCTGCACGAAGAGGTCAGCGCGGTCGAGATCGAGTACATTGCGCGCTTTCTCTGCTGCAATTTTGTCTTTATTTACGAGACTGACTTCGGCGTCGAGCAGTACCCTTTTTCGACGGTGATTAACAGGTCCTGGCCATTTTGCGTTCTTCTCTGGGTCGACGGGGCACACTACGAGGTGATTGGCCGAAAGGAGGGAAATATGGTGATTACGCGCATCTTTTACGAAGATGACGAAATCGTGTCCGCATTCACACGCGGGAAAAGTGAAAATGAATTAAGCGACAATATTGGCTGAAAAAGGCACAAAAAGGATGGAGGACATTATCCAAGAGCTCGCAAAGATTAGGGGGTATGAAATAAGAAATGAAAGAGTATTCGACGAAAAAGAGGAGGTTTTCTTCTTTTACACCCCCTTGTTCGACCAGGAGTTTTTGAACAGCATGAACGTTGATGCGCGCTCGTTCGTGTTCTGCGACCGAATCAAGAAGCTGAGAGTGCCGCGGGAGTCGATGAAGAATATCAAGGTTTACGTGCTCAAACTTTTCAAGATTCAAATGAGCGCGTCCAAGTTCAAGCCGCGCCACGTAAAGCTCGCCGGAGAAGAGCTTCGTGTTATGGAAAAGTACCGTGGAAAGCTGCCCCTTTTGTCGGCTAACGATGCAGCGGCGGTTGTGCATGATTTCAAAGCGGGAGACATTGTAAAAATTTACAGGCTAAATGGAACAATTTACTTTAGAGAAGTTGAATAAAATGTCGGAAAATGACTTTCGTTTTCAGAAAATTACCGGAAAGCATATCGCGATGCAACAGCTCAAAACTGACTTGTGTCGCTCAATTGGCGCAGACTGCGCAAAGGAAATTTATGATATGTTTTTGGAGATGAGAACTGCCTCTTTGCGCGAAGATATACGTGCGGCAACTCGCCGCGCATTTGTTATGGTTCAACACCCTTTCTATCAATTTCCCACGACGCATTGCAGCCTTTTGTACGATAGGATAATCAGAGCGAGCGGGCCGGTTGCAAAAAAGGACGCAACCATTGCTTTTCTCAGATACATCAAAAACGAGTTCACGCAAAGATATCGTGGCCATACATTTGGCCGCTTTCTTTTTGTTTTGCTGAGAAACACGAGCTCCTTCGTCCCAAGAGAAATCGAAGGAGACATTCTGGACTACTTTATGGGAGTTATTCCAAGGCGAACAACACAGCAACTTCTTGAAAATGCACACTGATGGAGCACAAGGCTCCCTTTTCAATAAAAAACATTCTTTTCTAACCACACATATCTCTCAATTTCGTTGTCGAAAAATGAATTAGGACAATGTTTAGTATTGTCAAACAAGCAAAATGCAATCAGGTCAGCTTATTCTCCGCCAAAATTTGTGGGACTCAATTGGCGCCGATTGTGCCGAGAAGATTTTCAAAATGTACATGGAAATGAGAATCGCCCACTTGCGCGGCGAAATTAAAACAGACCGCCTGAGCCAGATCGTTGAACACCCCTTCTTTAATTCTCCAGTCGATCATGTGAATCATATGCTTTTTTGCTTCAAGGCGATTCGCGGAAGGGAGGAAAAGGAGGCCTTTGTTATTGTTATTTATAGATACATTGTAAATGAGTTTACTGCAAGATTTATCGGACACTCTCAAGACGTCATGTACTCAAAGTTCATGTCGCAAGCCGACATTCTTATCAGTCAGGGTATGGATCGAGACATGATGGAATTTTTCAAGGCGACAATTCCGAAAACCTGGACACGCCAGTTGCTCTAATTTTCAATTAATAAACAAAACCTATTTTGCAGTAATTATAAAGTAGATTTGACCGGCGCCAATCACCCCGAGCCTGAACGTAACGGTATTATCCCGTGACGGATCGAAACCCCCGAGGGCGAAGCCGACAGTCGTATTTGAGTAGTCTTGCGGCGGCGCTTTCCCCACTCCGGTCTGCGAAGACTGTCTGACGAGAAATAGGGGCGCACCGACCGTTTCTCCGACACTTATGTCGTCAAAGTCGTCCGTAGGAAAGCTCACCTGGCGCGCGCCGTTGACAGAAACAACACAGTAGTCGATCGCCGCAAAGTCGGTTAGTACGACTTTTGACGCTTGCGAGTAATTTTTCACGACGACCGATATGTCAAAAACTCCAGTTGCGCCGCCGACCGTGAAGCAGTTCAGCGCAATATTGCGCGCGCCATCAGAGAGAGAAGATGGGCAAAATAGCAGCTTTCCGTCCCTATTGCTTAACGTGCTCGGAGCAAACTGCGAATTTCCCGAGACGTAGAGAGCGGCTGGCGAACTCAGTAAAGGCGGGGTGTACTTCTGCTCGCTTTCATGCTTTCTTGTCAGTTCAACAATTAGAATGATGATTCCGATAACGAAGAAAAAGGCGACGCAAATAAATATAAAGGTCCTTCTTCTCATATTTCTTGTCATTGCAATGCTTCCCTGAATAATCGCGGAAGCTGCATTTTTAGGGGAAAAATAAGGAGGCGAAACGTCTTTCCATTCCTCCCCTAAAAACACTTGACGAATTGGAGATAACGGAGCGGTCTTAGATTCCTCCGCCTTAACAATTCTATCGATAATTGGACTTAATATTTCTCGATGCTCTTTGCGAACTTTGCTCATAAACACGGTCTTAACAGTCCCATCTTCTGACCAAGAATCTTTAACCTCATCTGTTATTAATTTTTGACTCTGACTTTCAAAACTATCATCGAGTTTAACTGAATGAAGCAATCTTGCATTTTCAACTGTCAAAGGGCCGCAATTATTTAGACCGACTTGTTTCAAACCACTTGATTGAATAATTCGAAGCTGTAATGCATAAGCTTCTCCAAAATTATCCTTGATTGCACTTCTTAAAACACGTTTTTTATAACTGAATTCAGTAGGATTATCTTCAATAGAATCACATAATCTTATAATTAAATGGACTGTTTCGTTGATTTTGAATAATTGAAACATAGAAATCAACCAATGATTGTATCCAATAAAAAGAGGAACGACTGAAGCTTGAAATATAACACCTGGGAAATCGTTATTTCCTCCAGTCAGAACCAAACATGCTTTTTTAATAAGGAGTAGTTCCGCTTTTTTATGTTCATAATCACCACCATCGTATCGCTCAAATGTAAAATGAGGGCTGATAAACACATTTTCATCTTTGAAATAATGGTTTAACAAAAACATTATGTGCCATTTAGTATACGAAGCGTTTTTACTCGGAACTTCAAGCGTCCTTGTATCCAAAACAGGGGAATCACGCTCTGCCTTCTTCTTTTCATCAATCTCTAGCATCTCACTTTGAGTTATAAATTTCCCGGGCTCCGCGTATTCTGTAGAAGCTAACACTATTGCTCGATGCTCTTCGCGGATTTTATTTGCAAACTTTTCCGTGACGGTACCATATTGGTTCCAGAAACCCAAGGAACTTGTTTTTATTAAGCGTTGCTTTTGACTAGTAAAACTTTCATCATCAAGTTCAACTGAATAAAGCAATCTTGCATTTTCAACTGTCAGAGGGCCACAATTATATCCGTCTGTTTGTTTATAACCTTCTGCTTCAATGAAGCAAAGCAGATTTGGATTAAATTTTCCAGTCTGTTTAATAGCATCTTCTAAAACGGTCCTTTTTCTCTGGACTTCCCGACCTTCAATTGAATCACATACCCTTACAACTAGGTAGGTGTCTACCCCGGACTTAAATAATTGAAACATACAAATCAGCCAATGGTTACTTCCAATATGAAGAGGAATGACTGAAGCTTTGATGTTTTTTTCTTCGAAATCAGGACCTTCTCCGACCAAGGCCATGCATGCTCTTTCAATAACTTGTACTTGCGTGTAATCACGACAAAAACCTCCACGTTCGTATTGCTCAAATGTGAACTCGTGGCTAACAAACACATTTTGATTTTTGAAATAATGATGTAATAGAATTTTTATATCCCCGTTAGAATACCAGTATTTGTTGTTTCTAATTGTCAGCATTCTGCTCATTTTATTTGAGACCTTTCCCTCTTTTAATCAATATATGGACTGCATTTTAATCTTGGGTTAACTATTTGATGAGAAAAGTCTAACTAAGTTCAATTTCAAGGAGAACAGAGAGCATGTTATACCTTTGATTTTTTGCGAATGAATAAATATTGCTCTTTTGAACCCAACCTGACGATCTTCCCATTTGCCGATAATACGACTGAATTTCCGGTTGAGTTCTTCCTAATCTTTCCGCTTATTTCGCAGTAATCATGAAATAGATTTGACCGGCGCCAATAACACCTAGCCTGAACGTAACGGTATTATCCCGTGACGGATCGAAACCCCCGAGGGCGAAGCCGACAGTCGTATTTGAGTAGTCCTGCTGCGGCGCTTTCCCCACGCCGATTTGTGAGGACTGTTTGACGAGCAGTAAAGGCGCGCCGACCGTTTCTCCGACACTTATGTCGTCAAAGTCGTCCGTAGGAAAGCTCACCTGGCGCGCGCCGTTGACAGAAACAACACAGTAGTCGATCGCCGCAAAGTCAGTTAGCACGACTTTTGACGCTTGCGAGTAATTCTTCACGACGACCGATATGTCAAAGACCCCAGCTGCGCCACCGACCGTGAAGCAGTTCAGCGCAATGTCGCTCGCGCCGTCTGAGAGAGAAGACGGGCAAAATAGAAGCGTACCATTCTTGTTACTAAACGTGCTCGGAGCAAACTGCGAGTTTCCTTCAACGCTGAGTGCAGCTGGAGAACTCAATAAAGGCGGGGTGTACTTCTGCTCGTTTTCATTCTTTCTTGTTAGTTCAACAATTAGAATGATGATTCCGATGACAAAGAAAAAAGAGACGCAGGTAAATATAAAGGTCTTTCTTCTTGTCATGGCAATGCTGCCCTGAATAACCGCGGAAGCCACATTTTTGAAAGAAAAAGAAGGAGGCGAAACGTCTTTCCAGTTCTCCTCTTGAATCCCGTGACGAAATGGAGATAATGGTGCGGCTGGAGGAGTTTCCTTAGAAAAGGAAGAAGAAGAAGAAGAAGCCTTCGCGGGCTTTGAAACTGCAGCACTTTTTCCACCCTGGCGCGCATACCAAGCGTCCATCATAGCTTGAATATGACTACTTAAAAACTTTATTTGCTGGCTCCGGATATCCGCACTATATTCTTTTGTAACTTTCCCTTTTTCCGACCAAAAGCCCGGTACTTCAGTTTTTATTAAGTCTTCTTTTCCATCTTTAAAATTATCTTCTGTAAGTTCATTTGATGCGAGCAGCTTTGCATTTTCAACTACCAAAGGTCCGCAATTATATTTGTCTATCTGTTTAAAGCCATTCGAGTTTATGAACCTAAGTGGTTTGTTTTCATCAAACATATGAATGGCTTTTGCTAAAGGACCGGTCTGGTGTTCGAAATAATCTCCAAGAGAATTACATAATCGTATGGCCAGATATTCTTTTCCGTCGTTCCAAATGAATTTTTGAATCATGGCAATAAGCCAGTGGTTTCGTCCAGAATTAAGAGGAACAACTGAGGCTTTATACTTATCTAAAGCTAAAACGGCATTCCAAAGGTTAGTTGCCTCACTGAGTTTTAAGTCACCTTCAGAAAAAAGCTCAAATGAAAATGGTAGGCCAATATACACTCCCTGCTCTCCTAATTCGTCAAATAAGAGAATTCTTATATGTTGTTCAGAATACCAAGTTTTTTCTCCTGGAACTTCCAGCGACGGTTTTCTGTCTACGTTTATTTTTTTACTACCTGCAGGGTTTTTCAAAACTGAAGGTTCTTCCTTACTATGTTGGCCGTGCTCCATTTTACTTTGTTTTTGATCTTCGGCGGATGATTGAGGATGTAAGCCACTCCTCCAACCATTTATACCTATTTCCACACCTTGTGTACACGAAATGACAAGTTGTCTATTTTCAATTGTTTTCAAAAAAGTTTCTTTTTTCGCGGAAATTTTATACATATCATCTTGGGTGTATTCATTGGGGAAAAAAAGAACGAAATTATCGTGGATGCGAACATAAAAATCGGAAGGTCTATCCAAGTCTATAATTTCAAATGAATTTCCAAACATTTTGACATTTGCAACAACATCTTCGAGCCATTTTCCGATATTGCTTTCTTCTGTCTTTTGCTTCAAAAATTTCTTTACTTGCTCCCTCGCATCTTTATTTTTATGTGCTTCATTGAAATCCATATCTGTGATCACGAGGTACCTAAATTTTTTTCTCCTCGCAATAAGAAGCATCATGCCGGTCTCATAAACGCAATTCCCAACGCCAAGCATAAACAAAGTACCAATTCCATCTTTGAATTCATCTTTTGCTAAGAGGATATCAAGCTCCTGGCAAATGAGTTCGAGAACATAACCCGTAATACAGCCGCCGAGATGGGTACCTTCAGATGGAAAACCTATGATTTGTTGAATAATAGAAGCGTCTGTCGCCATTTATTTACCGAAAGCATCAAGTAAACTAAGTTACTTCCGGAGAATGAAAAAATGGTATTTGCTCTCCAGACCCCAACTTAACGCTCCCCATCTGTGTCAAATGGCAACCGAAACTCCGACTGAATTTACGATTAAAGAGTTTGATATCTCTTCCATCTTTCCGCGCGACATTGACGATCCGGAACAAACTGGGTCAAAGATTGTGTGTCTCGGAAAGCCCGGCTCCGGGAAGTCGGTGCTTTTGCTTGACATCGCTTACCGCAAGAAGCACCAATTTCCGGCCGCCCTTATCGTGAACGGAAATGAGGACTCCAATGAAACCTTCAAAAAGCACTTCCCCGAGACGATGATTCACACGGAGCTCACGGACGAACTCATTGAAAATCTCAGGCAGCGGCAAAATATCGCAAAAAAGCATCTCGAAAACCCCTGGCTCCTGTTCATTAAAGACGACTGCATTGACACCGCGAACCACTTCAAAAAGCCCTCGGTCGTAACTTTCTACAAGCGCGCGCGCCACTGGGATGTCGTGAGCGTTCTCGGTCTACAGTACATGTTTGAAATCCCCCTCGTCGTCCGCGTCTGTATCGACTACGCTTTTATTTTCAGAGAAACCAACTTGAATTCAAGAAAAATTATCTATGAAAATTTTGCAAGCATCATCCCAACATTCAAGCTCTTTTGCAAAATTATGGACGAAATAACGGGAGACTACACCGCGCTCGTGATCGATAATCGCACGCAGACGAATAACCCAGAAGACTGCGTTTTCTGGTATCGCGCGCAAGAGATCCCAAAAGACTTTAAATTTTGCTGCGAAGACGCTTGGATGTTTAATGAGCAGAGACTGTACAAATCAAGCAACTCTGAAGCCGCTGATGACAAAAGTGTCTCCTCAAACGAGAGCTGAGAAACTCCTCAGATGCAGTCTGCGCAATAATGTAGGGAGTAAATGTTGAAAAGGGATCCGCGCGGCTTATCGTATAAACAGTGCGTGCAGCACTGTGCCGATGAAATGCACCGCGAACAGCTGAGCCGAATTCCCTGTCCACAAAAACACAGTCGGTCGAACTCTGGATCCTTCTCGTAAGATTCAGAGAGAAACGCCTTGAAACACTTTCTGCAGTAGATGTGCCACGGCTTTTTTGGCGCGAACGTTTTTCCACATTCGCGACATTCCTCCTCTTTGCTTTGAAATAGACCCATTTGAATAGTAAAAGTTTGTATTAAGGGATTTTGCGCGCTGTTTTGAAATTGCACGTGCAAGTAAGAAATGCCTGCCGCCGGGCGCGCATCACGGAAACTGATTTTCCTACGAACTCTTGCAATTTTGGTCATTCCCCGCTATCAAACATGCAGTTGGAAAGGGCTTGTTATGTTGAATGGATTTTTTATATCTACTTCAAACACACTCCCTCTTCGACTCCTGCTGTCCCATTTAGAGCAGTAAGAGTTTACGACTCCTTTGTTGGACAGGTGAAGCCAAAAACCGATGATTATTTTCTCTACGCTCTTGTCTCTCTTTGGATATCTTTAAAATATTCAGACGAAGATTTTTACTTCTTTGTTTGGAAGGATATTTTAAAGTCATTTGGATACAGCAAGAAGCAGTTCTTTGAAACGGAAAAGCAGATTTTCTTCTCCTCAATGGACGCACTGCTTTCTGACACTGCGGTCGATTGCCCTTTGTTCAGAGTTGAAGAGATTGGAGAAAGAGGTCTAAAGAGATTTATTCTTTGCGGCGAAGCTTGTTTGATTTTGTTTCCAGAAATGGACCAAAAGGACACATCGGCCTTGTTGAGCGATTATGCATATTTTTTAGATGCATTCAAGAAGGACAATACTATTTGCTTTGATGCCAAGTTTAAGATGATTAATCATCTTTATTTCAAGCTAAGAGAGAAGTATCACCACCACATCAAGACACATTACATTCACACATGCCCCTTTTAAATAAAACCATAATTTACCACAAAATTCTATGTTGAAAATGTTTAAGAGCGCCCCGGCGCTGAAAATGGAGCATCTTCATTTAATTCGAGAAATCGTCGAGGAGCACGCGAGTGTTTTTCAGGAAGGAGAGTATCTTTCTCTCATGAACTTGTTAATGGACGTTAGCAAGCAAATTTCGAGCGATAATCAAGGAGACGAGTTTGGAGTCCTGAGCTACCTAATTGAGCGGCGCAATATATACACAGAATTATTCTTCGAGAACGAGTACCCTGAATGATTCAATCATCGGAGATAAGTTTATCTGGATGCTGAGAGCAGTTATACTTTCCGGAAGTACGGACGCAAATCCTTATTAAAACCTCCTTTTTTTGGAATTTGGAAATAATAAAATGTCATTGCGCGTTCAAAAAGATACTGTCTGTGATTCCATAGCGACAAACGCCGCAGTCTCTCAGCTCACTCAAACCCAATCGGTTGTCGGGCCTCAAACTTTATCCAACAGTTCTTTCTTCCCGGCAAATACTTTCAACACAGTCGGGTTTACTTTTACAACAGGGTCGACTCTTGCCTCTGAAAGATTTGTTGGCGGAGTCCTTGCTCCAAATGGCAAGGTTTACGGAATTCCTTACTTTTCTTCAGGTATCCTTGAAGTAACTCCCGAATTCCCCTCTCTTCAGCCATGGATGCTCGCTCCGGAGTTCAACAAGTTTTAATATGTGGATGATAAAAGTCATCTCTTGTTCAAAAAATATTGTTTGTAATTTTGTATCAGCAAGTGTGCGGTCTCGCAGCTAATTCAAGAACAACATTCACAGTTGCCGGCAAGTCCGACCAACAGCTCTTTTGCGTCTTCGCCCTTTCTTTTCAAAACTATCACAACTTTGAAAAAAAATCGGCAAAGTCATTGACTTGATGCTTTTTCGACGGGAGGAGAACTCGGAATACTTACTTTTGGCGCGCAAAAGGGAAATTGCTTCTATGGAGCGGGGTGATCCGGAATCTCATTCAGGTTAATCTTTGGCCCCCGCATTTTTCGCGCCATTTTGGGAACGCTTGAGCCACCACTTCCCATTGCTTTCGATTCCGCCTCTGAGACGCCGGCAGCCCGCATGTCCGAGACTGAACTTAGTATCTTTGATGCCGCGCCACCAAGAATCATCTTGCCGACGACGAAAAAGGCGGTTTGAACGACAATTATGAAAAGAATTCTAACCCAGACGGGCCATCTGCTCTTTCCTTGCGAGGAGCCGGACGAGGACTCGCTCATCTCGATCAGAAGCTTCTCATACTTGTGATAATCAATCAACTGCTGCTCAGTGAATCCTTTCATATCGAGTTTGAACACTTTTCCAAATAGCGTCTCAACTCCCATGAACATGAAAGTCATGTACGTTTTGTAGTTGTCGACTGAATTCTCCAGAGAAAGAAGCCGCACTCGTCCCTCGTAGTAGTTCTTTATCGAAGAGTACTTGTCGTGGATCGTGTACTTGTCGATTGTCGCCTTTGGATACGTTTTGCGCAAAATGTCTAGCTTAAAAAGCAGCTCGCGTTTCGCATTCTCGTCCTCCTCCTTCAGCTTCTCGATGTCAATCAGCTCCTTTTGGCGCGACACTTTGTTTTGGTTCTCTAGCTCAGTAAGAGTGGGAAGCCGAGAGCGCTGCTGCGGCGCGCGCGCGGGTGGAGGAGTTTGCTCCGGCTTTTGGACTTCCGGCGTGCTTTCCTTTGGCTTCTGTAGATACTTTTCCGAGAAAGGCGTTCCCTTTTTGAAGAGCTGATCCTTGGCGGATTCTGTCTTGATCGTCTCCTGGCTAAATTCTGTCTTTGTGCTGTCGGCTGGAGACGAGGGCTGCTTGTATTCAGGTTTTTTCCATTTTGGGGAAGGAGCTGGCCGTTTTGGTTCAAGGGAGACGTCGGCCGGCGGAATGTAGTCTTTGTTGACGAGTTCTGGTTTGATTTTCTTTTTATTCTCGATAAGTTCGAGGTAGAGCTGTGGTTGTCGTGGGAAGTTCATTGGCACGTCTACTGGCTTCTCCGAGAGAGAAATTTTTCTAATTACATAGAGTTCTTTTCCCATTTTGGGTTCCATTTTTCCCTTTAACTTGCAGACACAGATCGTGAGCGGCCAAGCAATTCGCTCATCGGCCGATGGGGGTGTATACTGGAGATCTGGGAAGCGCGCCTTTCGCGAGCATCTTGTCCACTTCCTCTTGAGTCAAATACTTTTTCTGTTCAGATGTCGCGTAGCAAAGAACGATTGTGACGATAGGCCCGCCCGCGAAAAACAGCATGCCGACAATAGAAGTGATGACTGCCCAGGTCGGCATTGTTTTGCTTCTCTTTATCAAAAGAAAAAGAGCCCACAGCCAGATAGCGAGAGAAAGCACAAAGATGATTGCAAAGACCGCGAGACTCATTCCGAGAATCGAGAAAGCCGGGCCTGACGTACCACCAAAGTTTTCGCGCCTTTCTTTCATCTTTTCTCTGTACTCCTGGAGAGCGACAGCCATATTCCAGATGGAATATTTTCTTAGAGGATGCAGATTCATTTATTACTGGGATAAATAAATGGAAGACGACGACGAAATGTGGAGGGATGCCTGGGAGGAGCAGGAGCCCGAATATGTTATGGGTTTCAATGAGGGGCAAGCGCGAACGCAAGCAGGCGGCAAAATAATGGCCGGCGAAATCGAGGGCGGAGGACGACTTGCGCGCCTTCAGGAGCTGCAACAAAAGAGGAATCCAGCCGCGCGCCACGAACTCCGTTTCATGGAAGTGTTTTCCAAAATCAAAAGAGAAACAGCATTCGATTTCGGGACAGATGCAGAAGAAGTTCTAAAAGACGGATACATTAGGCTGCGCCACTCGCTGTTCAAGGATCCGGCGCTGTATCTGTTCGCTTCAATTGCAATGTACAACTCTGGTGGGAAAATCACAAAGAAGGGCCTAAGCTTGGCGAAGATGGAAGCGGGCAAAACGGACTTTATTTTCCTCACTGAGGACTTGATCCGGTACTGCCTCCTACTCGGCGGGGAAGTTTGAGCGGAAATGCACAAAAGCAGTCAAATAAATGAGCAGAATTTCAATCTTTAATATCCCTCTTTTTTACATCTCGAAAGAGAGACAACAGTCGATTGAAGATATGTACAAAAAACATGGCTTCACAAATGTTAACCATTTTCAAGCAGTCAACGGCCGTAATCTTGATCCGGTCAAGCTGTTTATGGATAAGGTCATTTCGGCGCGCGCCTACAATGAGATAAGCTCAAAGGCTAGGAAGGAATGGTGGGGAGTATCTGGCCTCGGCGCGGTCGGCTGTGCGCTGAGTCATTACTCTCTTTGGAGACTTTGTGTCGACAAGGGTTGGGACTTTATAACAATCACTGAAGACGACAACTCGTTTATCGCGCCAATCGATGAAGCAAAAATTCAAAAAGTGCTGGCAGCTTCGCCGAAAAGCGTGTACTACGGAATTAAGCCGCAAGACATCGGATTCGGGACGCACTTCTACATCATCTCTCGAGATTTATGCGCGGTGCTTATCGAATACTTTTTCCCGATTGATCTGCAGGTCGACTCGTACGCGGCGTGGGTGTCCAATATTATTAAGGGGGTTTCAATCGGTGGAGATAACATCACGCAGCAGAAGCGTTCTGGACCGCAAAGCAGCATCCAAAACTTTTGCATTCCCTGTGTCTTGCCCAGCTCAAATGGATTCTACATTATTCTCGCCGCCATCATCATCGTCGTACTTTCCGGCGCGGTCGTTTCCTTCTTTGCTCTCTCTTAATAGGAGGAGGCATTTCTAAACATGGAACGCGCGCGCTGTAGCTCTGAGTTTTCCGATTTTTTCACTGAAAATAACAAGTCCAGATTTCTGCAGGTTGCTCTGTTCGCGGAGAAAGAGCTGGGCTTGCGAGAACACTCTCTCTATGATAGGAACGTCCTGGGGATCGTCTTTCATTTCTCACTCTTTGACGAGCAAGAACACACTTTTGAAAAAGCGTCTGCGGCAGGCAACCTGCGCGTGTTTCAATTTTTGCTAGACAAAGAACGCATTCCAGTAATGAAAAGAGTTCCTCTTCACAAAATAGCGATTCAGAACGACAAAAAATCCATCCTGGAAATTCTGATGAAGGGAAAAAGGACCACAAGGAGCTTCGGATTTCAACTCCACGCGTGCGAGTACGACGCGCGAGAGTGCCTCGAGTACCTCTCTGCCTTTAACGCCTTCCGGGGGATTCAGTTAAAAAAACTCGTGCTCGCGTGCATCCGCTCCGATTCTGCAAGATGCTTCGAGTTCCTCATGGAAAGAGCGGATCCTGAAAACGACACCGAGGCCTTTTTGAGCGCGGCAGTCCAAGAAGGCTCAAGTCGTATTCTAAGCTTCATCTTTTCGACATTTCAAATAAGAAATGAAGTTCTTCTGCGCGATGTTCTACTGAGCGCTATATGGTGGGGAAAGAAGGGATCGGTCGAGACTCTACTTCGTATCGGAACAGAAGTTAGGCCGCGCCACCTCTTGGTAGCACAAGCTTACGGCGAGACGGAGATTGTTGAACTTCTCCGCGGTTCAAAGAACAATGCGCATTTTGAAGTAAACTGCTCCGGCGCCGAATAACGAATACTTCACCTTAATGGCGTTTGGGCCCAAAACGAGCCCGGGTAGAACCACCGATTTGTACTGAACAGTGATATTTTCGCTATTCTTTTGTACAGAAAAAACATTCTCGTTTTTATCCATAACTACAAAGGGAGAGTCGGCGAGCTGTCCGCTGCTTACATTAATGACGTCCTTCACTGGCGCGCTAAAAGCAGGACTGTTGTTGACGAGCACGGTTAAGTAGTCGACGAAGCAGTACTCGAGCAGGGTTGCGCTTGACTTGGATAAATCAGAAACAGAAAAGGTAATTAAAATGTCAAATGTTTGCTGCCCGGAAACGGAGAAGCAGTAGTTTGATATGTTTTTCTCGGATGATGTTGGAAAACCGGGCGGCCCGAACGTGATTGTTTGCGCGTCGGAAGATTGGAAGAAGACCGGAAGCATTTGCAAGTTGTTCGAGGCCTTTATTCCAGAAGAACAGTTTATCAGCCGCGAGGGATTGGGGGAAAACAATCCGATAAAGTAAGCCGCTGTTAAAATTGCAGCAAGCAAGACTGTGAAAATAAAAAAATACAGCCACGGAAAACTTCTCTTTTCTTTTTTTCTGGGCTTCTCTACTATCTGCAACTCGGCCTTTTCGACCTTGGATTTGAATGTTTTGGAAAGGAATGTTTCTTCAGGATCGATGTTTATAGTGGAAAAAAAACTTGGACCAGATCTGCTGGAGCGAGTCTTGCGTGTTGACTTCGATTTCGGGGTCGGTTTACTCTCCTCTTTACTTTTTACATTTGAACGCAAAAAGGAAGAAAGAAGCTGTTCGTCAAAAATAATTGCGGATCTGAACTTTTCTGGGCTTCTTCCAGAGGGGGTGTTCCTTTCTTCATATGGGCTAGGCTGAAAAAGAAAATCTTTTGGGCGTCCACGATTGATTGGACTTACCATGGGAGTCCCGTGAGGACCTCTAAAGAGGGATTCCTTTTCTTCATAGACCGGGCTAAGCCGAGAAGG
>JACCDN011058407.1_pt1 | contig 23598 bp, 19 predicted proteins | sample 7441691 | NCBI WGS metagenome assembly JACCDN01 (sample SAMN15323439, study PRJNA562643) | freshwater metagenome | isolation source: river surface water | place: USA:Blue River Watershed | collected 2017-08-16 | reverse complement strand
AGGCCCATGGAGCCGGTCGGGAATTGCCAGAAGTCCGGCATCAGCCACGGATGCGGATAGGACGACAGGCCCAGTGTGCCGCGCGTGCGCGCGGTAATCTCTTGCCGGTAGTGCGCAAGGTTGTCTTCGGTCAGTCGGCCTTCGAGGAAGGCGCGCGCATAGATGCCGGGCGCCGAATGCGGCTGGAAGTACACCAGGTCGCCCGCGTGCTGCTCGTCCCGCGCGCGGAAGAAATGATTGAAGCCGACTTCGAACAAATCAGCGGCCGATGCATAGCTGGCGATATGGCCGCCGAGTTCACCATACGCGCGGTTTGCGCGCACCACCATTGCCAACGCATTCCAGCGCATGATGCTGGCGAGTCGCTCTTCGAGCGCGATTGCATCGGCACCACCGGGGTAGGGCGCTTCATCTTGCGGACGGATGGTGTTCACATACGGCGTGATGCGCGCATCGCGCCAGTTGAGGCCGGCATCGCGTGCGGCCGACGCCAGTTGCGACAGCAGGAAGCGCGCGCGCTCCGGGCCTTCGGCTTGCAGTACCGAGTGCAGCGATGCAATCCATTCGGCGGTTTCGGCGGCGTCGGTATCGAGCTGCCGAATCAGGTGGTCGGGAGTCATCATGTCCATGCGGCGTCCTGTGTCTCCTGCATTTCAGCGGTTTTTATGATGCTGAAAGGGTAAGACAAATCGTGCCGCAGGTGCTGCCAAAAAACTTTAGCAACAGGGTCAATGGCAGCATAAAATGCTGAAAATCAATATTCGTAAAGAATGGAATGATGGAAAAGCTCGATATCACGGATTTCAAGATCTTGCGCCAGTTGCAGCGCGACGCCAGCCTGACGAATGTGGAGCTGGCGCAAGCGGTCAGCCTGTCGCCATCGCCGACACTGTCGCGCGTGAAGCGATTGGAGGGCGAGGGCGTGATCTCGCGCTATGTGGCGCTGGTCGATCCGCATGCGCTGGGCTTGAAGGTGAACGTGTTCGTTCGGGTGTCGCTGGAAAAGCAGGAAGCGGCGGCGCTCGAGAAGTTCGAGCAGGCGGTCAGCCATTTCGACGAGGTGATGGAGGTCTACCTGATGACCGGCGATGAAGACTACCTGCTGCGCATCGTCGTACCCGACATCCAGGCACTGGAGCGTTTCATCCTCGAGAACCTGACACGCATCCCGGGCATCAAGAACATCAAGTCCAGCTTCGCGCTGAAGCAGGTGAAGTACAAAACGGCGTTGCCACTGCCCGAGCCGGTGTCCGGTACCTGAAGCCTTTTGCGTTGACGCAGCGCCGGGCATCGCCGCATGCGTTGATGTGATCGCCGTTGTGAGCGCTCAAGATGCCGGCAATGCCGGTGCGCACAATCCCCATGTCACAACTTTCACGACTTTGCCCGAGGACGACATGGACCATCAGAAGGTGCACACGACGCAGCGCTACGACCCTGACCAATTGCTGGCGTCATTGATCGGCAGGCTCAACCTGAAGAATGACGCAGCCTTGTCGCGCGCGCTGGAAGTGTCGCCACCGGTGATCAGCAAGATCCGGCATCGCCGGCTGCCGGTGACCGCATCGCTGCTGATACGCATGCATGAGGTCAGTACCTTGTCGATCGCGGAATTGCGCCAGCTGATGGGCGACCGGCGCGGCAAGTTCCGCATCAGCGACAAACACTTCAAGCCGAAGAGCTAGGACTGTCCGGGCGGCGGTGCGTCGGCAGCGGTCGCAGGCTGCGCTGCCTGCGCTGCTTGCAGCTCATCCGCGGTGTTCAGGTTGCTGAAAGCGCGCGCATCATCGAAGGGCACCGCGACGGCGCGCAGGCCCCTCTGCCATTCGCGCACCTTGCGCCCACCTGCCGCCAGATAGGCAGCGAGATCATCGCGCACGTCACGTCGCATCAACGCAAATACCGGGTGCTCGCGCCGGGTGTCGTGACGGGTGTCGTGAGGGGCGTGGTGATGCTTGTTCTGATGCTTGTTGGGATGGGTGTCATGATCGGTCGTAACTGCATAAGCCAGATCGGCATGGCCGGCGATGGCGGCCGCGCCCAGCCGTTGCGCGAGATTGTGCGGCAGAAAAGGCGCATCGCAAGGCACGCTCAGCAGCCACGCGGTCTGGCATTGCATCAGACCGGCATGCATGCCGGCCAGCGGTCCCTGAAAGCCGGGCAGCGCATCAGGTATCACTGCGCAACCGAACTGCCTGTAGTCATCCAGATGCCGGTTGGCGCTGATCAGCAGTGTGCCGACCTGCGGTGACAGACGTTGCAACACCTGTGCTGCGAGCGGCATGCCGTGGAAGTGCTGCAGTCCCTTGTCGCGACCGCCCATGCGCATGCCTTCGCCTCCGGCCAGCAGCAGGCCGGTGATGTCGTGTGCGTGGATCTTCATGGGTGCGGACGCTGATGAAAGCGTTGGCATTGGCATTGGCGTTGGCGCGGGTGCCGGCCTTCCGTCAGGCTGCCGCCTGTCGCTTCGCGTGCATGCTGCCGAAGGCTTGTGTCAGCGTCAGGATTTCGCCGGTATCGGTGGCGTCATAGCCGGGCAGATGGTGGACCGCATCGCGGAAGCTGGACGAGCGAATCACCCGGATTACTTGCTGCATGGTCGGGCGCTCCAGTGCATCGGCACTGACCGCAAAGAAGTAACGCTCGCTGGCCAGCGGGATGAAGTCGAGCTTGAAGCGCTCGGCGGCCGTCTGCACACCAAAGCCGACATCGGCCATGCCGCTGGCGATGAACGCAGCGACCGCCGAATGCGTGAACTCGGTGTTCTCGTAGCCGCTGATCATCGCGGGGGCGATGCGCTGGCTGGGCAACATCAGTTCCAGCAGCATGCGCGTGCCGGAGCCTACCTGGCGGTTCACGAAGCGCACGTCATCGCGCGACAAGTCCTGCAAGCCACGGATGCCGAGCGGATTGCCGGGATTGACGAACAAGCCCTGCGTACGCACCGCGAGATGGATCAGGCGATGCGACTTCGGGTCCAGCCAGCGGCCATAGCGCTCGGCTGACTGTGCTTCGAAATCACCGAGTGGTATATGGAAGCCGGCCAGGTCGGATTCGCCGCGCGACATCGCGGCCACCGCATCGGTGCTGTTGCGGTAGCGCAGATCGATCTGCAGCCCGCTTTCATTCGCTTCCTTCAGAAAGGCCGCGACCGCGAAGCCATGGCTGGCATCCAGACGTATCGATGCCGGCTTTGCGCCGAGCGTCTTGCCGAGTTCGGCTTCCAGCTCGGATGCAAGGCTGTCGAGCGTCGGGGAGAGGCGTGCTGCAATACGGCGATCGGCCCAGATCAGTTTTTCCGCGAGCGGCGACAATTGCGTGCCGCGGCCACGGCCGGTCTGCATCAGGCTATAGCCAAACAGATCTTCGGCATCGCGCAGCAAGCCCCATGCATAGCGATAGGACAGCCCCACGACTTGTGCGGCGCGCGCGATCGAGCCGGTTTCCTCGATGGCCCGCAGCAGCGACAACAGCACCGACGTATCGAGCGCCTGCTCGCTGCCGCGCGTGATTTCCCAATGGGGATTGATCCTGAACTTGAACATTATGTCGAGGTTAGCATATTGCACGGTAGAATGCCGGGTGGTAGCGTGCGGTGGCCTTGGGGGGCACTCAGGAAAACAAATGCAGCGGGCAGCATGACCCGCAAGACTGCATACAACAACATGATCCGCCTGCAATGGCGGCAGTTCCCAGGAGGAGATATGGCATTGGCTGATTTGCTGGCGAAGGAACGCACCATCGCCGGCCCAGGCTTCAACCGTTGGCTCGTTCCCCCCGCAGCACTTGCGATCCATCTTTGCATTGGCATGGCTTACGGTTTTTCGGTGTTCTGGAAACCGCTCGGCAATGCGCTGGTGGGCCCTGACGGCGCAGCGCTGCCGTCCTGTGCCGCTGGCGCCACCACCTTTGCCGACAAACTCGCCGGTACCGGTCGCGCGTTGTTTGCGACCGATTGCAACTGGACCCAGTTCGACCTCGGCTGGATGTACACGCTGTTCTTCGTCGTGCTTGGTTGCGCGGCGGCGATCTGGGGCGGCTGGCTGGAGCGTTCGGGCCCGCGCAAGGCCGCTTTCGTATCGGCCGTGTGCTGGTGCGGCGGCTTGCTGATCTCGGCGCTTGGCGTCTATCAGCACCAGCTGTGGATGATGTGGCTGGGTTCGGGGGTGATCGGTGGCGTGGGGCTGGGGCTCGGGTATATCTCGCCGGTCTCGACGCTGATCAAGTGGTTCCCCGACCGCCGCGGCATGGCCACCGGGATGGCGATCATGGGTTTTGGTGGCGGCGCGATGATTGGTTCGCCACTGTCGACATTGCTGATGTCGAAGTTTGCCGTGCCCGGTGATCCGGGTGTGTGGCAGACCTTCGTCGCGCTGGCAGTGATCTATGCGGTGTTCATGTTCGCGGGTGCGTTCAGTTACCGTGTACCCGCCACGGGCTGGAAGCCCGAGGGTTGGGAGCCGCCGGCACCTGCGGCGAATTCGATGATCGCGACCCGCCATGTCCACCTGAAGAATGCGCACAAGACGCCGCAGTTCTGGCTGCTGTGGATCGTGTTGTGCATGAATGTGTCGGCCGGCATTGGCATCATCGGTGCTGCGTCGCCGATGCTGCAGGAGACTTTCGGCGGTGCGCTGGTGGACCAGGCTGCGGTCGGTTTTGCGGACCTGAAACTGGATGCCGCATTGCTGGCCGGTGCGGTTGCGATCGGCGCCGGCTTCGTCGGCCTGATCTCGCTGTTCAATATCGGCGGCCGCATTGTGTGGGCGTCGTCGTCGGACAAGCTGGGCCGCAAGCCGACCTACGTGATCTTCTTCGTGCTCGGTATCGCGCTGTACATCCTCGCGTCGTTCGCGGCCGAATGGAAATCACTGGCGATTTTCGTCGCCTGCTTCTGCGTGATTGCGTCGATGTATGGCGGTGGTTTCGCGACCATTCCCGCGTATCTGGCCGATATGTTCGGCACGCAATTTGTCGGCGCGATTCATGGCCGCCTGCTGACCGCGTGGTCGACTGCGGGCATTCTGGGACCGGTGGTCGTGAACTACATGCATGACATCCGTCTCGAGCAGAAGATTCCGTTCGACCAGATCTATGGCCCGATCTTCTATGGCCTGGCCGCGATGCTGGTCGTGGGCCTGATCGCCAACCTGCTGGTGCGACCCGTTGCCGACAAATACTTCATGAGCGATCAAGAACTCGCGCATGAAAAGCAGCTCGCGCATGAGCGTTCGCTGGCCTCCGCAAACGGCGCCGGCGGCGGTGGCGATAGCCACAGCAGCCCGGCGCTGGCGGTGGTGGCGTGGCTCGCGGTCGGTATTCCGCTCATCTACGGTATCTCGGTCACGCTGCAGAAGTCGGCCGTGCTTTTCAAATAGCGCGGGTGCCCCGCGTATCGATTTGCGCTGCGTTCATGCGCTGCGTTCGTGCGTGAGGCAGCATCGGGGCAGAAGCATCGCGATAGAGACATCGCGGTAGAAGCATCGTGGTAGCCGGACAGCGGCCGCACTCCGACGGTTGCGGCCGCTTTCGTTTAGACTTGCGGCTTCCCGATTGGAGAAGCAATGAGCGCCACTGTAGAAGCCATCCGCGACGCCCTGTCGCACGTGATCGATCCCAACACCGGCAAAGATCTGGTCAGCAGCAAATCCGCAAAGCACATTCAGGTCGATGGCGGCAATGTCGCCATCGGTGTTGAACTCGGTTATCCCGCCAACAGCCAGATCGCCGGCATCCGTGATGCAGTGATCGCTGCCGCGCGCGCGGTGCCCGGCGTTGCCAATGTGAGCGTCAACGTGCAGATGAAGATCGTCGCGCATGCCGTGCAGCGCGGCGTGAAGCTGATGACGAACGTGCGCAACATTATCGCCGTTGCGTCCGGCAAGGGTGGCGTCGGCAAGTCCACGACGGCAGTCAACCTGGCGCTGGCGCTGTCGGCCGAGGGCGCGCGCGTCGGCCTGCTCGATGCCGACATCTATGGCCCGTCGCAACCGATGATGATGGGCGTATCCGGTCGCCCCGACAGCCAGGACGGCAAGACCATGGAGCCGCTGGAAAACTACGGTGTGCAGGTCGCGTCCATCGGCTTCATGATCGACCCCGACCAACCGATGGTCTGGCGTGGCCCCATCGTCACGCAGGCGCTGCAGCAGCTGCTGGAACAGACCAACTGGAAAGATCTGGACTACCTGATCGTCGACATGCCCCCCGGCACCGGCGACGTGCAACTGACGCTGTCGCAAAAGGTGCCCGTGACCGGCGCAGTGATCGTGACTACGCCGCAGGACATCGCGCTGCTGGATGCGCGCAAGGGCTTGAAGATGTTCGAGAAGGTCGGCATTCCCATCCTCGGCATCGTCGAGAACATGAGCATGCACATCTGCTCCAGCTGCGGCCATGCCGAACCCATCTTCGGTCAGGGTGGCGGCGAGAAGATGTGCGCCGATTTCGGCGTCGATTTCCTCGGCGCGCTGCCGCTGACCATGAGCATCCGCGAACAGGCCGATTCCGGTCGCCCGACCGTGGTGGCCGACCCGGACGGGCAGGTCGCGCAGATCTACAAAGGCATCGCGCGCAAGGTCGCGGTGAAGGTGGCGGAGAAGGCGAAGGACATGACGAGCAAGTTCCCAAGCATCGTCATCAAGAACGACTGAGAGCCTGCCTCCCTCGGTCGCTGGCCGCGTTTCGTTTCGTCGCCTCGCCTCGCCATACCGGTACATCTGCCCCAAAAACGCCGCACCTGCCAACGCAGGGCGGCGTTTTTCTTTGGCTTCAAATAAGCTATTTAACGCATATTGACAAGGGTTCTGGTGGAGCAGAATATCGGTCAAGTCCTTGAGCGAAAAGACTTTTGCTCGGGTTAACTATATGTGATTCCGGACATATAAATTGCCGCAGGAGACACCGATGTCCGCACGATCCTATGACGCTTGCATCGATGCAATGCTGGCCCGGCTGGGCGCGAAGGAGGGCGCATTGCTGCCCATCCTGCATGCGATACAGGCCGAGCACGGTTACGTGCCCGACGACGCCGTGCCGCTGGTCGCAGACCGCCTGAACCTCACGCGCGCCGAAGTGCACGGCGTGATCAGCTACTACCACCATTTCCGCAAAGCGCCTGCCGGCCGGCAGGTGGTGCAAGTGTGCCGTGCCGAAGCCTGTCAGGCGCGTGGTGCGGATGCGCTGGTCGCGCATGCGCGGCAAACGCTGGGCATCGATTTTCATGACACCACAGCCGATGGCAGCGTGACGCTGGAGCCGGTGTATTGCCTCGGCCAATGCGCATGCGGACCGGCGATGATGGTGGGCGAGGACATTCATCTGCAAGTGACGCCGCAGCGCTTCGATACGTTGCTGGCGGCGCCGACGGCAGCGCACGGCGGTGGCGCCGACGGTGCCGATCGCGTTGCCGGTACTGCCGGTGCTGCCGGCGCTGCTGTAGGTGCAGCCAGTGCCGGTGACCCGATACGCGTGTACGTGCCGCGTGACTCCACCGCGCTCGCGCTCGGCGCCGATGCCGTCGCGGCCGCGATCGTCGCGCACGCGCAGCAGCAAGGCGTCGCGATCGAACTGGTCCGCAACGGTTCGCGCGGCATGTTCTGGCTGGAGCCGCTGGTCGAGGTGGCGACGCCGGAGGGCCGCATCGCGTTCGGCCCGGTCGGTGTGGACGATGTGCCGTCCCTGTTCGCGGCGAATTTCCTGCAGGGCGGGGCGCATGCACCTGCACCTGCACATTCACATGCGCTGGCGCTCGGCAAGACCGACGACATTCCTTTCCTGAAAAACCAGGAACGCCTGACCTTCGCGCGGGTCGGCATCACCGATCCGCTGTCGATCGACGATTACATTGCGCATGAGGGTTTTGCCGGCCTGCACAAGGCATTGACCATGACGCCGGAGCAGATCGTGCAGCAGGTGACGGACGCCGGCTTGCGCGGCCGTGGCGGCGCAGCTTTCCCGACCGGTATCAAGTGGAACACGGTGCGCAATGCGCAGGCCGATCGCAAATACATCGTTTGCAATGCCGACGAGGGCGACTCCGGCACCTTCTCCGACCGCATGGTGATGGAAGATGATCCGTTCATGCTGATCGAGGGCATGACCATTGCCGGCCTCGGCGTGGGTGCGAGCAAGGGTTACATCTACGTGCGCTCCGAGTATCCGCATGCGATTGCGATGCTGGAAGAGGCCATCCGCATCGCGCAGGCGCACCGCTATCTCGGGCCTGACATTCGCGGCTCCGGCAAGGCTTTCGATCTCGAGGTGCGGGTCGGCGCCGGCTCTTATGTATGCGGCGAAGAGACTGCCTTGCTCGAATCGATCGAGGGCAAGCGCGGCATCGTGCGCGCCAAGCCGCCGTTGCCCGCGATCGCAGGTCTGTTCGGCAAGCCGACTGTCATCAACAACGTGATCTCGCTGGCGACGGTGCCGGTGATCTTTGCGCGCGGCGCAGCGTATTACCGTGACTTCGGCATGGGCCGCTCGCGCGGCACGCTGCCGCTGCAACTGGCGGGCAACCTGAAACACGGCGGCCTGGTCGAGAAAGCTTTTGGCGTCACGCTGCGCACCATGCTGGAAGATTTTGGCGGCGGCAGTGCATCGGGCCGGCCCTTGCGCGCGGTGCAGGTCGGTGGCCCGCTGGGTGCGTATCTGCCGCCCTCGCAATTCGATACACCGCTGGATTACGAAGCCTTCCTCGCGATCGGCGGCACGCTCGGTCATGGCGGCATCGTCGCATTCGACGACAGTGTGGACATGCTGAAGCAGGCGCGCTATGCGATGGATTTCTGCGCTGTCGAGTCCTGCGGCAAATGCACGCCATGCCGCATCGGCTCCACGCGTGGTCGCGAAGCATTGGACAAGGTGATCGGCAGCACCGACCCCACCGTGCGCGCGCAGCAAGTGCATCTGGTGCGCGACCTGTGCGACCTGATGCTCAATGGCTCGCTATGCGCAATGGGTGGCATGACGCCGTTCCCGGTGCTGTCCGCGATGAATCATTTTCCGGAAGACTTTGGTGTCGGCGCGCTGCACGGTGGCGCTGATGCTGCCAAAGCCGATGCAGCAAAGCAGGCGAAGGAGACCGCATGAACACGCTCGAGCTCAAACGTCATGTCGACATCGACTATGGCACCCCGGCGCGCGAAGCCGCCACCATGGTGACGCTGGAGATCGATGACAGATCCGTTACCGTGCCCGCTGGCACCTCGGTGATGCGTGCCAGTGTCGAGGCCGGCATCCCCATACCCAAGCTGTGCGCGACCGATTCGCTGGAGGCCTTCGGTTCCTGCCGCGTGTGCCTGGTCGAGATCGAAGGCCGCCGCGGTTATCCGGCATCCTGCACCACGCCGGTGGAAGCCGGCATGAAAGTGCATACGCAGACCCCGAAGCTGGCCGACATCCGGCGTGGCATGGTCGAGCTGTACATTTCTGACCATCCGCTCGATTGCCTGACGTGCGCCGCGAACGGCAATTGCGAATTGCAGGACGTGGCTGGGCAGGTAGGCCTGCGCGAGGTGCGCTATGGCTATGACGGTGAGAACCACCTGGTCGCGGAAAAAGACGAATCAAACCCGTATTTCACCTATGACCCGTCGAAATGCATCGTCTGCAACCGCTGCGTGCGCGCATGCGAAGAAACGCAGGGCACGTTCGCGCTGACCATCGATGGTCGTGGCTTTGCGTCACGCGTGGCGGCGGGCCAGAATGAAGATTTCATGGATTCGGAATGTGTGTCCTGCGGTGCCTGTGTACAGGCCTGCCCGACGGCGACGCTGACCGAGAAAACCGTGATCATGATGGGCCAGGCAACGCGCAGCGAGATCACCACCTGCGCCTACTGCGGTGTCGGCTGCGGCTTCAAGGCCGAGATGCAGGGCGACAAGGTCGTGCGCATGGTGCCGTGGAAGGATGGCAAGGCGAACCATGGCCACTCCTGTGTGAAGGGCCGCTTCGCGTGGGGCTATGCGACGCACCAGGACCGCATCCTGAAGCCGATGATCCGCAAGAAAATCACCGACCCGTGGCGCGAAGTGTCATGGGAAGAGGCAATCGGCTATGCCGCCAGCGAATTCCGCCGTATCCAGCAGGAACACGGCCGCGACGCGATCGGCGGTATCACGTCGTCACGCTGCACCAATGAAGAAACCTATCTGGTGCAGAAGCTGGTGCGCGCCGCGTTCGGGAACAACAACGTCGATACCTGCGCACGTGTCTGCCATTCGCCGACCGGCTATGGCCTGAAGCAGACCCTGGGCGAATCTGCCGGCACCCAGACCTTCGATTCGGTGATGAAAGCCGACGTGATCATGGTGATCGGTGCCAATCCGGTCGCTGCGCATCCGGTGTTTGCATCGCAGATGAAGCGCCGGCTGCGGCAGGGCGCAAAGCTGATCGTGGTTGACCCGCGTACGACGGATATGGTGCGTGGCGCGCATTACGAAGCCGACTACCACCTGAAGCTCAAGCCCGGCACCAATGTCGCAATCATTTCCGCGCTCGCACATGTGATCGTCACCGAAGGTCTGGTCAATGAAGCCTTTGTTGCCGGACGTTGCGATGCGCAGTCCTTCAGCGACTGGAAGGCATTCGTGTCGCGTCCGGAGAATTCGCCGGAAGCGATGGCCGTCGTGACCGGTGTGCCGGCCGAGCTGATCCGCGATGCCGCCCGTCTGTATGCGACCGGCGGCAATGCAGCGATCTACTATGGCCTGGGCGTGACCGAACATGCGCAAGGCTCGACGATGGTGATGGGCATCGCCAACCTCGCGATGGCGACCGGGAACATCGGCCGCGAGGGCGTCGGCGTGAACCCGCTGCGCGGCCAGAACAATGTGCAGGGTTCCTGCGACATGGGTTCGTTCCCGCATGAGCTGCCGGGCTACCGGCATATCTCCGATGCGACGACGCGTGCGCTGTTCGAGTCGGCCTGGGGCGTGAGCCTCAATGCCGAGCCCGGCCTGCGCATTCCGAACATGTTCGAGGCAGCGCTCGATGGCAGCTTCCGCGGGCTGTACTGCCAGGGCGAGGACATCGTGCAATCCGATCCGAACACTCAGCATGTGGCTGAGGCACTGTCGTCGATGGAATGCATCGTCGTGCAAGACCTGTTCCTGAACGAGACTGCGAAATACGCCCATGTATTCCTGCCGGGCTCGTCCTTCCTCGAAAAGGATGGCACCTTCACCAATGCCGAGCGCCGCATCTCGCGCGTGCGCAAGGTGATGCCGGCCAAGGGCGGTTATGCAGATTGGGAAGTGACGCAATTGCTCGCGAATGCGCTCGGCTATCCCATGCATTACGCGCATCCGTCCGACATCATGGACGAGATTGCGCGCCTCACGCCGACCTTCCATGGCGTGTCCTTCGACAAGCTCGATCGCCTGGGCAGCGTGCAGTGGCCGTGCAACGAGCACGCACCGGACGGCACGCCCATCATGCACATCGATGAATTCGTGCGTGGCAAGGGACGCTTCATCATCACCCAATACATCGCCACCGATGAAAAAGTCACGCAGCGCTATCCGCTGATCCTGACGACCGGGCGCATCCTGTCGCAGTACAATGTCGGCGCGCAGACGCGTCGCACCGAGAACGTACGCTGGCACAGCGAGGACCGGCTGGAGATCCATCCGCATGATGCGGAAGAGCGTGGCATCCATGACGGCGACTGGGTCGGCATTGAATCCCGCTCCGGCCAGACCGTGCTGCGCGCGACCATCACCGAGAACGTGCAACCGGGCGTGGTGTACACGACCTTCCACTTCCCGGAATCCGGCGCCAACGTGATCACCACCGACAACTCCGACTGGGCGACCAACTGCCCCGAGTACAAGGTGACGGCGGTGCAGGTGATGCCGGTCACGCAGCCTTCCGAATGGCAGCAGCAGTACGAGCGCTTCAACCGGGAACAGCTGGAGCTGGCACGCGTCGATAGTTGACGCCTGGCGTTGAACCTTTCGCGTTGAATGATTCGCGTTGGATAATTCACGTCGGGTGATTCGCGTTCATCGATGGGCGTTGCCAAGTACAACAAACAGGACATTGCATCCATGGGCCATGTGCCGAAGCTGGACATCATCGACAAGGACAGTGGCGCCGCGATCCTGAAACAGGTCGCGGTGACGCGCGTGCGCGATGGTCAGGCCAGCGCGGCCAGCGACTTGCTGGCGGTCGAGGTGCCGGTCTCGCTCGAGTACAACGGCATTTCCCATGTGGTGATGCTGGCATCGCCGGCCCATCTGGAAGATTTTGCGCTGGGCTTCTCTTTGACCGAAGGCATTCTGGCGCATCCGTCGGAGCTGTACGGGGTGGAGGTCGAGCCGCGCGCCGACGGCATCGCCGTGCAGCTTGATATCGCATCCGAACGCTTCGTGAAACTGAAGGAACGTCGCCGCAACATGACCGGCCGCACCGGCTGCGGCTTGTGCGGTACCGAAGCGCTGGACCAGGTCGCGCGCCCACTGACGCCCATCGCGCACCGCCATCCGGTCACGGGTGCGCAGCTGCTGGCCGGCATGCGTGCGATGCAGGCGCTGCAGCCGATGCAGCAGCAGAGCGGTGCCACGCATGCGGCGGCATGGATGGATACGGATGGCAAGGTGCGCATCGTGCGCGAAGACGTTGGCCGACATAACGCGCTGGACAAATTGATCGGTGCGCTCGCGGCAGTGGATACCGATTTCACCCAAGGCTCGGTACTGGTGACCAGCCGCGCCAGTTACGAGATGGTGCAGAAGACCGCAGCCATGGGCATCGGCCTGCTGGCCGCGATCTCGGCACCGACCAGCTTTGCCGTACAACTGGCGGAGAACGCTGGCCAGACCTTGGTCGGCTTCATGCGCGACCCGTCATATGTGATCTATGCGCACCCGGAGCGCTTGCGCGAGGAGTGAGAATGGACGTGCAACACCTGATCAGGATGGCCAACCAGATCGGCCAGTTCTTCGAAAGCATGCCGGATCGCGAACAGGCGAAGGCGGATATTGCGACTCATTTGAAGAAATTCTGGGCGCCGAGGATGCGGCAAACGATGCTGGCTGCCTTCGATGCGGCACAGGTCGAAGGCCTTGATCCTCTGGTGCGCGATGCCATTGCTTCGCATCGCAGCCAGCTGGGCTGATTCATCTGATTGTGCTGCCTGGCGATTTCGGCCTCAGGCAGGCGTCACGGCCAGTTTCAATCCGAGTGCACGAATTACCCTGAGCAGCGTGTCGGCCGACGGCGCGCGTTCTCCCGACAAACCCTTGTACAGGCTCTCCCGCGAGAGGCCGGCCTCTGCCGCAACTTTCGCCATGCCGCGCGCACGTGCAATGTCACCCAGTGCCGCAGCGATTTCTCGTGCATCACCATCTTCCATGACGACGCTCAGGTAGAGCGCCATATCCTCCTCTGATTGCAGGTAGTCTGCGGCATCAAAAGGGATCAGCTGATGTTTGCCCATTCAGATCTCCTTGGCCAACTGATGAGCGCGAATGATGTCCGTTTCCTGACTGGATTTATCACCACCGCACAGCAAAAAAATCAATTCGCCTTTGCGTTCCGTGTAATACATGCGCCAACCCGGCCCGAAGTGCTCGCGCATTTCCCATACGCCTTGGCCGACAAATTTCACGTCTCCCAGATTCCCGAGGGAAGCGCGCCTCAAACGTCTCACCAGACGGATTCGACCAGGTCGGTCGCGGAGACTGTCCAGCCATCTGGCGAAGGCATCAATTTGAACGATAGTGTACATGATATGTAGTCAGCTGGCTACATCGGCGGATGGAGTCGAGGCAGGCCCGGAGTGGGAAGAGCGCGCAAGGATGTCGCTCAGCGAGAAGTTGCGGGCAGCTGTGGGGTGCCAGTTCCGCTCAGGGCGGAGATTTCAGCAGGAAGATCTGCCTTACGTGGCTTAACACCAACGGTATCGCCGCGAAGAAAAGAGGTCGGTGGGGCGGATGTCAGTGTCCGCAGAACAGCTTCAGCGCTGCTTTGAACTCACGTTGCGCGTGTTTCGAGCGGCCGAGCACGAACAGCGCATGGCGTTGCGCCTCATCCAGCACAGACCAACGCTCTGCCGGTGGAAGAGAGACTGCTTCGCGATCGCACTGATCAATGACGACTTGCGGCCAGCGCGAGGCATCGAGCCAGGGTTCGTCGCCGGACAGCGGATGTGTGGTGGCCGCCTCGCCGCAATGGTGATCAATCAAGCGATGCAGCAGGGCGCGGCAGGCATCGACGTCGGCAGTCGAATGGAACGCAGCAGCGACCAGCGCCTGTCGATCTTCCAGCGGGAGCTTTTGCCATTGCTGCAGATGCAGCTTGATCTCACAAACATCGAGCTTGTAGCGCACTGACAGCGGGATGATCGCCAGCGACAGCGTTTCATCGCTCTCGAACGCATAGAGGCCAGGCGAGATTGCGTGGCTGCTCATCGGCGTGGGAGGGAAGAAGGGTGGCGGAAGAGCGTGGGAGTCGAACCCACCAAAGATTGCTGGCAACCTCTCCCGGATTTGAAGTCCGGACGTCCCACCGGGGAGCGAAGCTCTTCCATGCGCTGCTGATCAACCGTCATGCCTGGTTGATCCGATGTCCTCGTTGCGCCGTCGAGCACAGCGAGATTATACGAGTGAATTCCGCAGGACATCGCTGGCATCACGGCTTGCCGCGATGCGTATGCATCGGACTGCGATGTCGTCTGCTGGAAGCTCATCGCCACATCTCCGGCTGCCGTATCACGTGATGCTCGCGGATACGGCGCGTGTAACCGATGGTGTCGAAGAATTCCAGGATCTGGATGGCGAGCTTGCGACCGGTCGCGATACGGTCGCGGAAAGGCGCAGCCCTGGCCACACCTTCGGCATCGATCAGCGCGTCAACATGGCCGGCCAGTTCCCTGACTGCGTCGGTCAGGTAGTAGTGATCATGCGCGACGCGGTAGCTGAGACCCAGTCGCGCGGACTTGCCCATCAGTCGTCGCATGTCATCTTCGGCAATGCCGATCGCTGCGGCCAGCGGACGTACGCGTGGTGGCTGAAAGGGTTGCTCCGTCAGCAGTGGCTGGACTTTCTCCCAATGCCCTTGTTCTGTTGCAGAGAATTCGACCTTGTGGCCCGGCAGTGCAATGAAGCGAGCTTGGGCGACCAGCACGCTGCCATCATCGATAAGTGATTGCACCAGCGCTGCAAAGGGGTCGGGCGCCAGCGTCGGCAGTGACTTGCGGCGCAGGCGCTCGCGTTCGACGCCGGCAATATCGGGCTCACGCTGATGGAATTGCGCGAGCTCGGCGACGACCTTGTCCTGCATTGCCTGCCAGGGTAGCGGGGCGCAGGCATACAGGCCGCTGCTGGTCCGCAACTGCGTTGCTTCCATCTGCGACAGCAGCGCAGGCAGTGCCGCTTCGTTCAGGTTGCGATTGGCTGCAAATGCGGACAGGTTCACACCGCGTGTTTCGCTCGCCAGCACCGCAGCCAGCGCATCGCGGTCGCTGGCGTCGCTGCCGGTGCCGGCAGCATGCAATGCGCGCAGCAGGTTCAGCCGTTCTTCGCTGCGCTTGCCGCGCAAGGGCGGGAAGACGTCAATCACGGTGCATCCCGCGATCGTGGCCTGTGCTGACGCATCGCGCAGCACCGCGTGGTCGCCCTGGCACAGGTGGAGCGGCGACTCCAGCGACAGCTCGGCCAGCATGGACTCACCCGGCGGCAGCACGTCGCCTTCGAGCAGCGCGACGCGCGCCAGTACATGCGCAGCACCGGTGTGCAGATGGACCGGTGTCCAGTGTTTCAGCGGCCTGGCGTCGGGCAGCAGGCGTAACTGCACCGCAAGACGGTCGCTGCGATGGCTGACGGCGTTGGCCACGGCCCAGTCACCGCGATGAATCTCGCTGCGCTCGATGCCGACCAGGTTCAGTGCGACACGCTCGCCGGCATGTCCATGCTCGGTGCTGCGGTTGAAGGCATGCAAGCCGCGCACGCGTGCAGACAGGGGCTTGCCGTGTCGCGACGACGGCAGGATCTGCACCGTGTCGCCGACGCTGACACTTCCGTCGTGCACGGTGCCGGTGACGATGGTGCCGCGGCCTTCGATCGAAAAGCTGCGGTCGACAGCGAGCCGGAAATGACGGTCGGCGCTGGAAGCAAGCGCCTGCGGCCGTGATGCATGCCAGGCGCGCGCAGCGTCATGCAGATGCGTACGCAATTCGCTGATGCCATCGCCACGGTGTGCGCTGCATGCAAACACCGGTGCGTCGGCCAGGAAGGTGCCGGCCAGCAGGTCTGTCAGTTGCTGACGTACCGCATCCACGCGTGCGCTGTCGACGGCATCGATCTTGGTCAGTGCAATCGCGCCTTGTTTCAGGTGCAGCAGCTGCAGGATCTGCAGGTGCTCGCGCGTCTGTGGCATCACGCCATCGTCAGCGGCGACCACCAGCAGTGCGAGGCCGATGCCGGTCGTGCCGGCCAGCATGGTATGGATGAAGCGTTCATGGCCGGGCATGTCGACGAAGCCGATACGCGGCCCCTCGGGCTGCTGCGCATCGACAGGCTGATACGCAAATCCGAGCTCGATCGTGATGCCGCGCGCTTTTTCTTCCTTCAGCCGGTCGGTATCGATGCCGGTCAGTGCGCGCACCAGCGCGGTCTTGCCGTGGTCGATATGGCCTGCGGTGCCGATGATCATGGAGAGCGTCTGCGAGAAGTGGCTGCGTTCAGGCCAGGGTCGGCGATGTCGGCAATGCCGGCTTTGGTAGCTGCTGCAGCTGCGCGATGAAGCCGGCTTCGTCTTCCAGTGTGCGCAGGTCCAGCCACAGCGCGCCGTCGTGGATACGGCCGATCACGGGGATGGGCAGCTTGCGCAATGCGGTCGCGATGCCGGTCAGGGCCTGGCCGCTGCGCTTGCCGGCGGGGGTGATCACCAGCGACCAGCTGGGCAGGCGATCGACAGGCAAGGAGCCGCTGCCGATCTGGCTTTTCGAGGCTTGCAGCGTCACGCCGGCCTGCGCACCCAAAGCGGCGCCTGCCACTGGCAGCAGCCGCTGGCCCAGTGCATGGATTGCATCGGTGTCGCGGTTCAGCAGTCGCAGCAATGGCAGCAATTGCGCAAGCTGGTGGTCGTCATCCGCATGGTCGCGATAGATGCGCAGCGTCGCTTCCAGCGCAGCCATGATCAGCTTGTCGCAACGCAGCGCGCGTTTCAGCGGATGCTTGCGTATCTTGTTGATCAGGTCCTTGCGACCGAGGATGATGCCCGCCTGCGGGCCGCCGAGCAGCTTGTCGCCGGAGATACTGACGACGCTGGCGCCGGCGCGCAGCGATTCCTGGGGCAGTGACTCATGCGGCAAGCCGAAGCGCTCGAAGCCGACCAGCGCGCCGCTGCCCAGGTCGACGAACAGCGGCAGCCCATGTTCCCTGGCCAGTGCCGCGAGTTCGGCCTCGGTGGGTGCAGCGGTAAAGCCGACGACCTGATAGTTCGATGTGTGGATGCTGGTCAGCATCGCGGTGCGCTCGTTGATCGCGTTTTCGTAGTCGCGCAGGTGGGTACGGTTGGTGGTGCCGATCTCGACCAGCTGGCAGCCAGCCATCTGCATGATGTCGGGGATACGGAAAGAGCCGCCGATTTCGATCAGCTCACCGCGCGACACAGGCACTTCGCGGCCGGCGCCCAGCGCTGCCAGTACCAGCAGCACGGCGGCTGCATTGTTGTTGACGACGGTGGCCGCTTCAGCGCCGGTCAGCTCGCACAGCAGTTGTTCGGTGTGGTCGTCGCGCTCGCCACGTTCGCCGGCGGTCAGCTCATATTCGATCGTCACCGGATGGCGCGCTGCCTGCACCAGTGCATCGATCGCCGCTTCGGCCAGCGGGCTGCGACCGAGATTGGTATGAATGACGGTGCCGGTCAGGTTGAACACGCGGCGCATGCTGGGCACGGTCTCGACCGCGATCTGGTCGGCGATCAGGCGCATCAGCTGCGCGCGGGTGGCGCTCAGGCCAGCGTCCGATGCAGAGGTGGCAGGTGAAGCAGCGGCGGGTGAACCAGTAGCAGGTGAACCAGTAGCAGGTGAACCAGTGGCAGGTGAGTCAGCGGCGGCAAGCGATTTGCGCAGGCCGGCCAGGGCAGACTGGACAGCGCGCTTGACCAACGCGCGGCCATGCAGCGCAATGGCGTGCTGCAGGTCCGGCAGGTTCAGCAGGGCGTCAACGGAGGGTAGCGTGCGCAGGCTCAGCACGCCATCGCTGCCGGTTTCGCCCGCACGGGGCAGAAACGTCGGTGAGGTCATGGAAGTCTCGTGTCGTCAGGCCGGTCACCACGGAGCGGGGACCGGCGGAGCCCGAAGTTTACCCCGGATCGCTGTCGTCCGGCGCGCCGGGGGCGAACAGCAGGTTCGGGCCGCTGCGCAGGTAGCCGGCTTCGTCGACCAGCATGTCCAGCGTCAGCGTCGCGAGGTCGTCGGCGACGACATCCATCATGGGCGCTTTTTCGCGATGGAAGATTTTCAGGTAGCTGTGGCAGGCATCGCAGGCCTCGGCGCGCGCGAAGGCCACGTCTTTGGCTGGTGTGTCCGCTTCGACGCCGTTCAGGCTGTAATACGATACATCCTTGGTCGATTCGCAGCAGCTGCACGTCACGCGCACCATGTGCCACTGGGTAGAGCACAGGCTGCAATGCAGGTAGCGCAGGCTGTGCTGATTCGGGCCGATCTCGATCACGCTGGCGACGGGACGCGAGCCGCAGCACGGGCACACGGTGGAGGTGCCGACCAGTCCGACATCATCCGGCTTCATCGCGCTGGCCTGACGGGTGTACCAGACCTGTAGCGCGGCACCGACCAGCGGCGCCAGCAGCGCGTGGGTTTCGGGGTCATCGCCGGCGATGCCGCCACCGAAGATCGCGTCGGCAATCGCTTCGCGGCCGGCTGCATCGATCGCTTGCAGACGCTTGGCCGCATCTTGCAGGACCGGCTCTGCGCAAGCCAGCAGTGCATCGACGATCACGTCCACATCTTTCAGCCACGACGGATCGCGCTCGCCCTGGAACGATAGCGCCGGCATGCCGTGCTCGCGTGATTGCGCGAGCAAGTCGTCATCAATTGCGACGGGCCCTTGCGCGCGGAACGCCTGGTCCTGAGCGGCAGCGATATGGGCCATCGCACCGAGCAGCGGCGCCATCACATGATCGCGCGCCAGATGACTGAAGCGACGTGCGCGGTGGTCGAAGAGGGCGACGTCATTCGGCAGCACGACATTGGGAAAGGGTTCGTGCTGGCCGATCTCGCCGGGCTGCAGGATTTTCTGTGACATGAGGCCAACCGTATAAAGGCCAACCCCGGCCTGAGCCGGGGTTGGGTGCCGTTGCCGGCATCTCCGGAGTTTATCCTGTTGCCAGGGCTCCGGTGGGGGAGGTCCGTTGCCGGATCTTCTGGATTGCTTGCTTTGCAGTGCTGGCTTGACCTAGCTTACTTCGCGCCGGTCTGTTCCTTGAACCATTCCGGGTGATGATGCTTGGCCCAGTTCGCATCCACGTTACCGCGCGTCATTGCACGCAGCGTGCCCTTGACCCAGATGGCTGCATACACGTGAATGATCAGCGCCATGATGCCGGTGAAACCAGCCAGCATGTGGATCACCATCGCGAAGCGGATCACCGGGATCGGGAAATACATCGCGAAGTAGGAACGCCAGATCACGATACCCGACAGCAGCAGTGCTGCAACGCTGCCGACCATGGTCCAGAACATCAGCTTCTGGCCGGCGTTGTATTTACCGATCGGCAGCTTGTCCGGACCATCGCCATTGTTGATCACTTCCTCGATCATCTTCAGCCATTCGATATCGACCGGCTTGATGAAGTTTTCATGCCACACGCGGCGCGCAAGGCCGATGAAGCTGATCACCATCACGATGCCGAGGAAGGGATGCAGGATGCGCGACCAGACGGGTCCACCCAGCACGTTCGACAGGAAGAAGAAGGCCGGGTGGAAGAAGGCGAGGCCGGTCAGCGCCAGCAGCACGAACAGGATCGCGACCACCCAGTGGTTCGCACGATCGGACACACCATAGCGCTGCACGTATTTACCGTTTTGCGGATCGCTCATGTCAGGCTCCTTCCTTTTCGGCGGCAGGGTCGTCCGCATGCACTTCCTTCGGGCCCTTGGTGATGTAGTGGAAGAAGCCACCCAGCACCGCGAGACCCAGGCCGAGTGACAGCAGCGGCTTGGTCACGCCCTTCCAGAACGACACCATCGGACTGATGGTCGGGTCCTTCGGCAGGCCATGGTACAGCTCGGGCTTGTCGGCATGATGCAGCACATACATCACATGCGTGCCGCCGACACCGGCCGGGTTGTACAGGCCGGCGTTGTCGTAGCCGCGCTCTTTCAGGTCCACCACGCGCTCCTCTGCCTGATGGATCATCGCTTCCTTGGTGCCGAACATGATGGAGCCGGTCGGGCAGGCCTTCACGCATGACGGTTCCTGGCCGACCGCTACGCGATCCGAGCACAGCGAGCACTTGTAGGCCTTGCTGTCCTTTTGCGAGATGCGCGGAATGTCGAACGGGCAGCCGGCGACGCAATAGCCGCAACCGATGCAATGCTCCTGGTTGAAATCGACGATGCCATTCGAGTACTGCACGATCGCGCCCGGCGATGGGCAAGCCTTCAGGCAGCCCGGGTCTTCGCAGTGCATGCAGCCATCCTTGCGGATCAGCCACTCGAGCTTGCCGGCTTCTTCGATTTCGGAGAAGCGCATCACGGTCCACGAGTTTTCCGTCAGGTCGGTCGGATTGTCGTAGACGCCGATGTTGTCGCCGATCTCGTCGCGCAGGTCATTCCACTCCATGCAGGCGGACTGGCAGGCCTTGCAGCCGATGCACTTCGATACATCGATCAGCTTGGCCATCGGCGTCAGCGTGCGCGCCTGCGGCGTCGCGGTCGTCGTCGCCGATTTTCTGGTGATATCTGAACTCAACATTGCTTAGCCTCGCCTTATGCCTTTTCCACGTCGACCAGGAAGGCCTTGAATTCCGGCGTCTGCGTATTCGCATCGCCGACCGAGGGTGTCAGCACATTGGTGATGTAACCCTGCTTGGTCAGGCCCTTGAAGCCCCAGTGGTTCGGCACGCCGATGGTATGGGTCTCTTTGCCTTCGATCATCAGCGGCTTCAGGCGCTTGGTGACCACCGCTTTCGCGATGATCTGGCCACGCTTGGAGCGCACCTTGATCTTGTCACCTTGCTTGATACCCTTGGCCTTGGCGAGCTGTTCACTGATCTCGATGAACAGCTCCGGCTGCAGCACCGCATTGATGCGCTGGTGCTTGGTCCAGGTACCGAAATGCTCGGTCAGGCGGTAAGTCGTTGCGACGATGGGGAAGTCCTTCGCCGTGCCCATCTCTTCGAGGTCGTTCTTGAACACGCGCGCAGCCGGGTTGTTCTTGGCCTTCGGATTCTTCGGCCAGAACGGGTTGGCTTCGAGCGGTGTTTCGAATGGCTCGTAGTGCTCGGGGAACGGGCCCTCGGCCATCTTGTCCACCGCGAAGAAGCGTGCGACGCCCTCCGGGTTCATGATGAACGGTCCCACATTCTCTTGCGGTGCGGCGTCGGGGCGCATGTCGGGCACGTCGGAGCCGGCCCATTTGTCGCCTTTCCATTCGATGACCTTGCGCTTCGCGTTCCACGCCTTGCCTGACGGGTCGGCCGATGCACGGTTGTACAGGATGCGGCGGTTGGCCGGCCATGCCCAAGCCCAGTTCGGCGTATTGCCATGGCCGGTGTCGGTGTTGTCGCGCCGCGCCATCTGGTTGCCGGCCTGCGTATACGCGCCGCAGAAGATCCAGACGCCGCAGGCGGTCGAGCCGTCGTCGCGCAGCTGGCCAAAGCCGGACAGCTGCTCGCCCGCTTTGGCCAGCACCTTGGTCTTGTCCTTCGGATCGACCACATCGGCCAGTGCCTTGCCGTTGTATTCCTTCGCGATTTCATCCGCGCTCGGATTCATCGGGTCACGGTAAGGCCAGGACAGATTCAGGATCGGGTCAGGGAAGGCACCGCCATCTTTCTTGTACATGCTGCGCAGGGTCATGAACAGCTCGGCCAGGATCTCCTGGTCACCCTTGGCATCGCCGGCCGGCTTCTGGCCCGCCCAATGCCACTGCAGTACACGGCCCGAGTTGATCACCGAGCCATCTTCTTCGGCAAACAATGACGACGGTAGGCGGTAGACGGTGGTCTGGATCTTTGCAGTCTCCACGTCATTGAATTCGCCATGGTTGGACCAGAACTCCGAGGTCTCGGTCGCGAGCGGATCGATCACGACCAGGAACTTCAGCTGGGACAGCGCATCGGTGACCTTCTTCTTGTTCGGGAAAGCCGCCAGCGGGTTGAAGCCCTGCGCGATGTAACCGGTCATCTTGCCGTGATACATGTCGTCGAAGACCTGGATGATGTCGTGGTCCTTGTCGACTTTCGGCAGGTAATGGAAGGCCCAGTTGTTGTCCTTGGTCGCGGCATCGCCGTACCAGGACTTCATCATGCTGACCATGAACTTTTCATAGTTCTGCCAGTACGACATCTGGTCCTTGCGTGCCGGCTTTTGCGCACGCTTCTCGATGTAGCCCTTGTAGTCCTGCTCGCTGTCTTTCGGCAGGCTCATGTAGCCCGGCAGCATGGTCGACAGCAGGCCGAGGTCGGTCAGGCCCTGGATGTTCGAGTGACCGCGCAGCGCATTCATGCCGCCGCCGGTCTGGCCGATGTTGCCCAGCAAGAGCTGTACCATTGCGCCGGCACGAATCATCTGCGCGCCATAGGTGTGATGGGTCCAGCCGAGGGCGTACAGGATGGTCATCGTGCGGTCGGTGCCCGACGTCGATGCGACCATCTCCGCAACCTTCAGGAAGTCTGCTTTCGGCGTGCCGCAGACGCGCTCCACCATCTCGGGCGTGTAGCGCGAGTAGTGGGCCTTCATCATGTTGAAGACGCAGCGCGGATCCTTCAGCGACGGGTCGGTCTTCACATAACCGTCTGCGCCTTTTTCATAGGCCCAGCCCGAGCGGTCGTACTTGCGCTTCGCGGCGTCGTAGCCGGAGTACAGGCCATCGACAAAGTCGTAGTCCTTGCCGACGATGAAGCTCGCATCGGTGTACGCCTTCACGTACTCCGCCTGGTACTTGTTATTGCTGATCAGGTAGTTGATCAGTGCACCAAGGAAGGCAATATCCGAACCCGGCCGCAGCGCCGTGTAGAAATCGGATACCGATGCCGTGCGCGTATAACGCGGATCGACAACGATCAGCTTCGCCTTGTTGTGTGCCTTTGCTTCAACGACCCATTTGAATCCGCAAGGATGCGCTTCGGCGGGATTGCCGCCCATGACCAGGATGACATCGGCATTCTTGATGTCAACCCAGTGATTCGTCATCGCGCCACGGCCAAACGTCGGGGCAAGACCTGCCACCGTCGGTGCGTGTCAGACGCGTGCTTGATTGTCGACTGCGATCATGCCCAGAGACCGTACGATCTTCTGGGTCAGGTAACCTGTTTCAGTGGAACCGGCCGATGCGCACAGCATGCCGGTCGACAGCCAACGGTTCACCGTCTGGCCTTCCGCATTCTTCGCGATGAAGTTCGCGT
>JACCDN010445350.1_pt1 | contig 23598 bp, 19 predicted proteins | sample 7441691 | NCBI WGS metagenome assembly JACCDN01 (sample SAMN15323439, study PRJNA562643) | freshwater metagenome | isolation source: river surface water | place: USA:Blue River Watershed | collected 2017-08-16 | reverse complement strand
GCATCATACGGATTTAGAGGAGAAGCTCTCGCCGCGATCAGCGATGTGAGTAATATCAGGATCGAGAGCAAGACATCGTTTGCCGATACGGGATTCCAGGTCAGCAAGATGCAATCGACACTGAGTGTGAAGAGGATCCCTGTCTCATTCAACCATGGGACGACGATCCATGTCGAAGATCTCTTTATCAATACGCCCGTGAGGAGAAAATACCTCAAATCCAGTCAGACAGAGTTTTTTTATTGTTATCAGATCTGTGTCGACTTCGCACTCCTCCATCACGACATCCATCGGACGATCAAGAAGAATGGCTCACTCCTCCACGATCTGCCTCCTATGCCTTCTCCTATCGAGAGGATCAATACACTCTTCAAGAAAGATCGATCCTGACAACTCCATCACACGCAGATCCAGTGATGAGCAGACTGATCCATCCACATCGATGCAGTCATCGGCGATAGCAATCTCACCTTCGGCTCTGCTGAGTATTGCAAGATCTATGTCAACGATAGATGTATCAATGATAGAGCCTTACTCAAAGCGATCATGGATGGCTACCATAGACAGATGGCACCGGGTGACTATCCGATGGCGATCATCAGTATCACTCTGCCCAGTGACCAAGTCGATGTCAATGTCCATCCTCGCAAGATGCAGGTGAAGTTTCTCGATAGCAAGACGATCTTCTCCCTCGTCGTCCATCTCATCCACGATACGCTCGGTCAGCACAAAGTCATGTCTATCCTCCCTCAGACTTCTCCTCAAACAAACAATCGATCATCCAGCCACGACCATCGTCCGCCTTTTGAAAAAGCCATTCAACAGGTGTCTATTCCTACGCCATTGTTTGATGACAATAGAGAATCACTCGACCAACCAAGCGGCTCACCGATTCATAAAATCCCTAACTCTCTAAATCACCAATTCACCAACTCACCACATTACAAAGTCCTCGGCCAACTCCGAGATATGTATATCATCGTCGAGAATGCTGATAGCATGCGGTATGTCGACCAACATGCTCTCGCTGAGAGGATAGCATTTGAGAAGTTTCGCAGACAAATCCATGAAGGCATAGGGTCGTCACAGACGATGCTCCATCCTCTCACCATCGCACTCCCGCAGACTGCCGATCCAGCGAGATGGAGAGAGATACTCATAGCTCTCGGATTTGATGCACATCTCCGAGCAGACAATCAACTCGTCATCTACGCCATCCCATCGATCATGGTACAGTATCAGATCGATCTGGAGAAGACACTGAGACATATGATCGATCATCAGACAGACGATGAGACAAGTACTGATCTGACACAGGCGATGACCAGACTCGTCGATAGCGTCATCGCTACCAGAGCTTGTAAGATCTCGATCAAAGCATGACATAAACTCGTCCTCCCTGAGATGCAACAACTCATCAACGATGGCTTCCGTTATATCCCTGGCTCATTCGTCTGTCAACATGGTCGTCCCTTCGTGATCGAGATAGCGAAGAGAGATATCGATACAATGTTTGATAGATAGGTCTTTATTTCGTAGATATATTTGCGTCATTGCGAGGAGGAACGACGAAGCAATCCACTATTCCCGCACATGCGTCATCCCGAGCGAAGTCGAGGGATCTCACAGCCTATATAATGCTGCCTATTTGCGTCATTGCGAGGGAGCGATAGCGGACGAAGCAATCCATAGTGAACAAATTCCACAACTATAGATTGCTTCGTACCTCGCAATGACTGTCTCACTGTTTTACTTCAATAAATTATGACCATCACTGTCACCTACTTCCCTCACGGCACAACTGTAGATAATGAAAACCACATATCCTCAGGTCGAAACGATGCCCCGCTCTCTGCACTCGGCATCAAACAATCACAAGACTTAACGACTCTCATCGCAGACAAAAAATTTGATGCGGTCTTTTGTTCGGATATGAGCAGATCAATCGGTTCAGCAAAATTGACTTTCGGCGATACTCTCCCTATCATCATCGATACGAGACTGAGAGAATGCAACTATGGTGTCTACAACGGTCAGTCATCGAATATCGTCGAACCACTCCAAGAACAAAACATCACGACGAGATTTCCTAATGGCGAAAGCTACGAAGATGTGAAAGCGAGGATAGAAGAATTTATCGCATCGATCAAGACGACATACGATGGTAAACATATCGCCATCGTCGCACACAAAGCACCCCAGATCATCCTCGATATGCTAGCTCATCATAAGACACGAGCACAGTGATTCGCCGACGATTGGAGAAAAACCAAGTCTCGACAACCAGGTCGAGAATATATCTTGCACTAATCATTATGACCAGACCAAATCTCTATGACTACATCAAAGTACTCGCACTCATCACGATGGTCGTCGACCATGTCGGGTTTTTTATCTTTCCTGACATTATCTGGCTCAGAGTAATCGGCAGAATAGCATTCCCACTCTTTCTCCTCTTGGTCGGTTATAATGGATCATACAAATCTAAACTCCATCTCCGAGTCATCGCTCTCCTGATCGCTCTCGGTGTCTATGGACTCTATGGCTATGGCATCCTCGATCAGGTCATGGGCATCATCCTACTCGTGATAGTCGCGACGAGAGTACTCCTCGGACGACTGACGAAACAAGCATTCTCACGACAAATCGCTGTCTGGGTCATCAGCATCATCACCACTCCTCTCATCTATCCCTGGGTAGACTATGGGATGATGGCAGTGAGCTTCGCACTCGTCGGACGGCGGATGCGTCACTATCGTGCTCCACGGGTACTCGTCATGCGATGATCGACACTCCTGGTCCACATGGGATATATGATAGCTCTGCGTCATTTCCCACCGACGACCTATCGAGCGTTATGATGTGTCGCATTGTGATTGTTTTGGATCGGCAAATACCTATATACAGAGAATACATCACTTCGTCTGACCCTATGGCGAGATGCATCTATCCTCTGGCTATCGAGACATGCTCTCATGCTCTATATCATCCATGCTATAGTCTTAATCATAATCGCACTACTTCTCTGATCATTTAGCTTATCATAATCTCTATGAAAACACTCTCCACACGACGAAAACAATATAAATGAACTATCATCATCACCCTCATTACCATCCTGTTTGCCTGACAGCTAGCTATTTTCATCTATAAACCATGGGTAATGACGCACAATTCACGAGGAGGAGAGCAAGGACGATGAGGGAAAGGCGAACGAATCTACGAACACAATAATCTGATTTCGCGGTTTGCTCTTATTATCATCATCTCATCACGGGTATATACACCGACATCGATGAGATACCGATATAGTAGAGTTATTATCATTCTCAGTATGCTTATCGTTTTCTTACACTATCAGATAGAAGCTCCTACCTACCTCTGATAAACTTTACCAATCCTATCTCTATGCCCCCCGCATCTACAAACACAAAACTTACAAACGAGAACATCGAAGAAAAACAAATCGACCTAGGACATCATAGTGAGATAGGTGTTTTTGCATTACAGGAAATACATGAAGCACTTGATACTATAGACTATATGATCAATCAGCATGATGAAAAGATACAAGAAGCACATCATCAGACCGATATCGACGAGAGGATTATCTCCGAAGTCGCATCCTATGACGGACATATCGAGACGAAAGAAAATACAACTATACAAGAGATATTTACCGAGTCGGCGAGAGAACATATACCTGCATACGAGATCGTCAGAGAATCTATCTCTGAGATAATCAGTGAGACAGATACTACTACTCCAGACTGAGATATGCATGAGCATCACAGATTCACGGAGAAAATCATCACCACAACCATACCCAACAACGATGTACAAGGCGAAACAGCCACTCTCGCACACAGCACAGAAAAGAAAAAGATGGTGCTCGTTATTATTCTCCTTAGTCTCGCAATCGTTGTTCTCGGAATAATTATCATCAGACACTAAAAACATCTTTATTAGTTCTGATATCATGCGACAATATCTCGTCCTCCTTGGAGCGATCATACAAATAATCGGTATAGCATATTATATCAGGCAGATATTCTATGGCAACATAAAACCAAATAAAGTAACATGGCTTATGCGATCTATAGCACCTATTATCGGATCGATAGCAGCATTTGCTGATGGAGTCCGTCGAGCAGTTTTGCCTGTCTTCATGAGCGGTTTCTGACCGTTGTTAGTTTTCGTCGCATCATTTTTTAGTGCCAAAGCATATCGAAAGATAGAGAAATTCGACTATGTATGTGGGGCGATCTCCTTCCTTGGATTGCTATGACGACGGATCACCAAAGAACCACTGATAGCAATTCTATTTGCCATACTAAGTGATGGATTTGCTGCAATACCTACTATTACTAAATCTCGACAACATCCACAGACAGAATCGAAATCCGCATACGTCACTGGTCTCATCAGCGTCATCACATCATTCTTTGCCATGAAGACATACGGAATAGCAGAGATTGCTTTCCCTGTCTATATCATCATCCTCAATACATCGATCATCACCATCCTCCTGAGGAAAAAGATAGCACACCTATGGAGCAACTTACGACCTAAAATTTAGAACTTATAATTTCTTAATGCGACATACCTACATCCTCCGCTGTGCTGACGACACCCTCTATACAGGGATCACGACCGATCTCGAGAGGAGAGTTCGAGAACATAATCATAGCACTCTCGGAGCCTCCTACACGAGAGGCAGGAGACCCGTTACCCTCGTCCGATCACAAGAACACGAGTCTAGATCCGATGCTAGCAAAGCAGAACATCATATCAAAAACCTTTCGAAAAAAAGAAAACAAGCGCTCATCGACAAATAAAAAATCTCTTGAAAAATCCAAAAAAAATCCTATAATAGCACCAGCATACTATACGTGCTATTTTTATACATAGACTCACATCACAAGAGAGCAAGTATAGACAATATTTATATCATAATCATCACCACACATGATCGATCAACACACACTTAAAGAAAAAACACAGACATTCCTCAAACCATTTCAACCACTGGGTCAGGCTATAGCCGTCTTTGCAAAAACCACCACCGGCAAAACGGTCGGATGAGTCATCATCGTCATCATCGTCATCTGTAGCGTCAGTAACATCCTCCGCTCTGACCGCATGACAGACAATCATTTCTTCGACTACAAAGATGATCGTCATACTGATCCACGAGCACGACATGACAGACAGATGAGAATCTTCGATGCTGAGATGAGAGCCACACAGGACAGAATAGCGAGACATCGTGCAGCGATACAACAGCTCTTCACGATGGACGCGAAGGATCTCTCAGCACAGACCACACAGGATCCACAAAAGGTAAATCAGACTATATCGAAAGTACGCATCGTCAATGACGAACAGTTTGGCTATACACTCACTATCTCAGGTTGAGTCCTCAATGGGAAACTCAATGGCGATAATCTCACAGGGGTGATTGCGAGACTCCAGTCTGCAGATATCACACTCGCCGATAATACATTCTCCATACCCTACTCCCTCGATACACTCGAGAAAGTAGTGAATATCTTGGATAATAAGGAACAGTTCCCATCAGAAACCCACCACTCAGTCATCTTTTCGTAAAATGAGGCAAAAAACTCTTGTTTTATTTGACAAAGATATATTTTTCATTATAAACGATAATGTTTCTTTTTTATTCGTAGATATCGCAAAGATGTTTAATGTTGCCGCCAAAAGAGAGAAAAGAAAAGAAGATGAAGGAAATAGGCAAGGGTATGAAGGATTTAAGAAAGATTCAGATATTTTATCAAGCTTGGCAGGCTGAATAGGAAAAGTTAACACTTTCTTTCAAGTAAAATCAACAATAGAAAAAGTTATTTCCTATATTAATACACAACCAGAAAAAGATAGACCAAGACTATTAGCAAAGACAAAGGAAGATATGAAACAGCTTTTCCTCGATCAAATAGTCCAAATAAACGACATACTTTATTTTACTATGATCATAGAGTACATCTCAGACTGTCTGAAATTTTTCTGAGAAAACATCACACCATATCAGATAGTGAACGATGGAGAACGAGTCACCACAGATATGAAAGAAAAATATACAAATCAAATGATACAAGAACTCAACACAGACGAATGGGGCTCTAGATCTTACACCGATTTCTACCAAGAATACAAACTATTCCTATCAGATGATACAGTAATACAGAACAACAGCAAACGAAAACAAAACTTATGTAATGCAGTACAAAGGACTTTTAAATCTAGCGATAGTTTAGAAAGTGCTACCTATACTTCTCTTGAAGAAAGACCTTGAGATATATTGAGACTATGATTGCTGACTACAGAAGAACTGATAGAAGAAATAGCAAACGGTACAAAGATATATATTCTCAAGAAAATGAAAGTTATTAAAGACAAGATAGTAGAGGAGAAGTACATATCAAAATTACTGACTCATATTAATTCATTCGAAAGCCTATGAAGAGAGAAGGGACAATGAGATAAGGAATATGTAAAAAATGGAATAGAAAAATGAAAAAAAGAAGCATTCCAAGAAAATCCTTTCCCAAGAAATGCTATAAAAGAAAAAATCGATGAGATCTTAGAGATGAAGCAAGAAACTATATCATATCTATCAGACAGCAGGGTCAAAGCAGCATTCGTCCAACAATATAAAATCTATAGCGATCAAGAACGAGATACAATGATTGAAGCATATAAATTGAATCTCGAAGACCAAAAAAGAGAAAAGGTAACACAATAATACTTTATAATAACCTACACCCTCTCACTCAGCTCTAACCACCTCTCCTCTTTCATCTGGAGATCATGGACAAGTGTATGAAGTTCTTTGCCGAGCGACTTGATCACATCATGCGATAACTCTTGCGTCTGAAATATCGTGTTGATCTCATCCTTGCGTCTCTCCCCCGTCGCTATCTGATCGATCAGCGATTCGAACTCACGCTTCTCATTATAGGTCAGATTTTTTCTCGCAGGGATGATCGATTCTCCTTCTGCATCATGAAAGGATACTTTTTTGGTTTCCGTGGAATGTCATTTCACTCTATTCTCTCTCTTTTCCCTATTCACTCTATTCTCCCTACTTACCCACATCGTATATCATCCCTGGAAATCCGTAACCTTGCCTCCACCTTCGAAGAAGAATATGCGATCAGCGATCTTATCGATGAAATATCTATCATGCGAGATCACGATCAGACATCACTGATACGAAACCAGGAAGTCCTCTAATGCCGTCAGCGTATCGATATCCAGATCATTGGTCGGTTCATCGAGGATGAGAAAATTGGGTACACGCATCAGCGTCGTCAGGAGAAACAGCCTCCTCTGCTCACCACCACTGAGATCATGCACTCGACTCTGCTGCTGTGCAGGAGTGAAGAGAAAACGCTCGAGCAGTTTCGCTGTCGAGACCTTCTCTTTGCCGACCATCATATAATCAGCGACCGACTTCGCATACTCGATCACTCTCACATGTTCAGGAAACTGCATCTGCTGACTATAGTAGCCGATACGCAGATTGTCCGCTCTCTCTATCCTCCCCTTGTCGATAGCGACTGCATCGGTCAGTATATTGAGAAAAGTAGATTTTCCGACACCATTCTTACCGAGGATACCGATACGTTCACCGTGGCGAAACTCGTGCGAGAAGTCAGACAAGATTACTTTCTCATCAAAAGACTTCGACACATGTGACAAGACCATGATCTTCGTCCCCAACTGTGGAATAGCATTCGTATCACTCTGGACGATATCGATCGTCTTCGATGCATGTGCCAGTGATTCTTTCTTCGCATGATAAGCATCCTGGAGTGCGTAAAAATCCGCCGATCTTTTTCTGGATTTGGATTCCCTCGCTCTCGGATCTTTCTTGACCCATGCGAGCTCTCTACGATAGAGCTGTTTCATGATATGGGTGTTTTTGTGATCCTGTTCGAGACGCTCTTCTTTCTTCGTGAGATAAGAGCTATAGTTACCAGGATAGAAATACAGATGCCCTCTCTCGAGCTCGATGATCTGCGTACATACACGCTGGAGAAAATATCTATCATGCGTCACCATGAGTAGCGTCATCGCACTCGTACGGAGAAACTTCTCCAGTCGTTCGATCATATCCAGATCGAGGTGATTGGTCGGCTCATCGAGGATCAGCATATCGGGTTCATCCATGAGGACTTTCGCCAATGCGAGACGCTTCTGTTCGCCTCATGAGAGCGACCCTATCGTCTGATCGAGATGTTTGGTGAGTTTGAGTTTATTGATGATCTTCTTCACCTTGGTGAGATGGATCCACTCTTCATATTCCTCATCAGCCATCGTATGCTGATGGATCCGATCATGGACGATCGTCTTCGGGTCGACAGTAAATTTCTGCGAGAGGAATCCTACACGGATGCTCTTATTTCGTACGATATCGCCACTGACACATTCGAGATTACCCATCAGCAAATCTAAGAGCGTGGATTTACCCATACCATTACGAGCAACCAAAGCGATTTTCTGACCTTGTTCGATCGACATATCGATCTGGTCGAGAATGACACGCTGTCCATATCTGTGACTGAGTTGTTTGACTTGGAGGTAGTACATAAGAAAAGTTCAAAGTTAAGGGTGTAGAATTAAGAATAGTATTATAGCTAATTAAGACAAGAAAATCAAATAGTAAAAAAGTCCCGAAGGCATGCCTATTATATAACTCTCTTATCTATTTTTCATACTTTATTTGTCACCAGCTTATCACTAGAATGTAGACTTTGAGAGGGCAAATAGCATCAAGGAGAACGGAGGGAAGCGTTTTTCTGCATAATACGAAGTATATTAAAGCAATACCTTGAGATCAAAAAAATTGATAGAAAGCTATTTCCCTCGTTAACACTTTTTACTTTTACTACCTTCAGTTTTAGAGTTTTTAAGTAATATTCCTTAAAATTTGCAAAATAAGAAAATATAGTTATAATTATGAAGAGTAATTTTATTTACTGTGTATTCATAAATGGTTGTTAATACTTCAGGTAATAGTATAGGGAAAAGTTTTGAAATCAGACCATATCAAAGAAAGGCATGGAGAGAGCTTTTATCAAAAACGCAAGAATGGCTAGTAGGTACTATGAAAAGTAAACCAGACATTGATCTTCAGACCTCGATTCCCCTATGGATGGCGACAGGTGCAGGTAAAAGTTATACTATGGGAGAATTTATGAACAAGTTATTTAAATTAAGGAATAGATATAAACCAGACCGCCCAATTAAAGGTTTATTTCTTAATAATAGAATTTCACTTGTTAATCAAGTGCATGAAGACTTTTTCAAATGAAGGGATGATAAACCTTGATTCTTAGCAGATCACCCCATTCATACACAAGTCTTTCATAGTAAGCTTGATGATATAGAAAAACTCAAGACAGAACTCTTTAATGAAGAAATATTTGATAGACAAAGCCTACTAGATTACGGTTGAGTTCGTTTCTTAGAGAAATTCGGTAATTCACTCATGGCAAAGATTCTCAAAAAGCCTCTTGTTACTATAACTGCCAAAGACCTTGAAGATCTTTCAGAAAAGTTATGATTGCCATGAGTTCATACTATTGGGAAGACAGAATATAATACACTAGAAATTGAAGAATCTGGAACTTGATCCAAAGATGAAATGTACTTTTCGACATTTCAAACAGCATATGCCCAACGTTTAGATGAGAAAATAGAAGATCTTGATATGATCGTTATTGATGAAGCACATATTATCAAGTGAGAGAAAGCTTATGAGACCTTGATGAGATTCTATAAACCAAATAAAGAATGAAAACTACCACTTGTTTTCTTATTGTCAGCAACGATGAATCCTGTATTACATCTCATTAATGATCCAGTTGTGAAGTTTTCTTTGCCGGAATACATTGCCTCTGCTTATTGTCCAAAAATTCATTATAACCTTGTTACGACCAATGAATGGACAACAGGTGATATCAAACATATCAACGAATGGATAACAGAGATTTCTCAAATGGAAGATCTTAGCAAAAAGAAGAAGGCTCTTAAAGAATGTAAAGAATACCTTGAAACTATACTCAAAAAGTCTTCTATGACCGATAAAGACCTTGTCACTGATATGATATGAAGAGTGGGCGACCTAGACTATACTATTATATTTGCAAAAGATATAGACAGTGCTGATGCAATCACTGCAGAGATTAATAAACAGACATGAAATTCTAATACAGCAATCGCCATCCATAGTAGAATAGACGAAGTAGATAAAGATGTACTAGAGAAGTATAATAATGGTACTCATAAAGTGATTGTGGCAGTTAATAAACTTAATGAAGGAATAGATTTACCAAAAACAAAGAATGTAATCTTCTGGAGAGAGACTGAAAGTGATATTATTTTCCAACAACAGTTTGGAAGATGATTGAGGTGAGACGAAGTTAATATCTATGATTATGTAGGTGGACTGAGACATCTCGCATGGGTCAATGGTATCCATCGTGCGGTAGAACAGATTCACCAATGAGAAAGAATGAAACAGAATTGATCGACTGACGATAATGAAAACAGAAACAAAGTAACACAGCTTCAAAATGAAAATAATATTGATCTTCGCATTAATACTACTTGACTTGGTAGTGAAGCATATAAAACCACGGTATGACCATCGGCACCAGTTGATATTCAAGAGTTGATGCTGAGATTGCAAAATGAGGTATATACTTTGGATATGACAGATGAAGAATTTATTGTTTACTTTAGGAATAAATTACAACAAGAAGGCATAACTGACAATGTAAGCTTGAAAAAGTATTGAGTGATAAAGTTTAGTAGGAAGTTTTGATTCAAAGAAATAGGAAGACTATTAGGAAGAACGGTTGAGTCAATTACATCAGATATTTTAGAAGAGATGGTAGCTATATTATGACTGGAAGAATGGGGCAATAGCAATAGAGAACTATTCATTAAAGAATTCAAAGAAAGGCTTGCCGAGGAAGCTATTATAGATAAAATGAGTCTATTAGAGTACTGAGCAACAAGGTTCGTAAAAAAGTTCTGAAGATGAGACATTGGTCAATTATTTGGAAAGCTCATGCAATCAGTATCTCTCGATGATCTTACTCAATTGGCAAGCCTATTATGATTTGAAGAACGAGATAGGGCATCAAGAGATAAATTTATTAAAGAATTCAAAGAAAAACTTGTTAAAGAAAGTATCACTGATAGAATAACTTTATTAGATTATTGACCAACAAAGTTTGCACAAGTCTTTTGAAGAATAGAGCTAGGAAAAATTTTGGGAATATCTATAATCCATGTATCTCTTCCGTATCTTAATCAATTAGCGGATGTATTGGGATTTGCAACTTATGCTGATTCTTTTAAAACGAAACTCGCCGGAGAGAATATTCTAGACCAGGTAAGCTTACTAGACTATTGACCGAAAAGGTTTGCACAAGTTTTCTCCACGCCAGAAGTAGGAAAGCTTTTAGGTAAAACAGTAAACTGTATTACTGTTGATATTCTTAAAGAACTAGCTGATACATTGCAACTCGAAGAGGAAAGCAAGGAAAGAAGACTACAACTTATTCAAGAGTTTGCAGCCAAACTTATGAATAAGTGAGTTACCAATAAAATGTCTTTAGTAAATTATTGAGTAATAGAATTCAAAAGGGACTTTTGATTATTAGAAATAAATAAACTTTTAAGAAAACAGATTACCAATACCCCTAAAGTAAAAGATCTTGAAAACTTGGCCGAGATATTATGACTTGAAAACGATTATAACAAAGTCTTCAAAGAGGAAATTGCCCAAAAAGGTATTATAGACAGAAGGACTCTATTAGATTATACAGCAAAAAAGTTTGGAAAGGATTTTTGAAGATCAACTATAGGAAAAGTTTTGGGGAGAATAGTAAGTATAATTACTGTTGATACTCTCACAGAAATAGCTGATACATTGTGATTTGAAGAGATAGATTATCTCCAATCTCTCAAGACTAAACTTATCACTGCAGAAGCCTTCGATAGAAGAGCAGTACTAAGTTACTCGGCGAGAGACTTTGTAAAACAGTTCTGAGCTGAAGATATTGGTGAAGTCTTGGGAAGGTCTATTAGAAATAGTTTTACGGCACCTGATCTTAAAGAGTTAGCTGATATATTAGGACTATAATTAGAGTTATCATTCATCTAATTCCTCGTAATTAGATCGTCATTATAGTCATATATATACGATGTCAATAACAAATGATTTTTACAGAGACCGCTCTGAAAAATATACAGACTACCCAGCAGAAAACCTCTCATCCATCGCCTTTTCAAACTCACTCTCCAATCACTTATTAGGTATTTTGACTTATACTATAGGGATACTAAAGATTTTTTAATCTCTCCAATCCTGCATCCAAAGTGAATGCTCAATCAATACTATTCACATTAAAAATCATCATATACCTATATCATTCTCCTGCTTTGTTTGCTCGATACTGTCAGAGTTTTACTTTACTTTCGCTGTCGCTATTGTCTCTATCATCTCATTTGGTTTCTACGAGGATGATTTTCCCCGATTTCATTTTGACGATAAAGTCAGGATAGTGATTGATTGGTCAGTTGAGATAGAATCATTTTCTTTCGATGTTACGATGTCGTCGTTCTACTGAGTCCAAATTTGCGATTGCAAGTATGACCTTGTGTTCAAAATCATTCATATCTCATTCTTCGGTGTAGAGCGACTTAGTGATACCACTTACCGTCTTCAGTGGTGAAATTGTTTTGGGTAGTTGAGTTTTATACTATAAAAAAGACCAGTGATACCGAACCAACGATACCACAGGTCTCTACTATTTTTTCTCACAAATGTGAGAGACTAATTCCCACGATATACCAGGGATGGGACTTGAACCCACACACATTGCTGCATTCGATTTTGAGTCGAACGTGTCTACCATTCCACCACCCTGGCATTATTCTAGAGCAACGAGCTCACGAATACTTCTTTCCATTTTTGCCTTTTTACTCTTTTTTCCTTTTTCTCCTTCCACGCATGAGTTCGATTGTAGTGATTTTCATGCTAAAATCAATTGATTTTCACTATGAAAATACCTATGCATAGGAGAGGAAAAGACTGTCTCATGAGACAAAGTCGCGACAGCGAGACTTTGAGCTACTATGTTTTTTATTTTATTATCCACCACACACATGGATTTGAATAGAGTAACGCTCATCGGGAGAGCAACAGACACTGTCGACGTGAAGAGGATCGAGAGTAATGACTCTAGTGTCGTCAACTTCGTCATCGCTACGAACAGAAGATTCAAAAACAAAGACGGGAATCAACAAGAAGAAGCAGAGTATCACAGATGTGTCGCTTATGGTGTCAGTGCCGATGTCCTCGGTAAGTATCTCCACAAAGGCAAGAGAATCTATATCGAGTGAAGACTTCGTACGAGAAAACGAGAAGATAATGCATGACTGGTCAAATATTCGACTGAAATTATCGTCAGTCATTTTATATTCCTCGATAGCAAATCAGCTGATGGCGACAACGCTGCTGACGCTCATCACATGACAGAAGAACATCCCGACACTATCGTGAGTGAAAGCATCTCCGATGACGAAGTCCCATTCTAGAGAACAACAAAATGAAGGAGACTTAGAATTTATAATTTAAAACTTACTACTTCTTCATGTCCCATCCTGCTATGTCATGACTAAAATTATTTCTCTATGAAGTATTTGATCTCGTCGCCTATATCGTCTTTGTAGCAGGTATCGTCTTCTTTGTCAGATTTTTCATCATTAACCCATTTAATGTCGTCGGATCGAGTATGTATCCGACCATCCATGAGAAAGACTTCATCCTCGTCGACAAGATCACTCCGAGATTTCATGGCTACGATAGAGGCGATATCATCGTCTTCGTCCCTCCAGGCAAAGATGTCGCCTATGTCAAGAGAGTCATCGGCCTCCCTGGTGAGACAGTCAGAATCAGAGACAATACCGTGACCATCTGCCAGACAGCAAGCGGCGATGACAATTGTCGTACACTCGATCAGTCATTTCTCCCTGCAGAGACCGAGACTATCGCTAGTTGTGGCAAAGATACATTTGTCGTCGATACATGATACTTCGTCATGGGAGACAATAGAGCAGCGAGTACAGATTCTCGTTGTTGTTTTGGACTCTACTGCTATGAGAAGACGAACTATCTCGCACCAGCAGACCATATCATCGGCAAAGTCCTCGTCAGGATATTCCCTGATCCGACATGATTTCCCAATCCCTTCGTAAACATCGACAGCGTCTCACCATAGTCACGTTTCATTCTATCCATCACGAGTATGATAGCTATCGCTTGGACGATCATCCGCTACCATTGGAGAAAAAATCATATTCTCTGACTGTTTGTCCTCGTCTTGCTCTGGATGGCTATACAACCACTCATCGAGAGTCTCGCTCTCGGAGAGGGTGCCTATGTCTGACAGGCGTGGTTACAGAGTGGCATAGAGATTATCGGTATCAGTTTTAGTATCTATTTCGCTGCGACGACCTACAGCCTCCACAGAGAGAGCAAGATACTGACCATCTTGTCGAGCAAGAGACAGTCCGCATATAGCTATATAGGATGAATCATAGGATGAATCATGAGCATCATGATCATCTATAGCATCATCGTAGCCATCATCATGGCTCTATCGACCAATGGATGATGAGCGATCTCGCTGATGATCATGTGGATACTCATCTTCTCGATCATGGTGAGCATCACTACCCTCCTATCTCTGATCGCTACGCCCTATATCGTCATAGCGACAGCACTGATAATCTATAGTCTGAGTTATACGATCTCGTTTCTCCTCTTCATGAGTGAAGCATATCAGACAGGGACATATACGATCATATCGATTATTGCTTTGCTGCTGCCTCGTTTTGATATACTGACATCACTGGTCGCATGATCACAAGCGTGGCGACGAGCAGTGCTAGGACATAGTGGCTATAGCATCGTGATCATCAGTCTGACCATTCTTTCATTTTCTCTTTCCTATCCATGAAGATCTTCTCCAGTTTCGACACATGATTCAAACAAGAAAGACTAAAGTTCTACAGACAACAATACGGCAAAGAAAATGTACTACTCCTCTCGTCGAGTAGAGTGTTCTTATGGTTTTATATCATCTTTCCACTCCTCGTCTCGGCTATATTTTTGACCGCAAGTATTCTATCACTTGTCTATTTCTTTGGAGAGTATTATGGATGGATAAGTGGTGTATGTTTGATGCTCTTCGTCTTCTTCTCGAGAGATATCCATACACTCAAGAAGATCATGGACTATGCGATGGATTTTTGTATCATCACACCCGAAGAGATAGTCCTCGTCCAACAAGAATGAATCCTCAACAGGACAGTCAAGACACTCGATACACTGAAGATCAAGAGTATCTACATCAACAAGAAAGATATCATCAGTAGCGTCTTCGACAATGGCACATTGATCTTCATGAGCGATGGTGATGAGACACTAGGGGAGATCGTGTTTGACTATATCGCCGATCCAGAGAAGGTCAAAGATCGCATCCACAAGATCATCGCACCAGCGACACACAATCCCAACTACAATCATAACCACAATAGCTAATTTTATCAGCACTTTCGAACCATGACCGCCATACCCTATGATGTCTACGAATCACCACATGAGATAGTGATCATCCTCCCTCTCGGAGGCGTCGAGAAAAAAAGCGTCCATATCAGACTGGATGATGAGCATAGCCTCCATATCCAAGGAGAGAGGACACACAAGAGTCTCAGAGAAGACTGTATCTGTATCCAACAGTCATGCTATCGATGAGCTATCGATCTCACGATCGATCTCCCTCCGCATATCAGCTATAGTCATATGCATAGCTCTCTCTCACCAGACAATATCTTGACCATCATCGTACCGAAAAATATCGTCCCTGAGACGATACCGGTGACGATAGAAAAAGAAGCAAAATCTACACACAAAGAGACGAACTAATTCTTATAATACTTCATCTTTGCGATAGCATAGTCGAGCGTTTCGATCTCTTTTTGGAGATCGGTAATTTGTGCCTCGAGTGTGATGATCTGCTGATCATTTGCTGGTGTTCTCGACTGACGAAGACGCATGATGGTATTTCTGAGCGTTTGGATAAGTTGTTTCTTGTAGGCATGTTGCCCCGTCAAGACAGAGAGAGAGACGACAGGCTCGGGTTCTTTGTGTTGTGTCTGGAGTGCGACGACGACATTCATGATACGAGACTGAGCTATCGTCTCGTCGATAGTCTCACTCTCACTGATATAGGTTATACTCGCTTGTGGGAAGCAATGCATGATGAGCTCTTCATGACGTGCCACATAGTCAGCAAAATCTTTATTGGCTTGGAGTAACAGTGTCAGGGATGTAGCTTCTGGTGATGCTTGTGCGAGCAATAGGTGCCATTGACGGATGACATCCATCATGAGCGTACATTTGTAGTTCTTGGTATAATCCAATGCGAGTATCTCATCTAGTGTGATAGGATGGTCATCCGTGGCGATACACGAGAGCAATGATGATGCACTGTGCGGTGCATATGCTTGCATCAGCTCTCATCATGCATAGACCATCAATGCACAGAGCAATGGCGTCACTGGTGATGGATAATGCTTGAGTATCGTGAGTGCGATCTCCGCTAGATCATATCGCAATGACTGTATACAGAGATGGACACTCGTCGCTACAGCATACTTATCTCTATAGTAGACGACATCATTGATGATGCGTTGCATATTGGTCACTATCCAGAGATCGTAGTCGCTCATCTGATCTGCAGCGAGTGCGAGAGTCTTGGTAAGCGAATGCTTTGATACAGAGATATCTGATGCCCTCAGTGTCATAGTGATCAGTCTACTGGCATTTCGTCGCTTCGTGAGGAAACGATGGAGCATATCGAGACTATAGGATGGAGCTTGCTCCTCATCCATCAGAGATGATGTCAACAAGAGTGATAATCTGACGACATCACCGCCATACAGATCGATTTGTCTCATATAGCTTTCATCCATGCTATCGTTCGATCCTGCGATCTGCATCAGTGATGCTGTCTGGACATAGGGGATCAGCATATCACGCTGACGATCTGCCATATGGGAGAGCAAGAGCATACTATGCGTCAACCGATAACTCTCATCACTAGCAAAAAAATATGATAACTGACGAGGCGTAGAGAGGTGTGATAGTGCGGTGACGATATTGATCATACCGACATACTCATGATCATAACTATAATGATGCTGAGGGAGATCTGCTACGACATATCACTGATCTGTACAGATGATGCCATCGCTTGTCTCGAGACGACGCAGGAGATCGTCGCTATATATGTGGAGCATCTCATCATCATGAGCGATACCAGCGAAGAGTTCATGGATCTTGTCGCCTGCATCACGAGCATACATCTCAGGATAGTATGTCTCATAGTATGACAAGATATGATTGATCAGAGGGTAAGCATCATGCACGACTAGCAGTCATTCGATCAAGACATCGAACTGGACCAATGATGGACATATACCCATCATCACGGCATCAGCGACAATACAGGTCAACAATGGTTTCGTCGCACGAAACGACAAAGTATGCAGCATGTTTTGTGCGTCTACCGTATAGGGCACCTGTGTCTGCATGGTATCTCTGCCACTGATACATCGTCGGCTATCACGTCATGCAAGTGTCTCGACGAGTGTGTCAGGACAATTTCTCATGACGAGCGATTCATCCATGAGGATAGTCTGCAATGTATCTGCATACAGCGATACGAAGATATTCTTCTGCAATATAGGCAACAAGATATCATGTGTCTGACTATCGACAAAGTGGGAGATCGTCGTATATTCTTTCTGATCGATATTGGAGATATCATCGAGAAACTGGATAATATTCTCTCTAAAAGAGAGCATCAACTTACCAGCAAATTCTTTGGCATGTGTGGTGAAACAACCATACTGATCGATCGCGTAGATATCTGTCGGCAAACCCATCTCCAAGGCAAGATAATAATCCTCACGCCTATGTGCTGGGATAAGCATCATCGTCCCCTCTCACTCCATAGAGACACTATCATGTGCCAGGAGCGGAATGGCTTTATTGATTAGTGGGATAATTACATCTTTCCCGACAAGTTTCTTATATCTTTTATCCAGTGGATGCACAAGGATGGCGACACAACCAAAGAGAAAACACGGCTCATCAAGTGATGCGACGACACTATGTTTCTTCGCTTCGACAAAAAATCTGATATGATAACGGATGCCTTTTCTTTTTTCTTGGGTAACACGATGATCAGGGACGACTGTTTTTTGATTGATATTGAAGAAAGTCACATCATCACGACAACTCACACTATGATGATCCACTAGTCTCTCTGCAACATCAGAGAGTATTGCCATACTCCCGCTATCCAATATGTTTGCATGCGAGAGACGCACACCGAGACGATGGAGACATGTCTGTATCTCATGCGAGAGGCGTCCACGTGCTTCCCATAGCATCGATGGAGACACACCAGTAAACGACATCATATTCGGATTGATAGATGAGATCAGTGGCACATGATGAGCTCTCGCTAGACAATCAGCGACTACTCGACGACGAGCCTGTGCCAACGATGGGAGAGTAAAGAGCGGCTCGACAACATATGCCTTCTCCATATCGTCATCTATAGATGCCGAGAAAGATGATTGCCCATAGAGTGATGATCGATCGATCTTCTTCGGAAATGGTGGAGTATATGTATGAGAAGACATAACATGTGCAATAGATAAAACAACAGCGTTGCCGATGTATGTGATATGACGGGGAATAAGGCAAGTATATAATGCTATACTCTCTACCAACATAGCATGTGCAATGCAATACCTAACTCATAGCAATAGAAAGATTGTGCTATGTATAGAGAAATCATCATACTACACTACTTAGCCATCCTATACAACCTATATAAACTATAACACAAGAGACATATAATCATCATCGTAATCATATCTGATACTGGTCAGACATGGACCTTCTTGATATTGTCGATCTGTAAGGTACTACCATCAGCACAGGTTGCAGTCACAGCATAGTAAGCATACTGATCATGTGCTGCTGATGCATCAAAAGGGTAGGCAAACTGAGCTATAGGAGATGTTCAGACCTTTTGCATCTGATCGACACTATTGCTCACAAAATCTGATCTATAAATAGTATATGCTGTCGCTCATGGGACACTATCTCGCATGAGATAATACTGATCACCTATTCTCTCTGTCTTTACTTTGATACCCACGACTGTACAACGACCATCACTACTCGTCAATGGTGCAGATCACAGAGCCGTCTGTACCATCACGATATCAGAACCTTTACCAGTCACGAGACCATTTTGATCGAGAGCGAAGACCTGGAAATAGGTAGGAGTAGCTGGATCGATCCCATCGACAATAGTACTCGGGAATGTGCTCTTCGCCTCATTGGCAAGTGAGTCTTGCGATACACCATAACGCACGATATATCCTACAGGATTACCTACGGGGGCCCAAGATAGAGACACTCTCGATGGATTGGATGGATCACTCACCGCCTGTAGAGTACCGACATCATCGACTGCTTTCACATCTAATGTCGCTCTATCAGGATAGTCCTGTCTCTGACCACCATCGAAGATAAGCGTCGCATCGACTTTTTGGATACCAGGCACATCAGCAATGATAGTCTTCGTAAATGTGCCATCACTCTGACGCTCGAGAGGATACAATCCCATATCACCGAATCTTATCTCGATACTCCTTACTGTCCCATCAACACTCGCACTCACTTTCACTGTATCACCTGCATTGACTGTACCATCAGGCGTCACAGTAAATGACTTGAGAAACGAATCAGTCGCAGGTGCTTGATAGTCCACTGCAATAATAGGCGATACTCCGATCACATTTCATTGAAAATCCACCATCTTGACCTGAATACTATGAGGTCATGAGCTAATATCAGGAAGATAGACACTGAAATTACCAAGTGTATCTGTCTCTGCTTCAAAGGGTATCTTCTGACCATCGACAAAAAACTGGAGCGGTGCTCTCTTGCTGTCAGATTTACCGATGAGGTTCATCGAGGATGATTCTACTTTCGTCCCACTCAATGGAGAGACGATCTCGATCAGCTGTTGGTCAACGACATCGCCAGTCGGTCACGATCACACCACTACCTCATAGGATCACTGTATGGCGTCATTGGTGATGTCAAATGCTTTGAGTGTAAATGTTCATGATTTCTTGATTACAAGTCATTTGGAAAATGTCTTGACTCACTGATCTTCAGGAGTAAATGCATAGACTCCATCACTCGGCATATCGTATGCATTCGCATCTTGAAAACCATCAAGATCCATGATCACCGTCCCGGCATATCAGAGGACGACAGTACCATCTGCCTGGACAGCTTTGATAGTCACATCTGCTGCTTGATTGACACCGACAGGATTGGGATTGACAGTGATAGAGAAAGCATCGGGCATATCTACCGCCCATGCAAACTGCATAAGAGCGAAGATAGCTATCATCAGTGTATATAAGAAACGGTTATATCAGAGAGCCATAAGGAGAGTGTGCAAAATATAAACAAAAAATTACTGATACATGACATGTAAAGACTCACTCTGCTCATCATCATATCGGTACACAGACTCGACGATAGGAAGATCGCTTGCATCGTTGACAGGTGCGAAAGTCAATGTCATCAGTACATCTCCTGATACGAGAGTGACAGTAGTATCGAGAGCAAGGAGAGCAGATAATGTGCCTTGATCTCTCGTAGACGAAAGAAGATATGGAGACGAGAGTGAGAAGTCACTTGCTGATGCGAAAACGAGAGTGTTGTACAAGACATCCACACGCAATGACTGCCCCGCACGAGCAGGGAAAGAACGAGCTGCCGATATGATAAGTTTATTACCATCAATACGAGCGATAAGATCAGGGGTTACTGTAGACGTAGTATCAGTGATCGCATCAGAGACACTGGCAGTGAGTCACTGTCGATCACGATTGAGTGAGAAGAACACTCACAGCGTGATGAGCATGCCGAGAGCAAAAGCCCCTCAACGCATGATTCGTGGTGATACATACATGGTCAACAAGGAAAATGAAAAAATATAGCTCATATATAGCAAAGAGCAAGAGAAAATCAATGGAGTTGTGCCTATTTGTACTACTAAAGATATGTACTTTTATTGGAATTATGTCCCTGTATGCTTTCAGCAAAATAAATCTGTCCTTGTGCATCATGGAGATAGTAGAGATTGTTCGTCTTGACGAAATCCAGGACAGCACGAATAGTCTCCAACGATGGGTTACCTATAGGTGTCGGTGTAAGTCAGGACTGCACTCTGGTATTGTAGATATTGGAGCTATCATTGATCGATCTGACAATCACGGATGGTGTACATGTCTCATAAGGTAATGCACGACCATAGCAGAGTGTGATGTCGGCATCTATCCTCATCCCTTTCTCTATCCTATTGAGAAACAGACCTGCAATGATGGGTTTGTTTGTAGAAGATTTTTCTTCTTTTTCGATGATGCTGGCAAGTGTGATGAGATTATACATCTTCATACCAAATGAGAATCATTCCGCTGATAATCTGTCAGAAAAATTTTCTATTGCATCACCATAAACCTTGATTACTTTATCATCAAATGCTTGTAGCTGAAGTTTTACAAGCTGTGGTACAACTGGCTGATTTGCATTGACAAAGTATGTATCAGGATAGAGTAATCACTCAAGAGAAAGTTTCATATTATTACTTTTCTTCGTCTTCAAGAAAACATCAACAAAAGGATATGTCTGACTGATTTTATATATCGTGGCATTATCCGTCACATAAGCGATATATGCACCTGTATCGATCAATCACTTCGCCACAAGATATGCATCAATATCATACATCGATCGTCACTCAAGGACTCTCAGAGTGACATATGACTGTGTCGGTCATGCATTAATCTGATTTATCAATGATGCAGCACTATAGACTCCAGAGAATACATAATTACCCAACTGCAAAGTGGCGGTATCTGCAGCATGCTGACGCAAATAGAGACGAAGACGATACTCCTCTCTCGTATCCAAGAGAGAGAAAAATGATCTAATCGTATTACCTTTTTCGATCGTAATCGAGCCATCTACCGAGAGTGGACGAGACCATCGTAGAGCGAAAAAGATAGCGAAAATACTACAGAGAGACAACAGCCATAGAGAAAGACGCATGAGACACAACATAAGAAATAGAATACGAGAAATATAGCAAAGCCGTATATATAATGCAAGACATCATCAGCATAGAGACGAAAAGAAAAAACTCTGACAAACATCAGAGTTTTTATACCATCAAAAGAAAATCTTGCTTATGGATTTATTTCTTTTTTGATCGCTTCTGCTTTATCAGCCATATCAGCAGACATCTCAGCAAGACCGCCCATCACTTTTCATGCTATAGTTCTAGCACCGTCTGCTACTTTTTGTAAGCCACCTTCTGCTACACCTTGGATATGATGCACGGTAGATTGGACACTTTTGCCTGCCGCTTCGACAGTATCGGTGACCGTATCAGCGACTGCATGTGTCTTTTTTTTGAGATCTTTGAGATCTTTGGGATCAGGAGTGTGTGACATGGCGATAAGAGGAAATAACTAAAAGAGTAACGATTATCACTAACTATAGCTTTATATTGTACTTTCGCAAGGGCATTGACAGAAAGCAATGGTAGATAGTCTATAATCTATGTATGATATATAAAAAACATAGTTCATGCCGGATATTATGATCATCACGATAGATAATCGTAGCATCTCTATAAAATAAAAAAGACGTCCAAAGACGTCTTTCCTTCTATTATGTAGTGTATATCTTTTAGCTCTCTTGATGTTCACCACCTTGTTCTTCGAGGGTATTGCCAAGCAGTGCTTGCTCTTCAGTCATAGCATCGCTTCATTTGAGTGAGTCACGATTGATATAGACGAAAGTAGTGATCACCAGAGGTTCACGACCGATGATCTTCGAGAGAAAGCCCGAGAGATCTTCTTTGATAGATTTGAGATTATCATGGATAGATTGTCCTTTCGCTTTATTGTTGATATATTGCTTACGAGCAAATTCGACGACTTGTGTGTGGATACTCTTCACTTCTGACGAATAAACAAATCATCTCGACTCTATCTGGACATTACCGACAAGTTCTCCACTCTCTGTATCGACTTTGAAAGTCAGGAGAACCATACCTCACTCTGCCATGATCTGACGAGCCTTGATGACATATTCACCCGAGAGATGTCATTTTCCTTTACCATCGATAAGGACGACATTCATCTTGAGCTTCTCATCAGATATTCTGACGCCATTGTCATACATCTCTAGTATGGCACCATTACCTGCAGGCATCATGATCCTCTCACTCGGCATACCCATATCCATCGCCAATGCTCTATGTCTATATCTGAGACTCGCTTCGGTATAGAATGGGAGAAATCGCTGTGGTTTGAGCAATC
>JACCDN010746674.1_pt1 | contig 23601 bp, 21 predicted proteins | sample 7441691 | NCBI WGS metagenome assembly JACCDN01 (sample SAMN15323439, study PRJNA562643) | freshwater metagenome | isolation source: river surface water | place: USA:Blue River Watershed | collected 2017-08-16 | reverse complement strand
AGATGACCTCTCTACAGGACTTATTTCAAATGTGGATCAAAATAAGTGCACGTTTCATAAGTTATCAATTACGGACGGAAAAGCTCTACAAGGGGCACTAAAGGACTGCGAAACATTTTTTCATTTTGCAGCCCGAGGTTCGGTTCCGCGGTCCATCAAGAATCCTGTAGCCACACATGATGTAAATGCAACTGGAACACTAAATGTTCTTGAAGCTGCCAGAGAATCCGGTGCCCACATAATTTTTTCATCCTCTTCATCGGTGTATGGCCGCAATATGCAACTACCAAAAGATGAATCCATGTGGCTAGGCCCAATGACTCCTTATGCAGCTAGCAAGCTAGCAGCTGAAGGCTACATGCAGGCTTACGCCGCAGCCTATAAAGTGCCAACTACTTTGCTTCGATTTTTCAATGTCTTCGGTCCCCGTCAACGTCCCGATCATGAGTATGCAGCAGTTTTGCCTAAATGGATTTGGCTTGCAATGCAAGGTCAGCCAATAGATGTCTACGGTGATGGCACTGCGTCTCGAGATTTCACATATGTTGATACTGTCTTAGATATTGCGATGACTGCTATGAAAGAAAAGGTTGTAACAGAAGGTGCAATGAATCTGGCCTATGGTAATCGAATTTTCTTAAACGACACAATTGAAATGTTAAATAAACACTTTCCAGATTTGCAGGTTAACCATAAATCTGAGCGTTTAGGTGATGTAAAAGAATCACAAAATGACCCAGAGTTACTAAAGAAACTCTTTCCAAAGATCCAACCTAAAGAGTTTGAAACGGCGTTGTCAGAGACGATCCAGTGGCTCAGGGAGTTTGGTCAGAGCGTCGCCAACGGTCCTGCGCCCACCGATTAGCACCTGCTGATATGTGTGGAATTACAGGTGGAGTTGGGGTTAGTGCGCCTAACAAATTACTCCTTGATGCTCAGCTCAATTCAATTGAGCACCGTGGACCAGATGACACAGGAACCTACTTAAACCAAGGAATTAGCTTGGGGATGTGCCGGTTGGCAATCGTTGAAATTGCCTCAGGAAAGCAACCAGCGTCGGATGCCTCTGAAAGGATAAACATCGTTTGGAATGGCGAAATCTATAACTACCGCGAACTTCGATTCGAACTTGAACAACGAGGAGTCCACTGCAGAGATTCCAGTGAATCTGAAGTTGTAATTAACCTCTATCTTGAGTTCGGCCTCGATTTCATAAACAAACTCAACGGCATGTTTGCAATTGCTATTCACGACGCTCGAGATAATTCTCTTCATTTAATTCGAGATCGAATGGGCAAAAAACCATTATGGATCTCACAGTTAACAGATGGAACAATATTTTTTGCATCTCAGGTTCGAGCGCTGATGTTGGCGCGTCCAGATCGCACACTTCGCACCGAGATGGTCTCCGAGGTCATGCAGTATGGCTACATCAATTCCCCTAACTCTGCATTTAACGAGATTTCCCAAGTTCCACCAGCTTCAGTACTAACCTGGCATGAAGGCAAAACAAAGATTAAGAAATACTGGGAGCCTGATTTTGATACAAAGGTGCAAATTCCTTATGAAGAGGCTCTAGAAGTCACACAGAAACTAATCGAAGAATCAGTTGAGCGGCGATTAATTTCGGAACGCCCTCTTGGCTCATTCCTAAGTGGCGGCTATGACTCAACCATTGTGACCGCCTTTATGTCTAGGCTAATGCATGAGAAAGTTCAAACATATTCAATCGGATTTGACAGCGCGCAATTCAATGAAGCCCACTATGCAAAACAGGTGGCCAACTACCTTGGCACTAACCATCATGAAGAGATTCTCAGTCCAGATCCCGCACTAGTTGTTGAAAAGATTTCATATGTACTAGACCAACCATTTGCCGATTCTTCAATAGTGCCAACATATTTGTTGGCTAAATTCGCCCGTGAAAACTTAATTGTCGCCCTAGGCGGGGACGGTGGGGACGAGGTTTTTGGTGGTTATGACCGTTACTTAGCAACGCCGGTCATGCAAAAACTTAATCCGCTGTTAGGGCTCGCGCGGTCTGGATTGAAATTTGCTGGACAACAATCTATCGGTAATACCCGGAAAATCAACAGGGTTGGTTCACAACTTTCTCCGAAAGAATCCTTGGCAGAAAGATATAGTTCAATTTTATCTCTCACTCAACCGCATGAATTAACGACATTACTGAATTCAAGTTTTCAAAATAAAGTGACGGAAAATTCTCGCAAGGAACAGTTTAATTCTGGCAAATATTCATCTTTTGATCGAATGATTCGCTCAGACCTAGAAGCTTACTTGCCAGGAGACTTATTAGTAAAAGTAGATACTGCCACTATGGCCAACAGCCTTGAACTCAGATCACCGATGCTAGATGTGAACGTTGTTGAATGGGGCATATCTCTTCCGCGTAAATACAAAATCAAAGGATTTGAAACCAAACACATTCTTAAAGATGTTGCGCGTTCACTTGTTCCTGCCGAGCTCATTGATCGCCCAAAAATGGGTTTTGGAATCCCAAGAGCCGAATGGCTGCGGACAGGAATGAAAGAATTAGTAATTGACACACTTACTGACACAACAGCCTCACAACGTGGTTGGTTTAATCCAAAAGAGGTTGTAAAAGCAATTGACAATCACATGGCTGGTGAAGACAAGGACAACCTGATCTGGCCTATTTTGATGCTGGAGCTATGGGCTAGGTCTTGGCTCGACTAGATAAAAGTTTCATGTAAAGTTCTTCATGGTCATGCACTAAACGTTTAACTCCAAAATTAGACAAAGTAAACTGCTGGGCAGCAGAACCTAACTTAGTGCGCAAAACCCCGTCACTTACTAGTTTTTCTAGAGCATCAGCAATTTCCTGCACATCCAACCCAGTAATAATTCCTGTTACGCCAGCTAAGACAACTTCAGGCACAGATCCAACATTAGTTGTCACCACAGGAATTCCTGCCATCCCCGCTTGAATCAAACTTAGCGGAGTACCTTCATTATCACTGGTCAGAACAACCATGTCTGCGGAGGACAAGACCCTCTCGATATCGATCTGCCAGCCAAGAATCGTCACGGGTAAATCTTCCTGTTTGATTCTTTCACGACACGTATCCATTAGCTCACCATCGCCAGCGATAAAGAAATCTAAATTAACGCCGCGTTTTTTTATTTCACTGACAACATCTAAGAATCTATCCGGGCGCTTAATTTGAGTTACTCGTCCGATAAAAGCGCACTTCAGGCGGCTAGCCGGCAATTTAAGTGCAAGACGTGATTCTTGCTTATCGGGTAACACTCCTATTGATAATCCAGGTGGCATCAATCCAAATTTCTCATTAGTGCCTATACCTGCACTCAGCAAGTCTTGTCTTACCTTGTCACCAACAGCTAGAAGCTGATGAGTAAAGAGAGCTAAGAATTTTTCGGCTATTACAACTAGTGATCGCTTAAAGGGGCCAAAATATCCATTAAGCAGATGTCCATGAAAAGTGTGCACGCGTATTGCAGGCTGCAGTGAAATAATGGAGGCAATACGTCCCAGGAACCCAGCTTTTGCAGTGTGGGTATGAATAACATGTGGCTTGAAATTGCGGATTCCTTTAATCAGGGAGAAAAATGCTTTTAAATCTCCCGCCAAGCTAACTCGCCGCCCAAAACCTTGAATACGAAAAGATTTAACATCTGTTGCGACAGTGTCTAAATAATCTGCTTCATCTGCAGCGCAATAACCTGTATATAAGCATTGGTCGAATACTGTTGAACTGATTCCGCGCATTAACCCAGAGACCTGAACCGCCGGCCCACCTACATTCATGCGGGAGATAATGCGCATAACCCTTATAGGGGTTTCAATTGGTCTAGTCACTGACCAATCCTCTCTTACGTTATGCGAAAAGATTGAATCAACCCAGTAAAGAAAATAGGCAAATATTTGCAGCCCATAGAGTTAGGATTGTCCACGTGAGCGCACAAAAGACCCAAACATTAGCCATTATCGGGCAGGGCTACGTCGGACTTCCATTGGCTATGGCAGCTGTTCGTGCCGGATGGAGCGTAATCGGGGTCGACAATTTTGAGGCTAAGGTCTCTCAAATCAACTCGGGCTCAAGTCCCGTTGAAGATATCTCAGACGATCAATTGCAGTCAGCAATCACAAATGGTAGATATAGGGCAACAACCGATTTTAGCGCCGTGTCTGAGGCATCAGTGATAACGATCTGCGTGCCAACCCCATTAGATGAGAGACGCGAACCAGATCTTTCATTATTGCGAAGCGCTGCAAAAGGAATTGCACCCTATATTTCGAATGAGACATTGGTTGTGAGCGAATCAACCTCTTACCCGGGGACACTGCGAGACGTAATTATTCCAATTATTAATGAGTTAAAACCAAAAGACTCCAAATACTTATATTTTGCTAGCGCACCAGAAAGAGTTAATCCAGGAGATTCCATTTGGAATCAGAGAAACACCCCGCGCCTTGTCGGCGCTCTAGATTTGGCATCAAATGAAAGGGCCTTGACTTTTTATAAATCAATTTGCGATTATGTGGTTTCTGTTTCAACGCCAGAAGTTGCAGAAGCAGCCAAGTTATTAGAAAACACTTTCCGTCTCGTGAATATTGCCTTGATTAATGAATTCACACAACTCTGTTCTGCAAATGATATAAATGTTCATGAAGTAATTGATGCTGCATCATCGAAGCCGTATGGCTTCATGCCTTTCAGACCCGGTGTTGGTGTAGGTGGACACTGCATTCCAGTCGATCCGCTATATCTAACTTGGTGGGCGCGAACAGGAGGACAAGTGGCCAGTTTGGTTGAGTGCTCTGATGAGATATCTAACGAGATGCCAATTTACGTAGCAAAACGCGCTCTAGCTCTAGCCAAGAGTTCTGCGACGCCAATCAAAGTGTTAATAATGGGGGTTGCTTATAAACCAGGCGTGGGGGATGTTCGTGAAACTCCAGCCAGTGCTTTAAGAGCAGCTCTTCTGGCAAATGGCGCTGAAGTAGCATGGATGGATCCACTGGTCCCACATTGGGAGGGAACGAAACCAGTTGACGTGACTTGGACTTGTGATGTTGCAATTGTCGCGACAAATCAACCTGGATTAGAAATCAAACCTTTATTAGCGAAGCAAATTCCAGTACTGGACTGCACGAATCATTATGGGGGTTTACCCGGCGTCGAGCTACTCTAGATTTACTTTATTTATATTTGATTTTGCTTAAGAAAAAAATCCATTTCTTTGCAATTTCAGATGGGTCTCTATCGAGTAAAATTTGCTGTTTAACTCCTTCCGAAACGATTAGCTGGCCAATTGAATTCTTGAAGCTTAAGATTCGAGATGCAAAATCTTCAACATTAAGGCAATAATGTTTATCTGGAAGTTCGAATCGACGTAAATCCGATATATCATTTAAAAGAAGAGGAACTTTTCTTGCGACTGCTTCCACAACTACAAGTCCGTCACCTTCATATTTCGAAGGAACAATAAGCAAGTCTCCATTTGATATAAGCTCCCAAGGTTGACGCACGTATCCTTTGAAATAAACTTCAATACCTAAGGCGATCGACTTTTGCTCTAGATGGTTTCGTAACTTGCCGTCCCCAATTACAACAAGAGGTAATTCACATTTCTGGGCAATCTCCAAAACCCAATCAGATTGCTTTTCTTCGCTGAGTCTCCCAATATAGAAGATACGATTTATTGAATTACCCATCCGCATTCGTCCAATATCTACTAAATCAGAAAGGATAATCGGATTTGGGATGACAATGTCAGGGGGAGAGTTAAAATTCCACACTTTGAAGTGGCTTGAAACTGCCACCCATTTAGCGTTTTGATTTTGTAGACGACTACGCACGACTTTACCAAATCTCAATCTGGTAATCCATGGTTTGCTTGATTGAAGTACGACAATTTTTACAAAATTTCCACGGATCAATGACCCAAAAAACTCTGGTAAATCGCATTCGAGGACAATATGACTTGGTTTCCATAGTTTAACAATGTTCCTGAATTTAAAAAAAGCAAATAGAATTGAAATAGGCCCATCCTGCCAGGTTCTGTTAATTTGAAAAGTTTCACAAGTAGGAATGACTAGGTCTGGTTCAGAATGATTAATTGTTACTAGCGAGACTTTTAGTTTGTTTTCATGAAGAGCGTTTGCAAGAATATTGGTTGCTCGTTCAGCGCCGCCACCAGAGGGCGAATTAGTAACAAACATAACCCGAATTTCTTCAGATTCAGTCACGTAAACCTACTTTTTCAATTCCTTGGCGATATCTTCAATGATACTTCTTAAATCCCGCTTTGGCGTCCAACCAACAAGTGCTTTGATGAGATCGATATTTGGAACTCTGCGCTCCATGTCTTCAAAACCTGGACCGTAGGCATCTTCGTACGCGACATATTCAATTTTACTCGAAGAGCCGGTCTGACTTATTATTTGCTTCGCTAGATCATTCATAGATATTTCAAAATTATTACCAATGTTTATTACTCTGCCGATAGTTTTTTCTGAGAAAGCTACTGACATAACTGCATCAACAACATCTAGAATATGGGCGAAACATCGAGTTTGATTTCCGTTTCCATAAATTGTGATTGGCTCATTTTTCAAAGCGAAATCAATAAATCTTGGAACTACCATCCCATAAGCGCCAAGCTGTCTTGGGCCAACAGTATTGAAGAATCTTACGATTCTGGTTGGTACCTTCTTTTCAATCCAGTAAGCATAAGCAAGGGACTCATCAATTGCCTTTGCTTCACTATATGACCAGCGCAAAGTTACCGGAGATCCCAAGATTCTATCGTCATTTTCGCGAAGTGAATCTGACGTGTTTTTACCATAAACTTCGCTACTGCTGGTTAAAAAAACTTCTTTACCGAATTTATAAGAAGCTTCAAGCACGTTTTCTGTTCCTCGAATATTGGTAATTAGACTAGAAAGAGGTTTGTTAACAATATTAAATACTCCCACAGCTGCTGCCAAGTGGAAAACGTAGTCGCTTTCTGAAACAACTCTTTCCAGTAAGCGAGTATCTAAAACTGAACCTTGTATCAACTCGAGTCCAACGTTATGCTCATGGTGAGCCAAATTGCTGAGTCTACCGGTCTCAAAGTTGTCAAGAACTTTTACTGAATGGCCCTCCAACAGAAGACGGTCTGTTAAGTGTGAACCGACAAAACCAGCTCCACCAGTTACTAAAATCTGCATAAGACTTAGTCTATATTATGAATTAGCAGTTTGAGGCCAAAACATTGTTTTTCCCTCGGCAAAATGATTACAGTGGAAAATGGAAAAGAATGCCACCAGAGATATCCGTAGTTACTATTGTTAAGAATCATGCCCTTGGGCTAACGCACACTTTGGATAGCTTGCGAAGTCAAAGTTTTCAAAATTGGGAATCAATAATTGTAGTTGGCAAATCAATGGATAACACTTTACAAGTGGCAGAGCACTATAGAAAAATCGATTGCCGAATTCGGGTGGTTGAACAACGAGATTCAGGTATTTATGAGGCTATGAATTTAGGAATTTTGAAATCGGCCAAGGATTCGATTTATTTGAATTTTATGAATGCAGGTGACCTTTATCATTCGAACACTGCAATGGAAAGGATGATTAATATATTTAAGGAAGAGAGGTTAGGCCTTATAATCGGCGGCTACAAAGTAAGAGATCTAGATAGTCAGTATAAGCAGAAACACGGAGATTTTACTGACACCCATTTTACTTTTTCGAGACGTACTGGATGCCATCAGGCTATGTTTTATTCTCGCGACGCCGTGCTTGCCGCAGGGTCTTACGATACAAATTTCCGATTGGCCGCTGACCACTATCTGACATTGAAGATTCTGGCTAATGCAAGAGGGAAACGAGTCGATGTTTTAGTCACGGAAGTGGAGCCAGGCGGGATATCTGATAGATATTTGTCACAACTCCACAAGGAAAAGCAGGAGATTCGTCGTAGACATTTTCAGGCAAGACCATGGGTCTGGATTATTGGTTGTGGTTGGCAATTCGCCGCTCTCTCTAAAATTAAACTCAAATCTTTGCTAGTTGGCGAAAATATACTCCGTTAATGGGGCAAAATATACCTATGCAATTAATCTTTTTATCTAACGTAGGTGGGCATTATCAGCTTGCAGACCCTGTTAGATTCTTTTGCGGTCATAAGAGGGTTAATTTTACTGATGATGGAAAACTTACTAGAGTCACAACAGTTAACTTCATAAATCTGCTATCCATTTCTAAAGATATCGAAGTTGTCTTTTCTTTACTTACCAATTCCAGAGTTATAATCTTCAAACTTTGGTACAAAGGTATCAAAGCACAACTTGACTGAATTAATTCAAAGGGATTACATATGAAACAACCTGCAGATTCTTCGATTATAATTTTGGCGACCGCACGAGATGTGGCCAAAGTTGTTGAATCGCAAGTGAAAGTATTTAACGAAAGTTTTCGTGATTTCAAGGAACTCAGAATACATATTGTTGAAAGTCATTCAAATGACAATACCGTTAGGATTTTAAAATCATTAGAGTCAAAACAAAAAAACTTTAGCTTTGAATCGATCTCTCATTTATCTGACGCAAGTCAGACACGAACGCAAAGAATTAGTTTAGCTCGCAATAAAGCAATGGAGTACGCCGAACAGTACTCGGAATCCTTAGATTATGTGGTGGTTGCTGATGTAGATGGAGTAAATTCAGGACTTACGAGAACCTCGGTTATTTCTAATTGGTCTAATTCAGAATGGGATATGGTAGCGGCAAATCAACAGCTAGATTACTATGATGTTTGGGCACTTCGACATAAAGAATTTTCTCCGAATGATTGTTGGGAAGATTACGAAAATTTATGTACAGTCATGCCCAAAAAAGCAGCCTTTAAATTGTCAGTCAAATCAAAAATGAAAAGTTTTGTTCACTCTGAAGGATTTATAAGGGTAGATTCTGCATTTGGGGGGATCGCAATTTATAAGTCACCACTTTATTTTAATGCTAAATATATTGGCTTGACAAATGGAGGAGTTCCGATTTGTGAACACGTCCCTTTTAATTTGGATCTAGCTGAAAATGGAGCAAAATTATTCATCAACCTAGATTTCATAAATGCTAAATCAAGTACTAGTTCACTCACGTGCATCGATAAGCTTAAACACTTTATCGCGGGTAATAGGGCGGTATCTAATCCCCGAGAAGTTTGAAGTTTGATGTGTGAATATTTTTCTTAATGTGATTTGTTAGGACTTCCGAAAATGTCACCTCATTAAAAAATAGTAAGTCCGATATGTCTATTTCTTTAACTTTCCTCTTCTCGCTTGTCAAGAATCTTTCGCAAATATTTGTGAGTTCATTAAAATTATTTGCTATTTCTAAGTTTTTAACATTTCTTAAATCTCTAAGATGAAGATATCTGTCAATCGCAATTCCCGCAGAAGTTCTATTTATTCCATCGATAGTGCCATCAATTATTACGTTTGCACCAAGCATTATTGCTTCAAGCGCTAGTGTCGTAGGTGTCGCAATCACAAGATCAGCATTTTTTATCGACTGGATAAAAGTCTTTGTTGTTTCCGGCCAGCCCGTTTTTGGATTAATTGGCCCACTAGAATCATCATACTTAACGCCTAAACTGATTAAATCTATTCGATCTTCCCCCAATCTAGGCACAGGTTGTGGGTGTGGACGATAAATAAAATCTAAATCCTTAAACAACTCTAATTTAATCAGTTTCGAGATTAAAGTAACCTCATTGTGAGGAATAGCGCAACCCAAGTAAACAACTCGCTTTTTTTCACTCAACTCTTTGGGTGTAATAGGGTTTTCACTTAATTGAATTTTTCGATAGCTCTCAAATCTTGCAAGTCCAGTCAACCAGATATTCTCTTGAGCAATTCCTTGTACCAAGTTTGCATGTCTAGCGCTTTGACTTCCCATCGCTGTGATAAAAGTTGGCTTGGCTCTCAAAATAGTCTTGCTCGACATGTTGTCCCAATTATCAAGAGCAAGCAATGAATTTATTCCTAAATTATTCAGTTGAGAAATCAACGGATTGATAAAATTCTCTGCACCATTCGAAGGCACTATCGCAAGATTCAAATTTTTTAAATTATCAGAAATTTGTAATGTTTCAAAAGAACTTAGCCAGTGATCAAGATATTTAAGTACAAACTTTCGAGCAACTCTGGAAAGAAACAAATAGCGCAAGGACTTATAAACAAAAAGTCTAAATTTTTTTAGTTTAGTTAACCCTGACAAGACTCTCTTGAGAGTCAAAATATTTAAGCGCCAAAAGTACCAACCGTAGATGTATCGCTCTTTGCGATAAGAAAAGGTAGGAGATTTATTTTGATATTCGAAAAGCAGGACATCATTTAATAAGTTACCTTTGAATTCAGATCTATAGAATTCAAGCCCAACGCAATTAACTTCTGGAGGCACTTCAGTTGGTTCAACATAAACTCTATTTTTATCGTAAAATACAGTAATTCGGAAGTTTTCAGAAAGGGAAGAGATTACACCCGAGTGTATCCATGAACGAACGAAAGGGCGCTCATGGATAAAGATGCCAATCTGTAAATCCGACTTCTGACTGCTCAAAATTCTCCCGACCACTAATCATATATAGAAACAAATAGTACGCCAATACACTGAATTTGTATTAAATTGGCCTGACTTGGATAGAATTTATTAACATGAAGAGGGTAAAAGTAAGTCAAAAAAACATCGCCAATGTAAGAAGTGCTCTGAGGATTCTTCCGAGAGATGTTTTCGCTTCATTAGTGCGGTCCTCGATCTTTCAAATATTATTGAGTTTCCTTGATTTGATTGCAGTCGGATTAGTTGGCCTCCTAGGAACAATGTCAGTTTCAGGAATTCAATCTCAAAAACCGACGGGTGTAATCCTTACTTTTCTTGAATTGATTGGATTGGATAGATACAACTTCCAACGACAGTTTGCAACGATATCTATTTTAGTTGTGGCTTTGTTGATTACAAAGAGCTTAATCTCTGCCTGGGTAACAAAGAGACTTCTTAGAATACTATGTGACACAGGAGCCAAGATCTCTGTTGATTTAATTTCTAGATTTTTAGCTATGCCATATTCCTTTATTCGTAGCAAGGCTTCCCAAGACTTTATTTTTGCCTCAACTCGTGGCGTGGATATTATGATGATCCAAGTGATAGCACCTTTAATAGTTTTAGCTTCTGATGGGTCATTATTATTTTTAATGTTTATTACTTTAGTCTTGATAGACCCCCTTACAGCTCTACTTTCGTTATTCTTATTTGGATCAATTGGCTTGGGGTTATTCTTAAATTCAAACGCTAAAGTAAAAGAGATGGGAAGACGTAGCTCCAGCTTAAATATTCAAACGAGTAGTTTGCTAACTAATTCAATTAATTCCTATAGAGAAATATACGTCAAAAATCGATTGTCAGACAATTTAAATTTGATTCAAGAGCAACGTGTAGAACTTTCCCATAACACGGCGAGGTTGGGCTTTATTCCTTATATTGGAAAGTATTTAATCGAGACTGCAGTAATTTTGGGAGCTGTAGTTATAGGTAGCGTTCAATTCTTTTTTCAAAATTCTGCCACTGCTGTAGCGAATTTTTCAATTTTTATTGTTGCTGGAACCCGAATTGCCCCTGCCGTCCTTCGAATTCAACAAAGTGCTGTACAGATGAGGAGTGGATTAGGCCAATCGGAACCAACAATTAATCTTAACTTAGAAATTGCCCAGAAGAAGATTATAAAAAATGAGAAACAATTTTCAACCAATCACTCAGATTTTGTTCCTACATTCTCAGTCAAAGATTTAAGCTATACCTACACAAAAAGTACTAGAAAAGCTTTATCTGAAGTGAATCTTGACATACCACCTGGAAAATTCATTGCCTTGGTTGGACCTTCAGGCGCTGGAAAATCAACTTTGGTTGATTTGCTTTTGGGAGTTTTAGAGCCTGATGAAGGACGCATAACTCTCTCAGGAGTAACGCCAAAAGTTGCCATAGATAAATGGCCTGGCGCTACAGCCTACGTGCCACAGGTAGTGCATATTGTGGATGGCACTATAAGCGAAAATGTCACCTTAGGCTTTCGATATTCTGCTATTAGAGATGAAGAAGTCTATGCAGCGTTAGAAATTGCAGATTTGATGGAATTTGTAACCAGTTTGCCTGAAGGTATACACACTAATGTAGGTGAGTTGGGAAATAAGTTAAGTGGTGGACAAAAGCAAAGACTCGGGATAGCGAGAGCGATTTTTACTAAGCCCCGACTCCTAATTCTCGATGAAGCAACTAGCGCCCTTGATGGAATCTCTGAGGGAAATATATCGAAATCAATTCATAAATTGCGGGGTGAAACGACAATAGTTGTCGTTGCACACAGACTTTCTAGTATAAAGAATGCAGACTTGTTGTATTACTTTGAAAACGGAAAAATTGTGGCTTCTGGGAGTTTTGAAAATTTGGTTCTAAAAGTTCCTGAGTTTGCCACACAAGTGAGTAATATGAAGTTATAGTGTGACTTTCTTAAAAATTTTGTTCACTTCCATTTTACTGTTAGCTTCTCGACGATGTTTTGAGTGACCCTCCACATTTTCAAAACTTAAGTCTTCCGCATACCCCATCGCAAGCAGATAATTTTTTATTTCCTCTTGGTTTGAATCATTGCATTCCACAAGAACGCTTCGAATTAAGCCAGTTTTAAGTGATTCTTTAAAGCCATTTAGAACCTTTAGCTCATTCCCGTCGATATCAATCTTTATAATCGCATCCTTTATGAAGTGCTTTGCAATTATTGAATCACCTGTCACAACCTTAACTTCAATTGAATTGTTAAAGCCACTTTCTACTACTTGAGCACCAGAAGAGCCTGGCCTCAAATCATTGTTGACCAAAAAAAATTGACCATCTACATCTGACAATGGATTTACCTCAACACTTATTTTATTAGCAAGATTATTTAGCTCAATATTTTCTTTCAATACATCAATGTTGCCTTTGACGGGTTCTACTGAAATTACTCTGATTTTTTCATTCAACGTTGCGGCGAATAAGCTATACATTCCCACATTTGCTCCAACGTCTACAAAATGAGGGACGTAATTCTTAGAGGTCACATGGTGATTAATCCACGCAATTGTCTCTGGCTCTTTCGTCCAAAAAGTTTCTGATCTCCACGCTAAAAGCTCTGAAGACTCAATCACAAGAAACGGTAGCTTTTCAGACACGCTCAATCCTAGCAGTGGGTAATAACTTATTTAAGGTTTTTAGGATAAAGCCTTACAAATTCCCAAATTTCCTTCTTAATTGGAATAATATTCTCCTAACACTTAGAGGGAGTAGATTTATGCGGCGTATCGTAATTGCTGGTAAAGAAGTTTCTGATGAAACCGAGCCGTTTGTAATCGCTGAAATTGGTCACAATCATCAAGGCAGTCTTGCGACTTGCCTACAAATGATTCAAGCGGCGGCATTTTCTGGAGCAACGGCTGTAAAACTTCAAAAAAGAGACAACAAAACTCTTTTTACGCCTGAAGCTTACGACGCACCCTATAACAGCGAAAATGCTTATGGCCCAACTTATGGAACACATCGCGATGCGCTTGAATTTGGAAAAGAAGAATACCAAGCATGTATTGAAGAAGCTAAAAGGTCAAACGTAATATTTTTCTCGACTGCATTCGACTTTAAAAGTGCCGAATTTCTAGAGGAGTTAGATGTTCCATTATACAAAATTGCAAGCGGAGACTTAAAATCAATACCATTGCTGCGGTACATAGCTAGTTTTGGAAAACCTATGATCGTTAGCACCGGTGGGGCAACATTGCGTGAGATTGACTTGGCAGTTGATACTATTTCAGCAACTGGCACGCCATTTGCTTTGTTGCAATGCACGGCTGGATACCCGCCAAAACATTCAGAATTAAATTTAAGGGTAATAGAAACCTACAGGAATAGGTACCCAGAGACAGTAGTAGGTTATTCAGGTCACGATAGCGGGATAGCAATGTCTTTAGTTTCCTATTTGCTAGGCGCAAGAGTTATTGAAAAACATTTCACTCTTAACCGAGCGATGAAAGGCACCGATCATTCATTTTCACTTGAGCCAACAGGAATGAGAAAAATGATTCGAGATTTAAGTCGTGCCAAAGAAGCCCTCGGTGATGGGGTAAAGGTTGTATATGAAAGCGAAAAAGCACCAGTAATGAAGATGGGCAAAATGATCATACCAAGCAGGGATATTTTAAAGGGCGAAAGAGTTACGGTAGAGGATTTTGAGATTCGATCACCAGCGGTCGGTTTGGATCCTACCAACTGGGACTTAATCATTGGAAAGAAAACAAAACGAAATCTTACTAAGTTCAGCACCTTAAGTATTGAAGATTTTGAGATATGAAAGACTGTTTAGGAAGAACTTACCTAGTGGTAGGGGCCGCCGGAAACTTAGGTCCTGCTTGGTGCGAAACCATCCTGAGTAATGGAAATAATGTTATTGCAATCGGAAAAAGTCTTTCACTCGATTCAGCCCTACAGACTCTCTCTGAACAGTACAACGGGCAGATCGATTTTATTGAGCAAGACCTCCTAGAAGTTTACTCTGAGGGGCTAGTTCAAATAAAGAACATAAACAACATTCATGGTGTAGTTTTAAATTTGGGAATTGACTCACCTCCAGGTACAGGAAAGAGAGGACTCCTAGATTATAGTTACAGCGACTGGACTTCCACATTCAATTTAAATGTAGCCGCCCTAGCTAGTTTTCTAAATTGGATTATTCCAAGTCTGGTTAAAAATTCATCTGTGGTAATGATTGGTTCTATTTACGGGATCGTTTCACCAGATTCTAACTTCTATTCACATTTTAATGACGGAGAAGGATCCGTAAAAAATCCTGCTTATGGCGCATCGAAAGGTGCATTAATTAGTTTATGCCGTCAATACGCAACTCACCTAGCAAAAGCAGGAATACGAGTTAATGTTCTTACTTTAGGTGGTGTTAAAGGTGGCCAGGATGCATATTTCATAGAGAAGTTAGTAGAGAGAATCCCACAAGGTCGCATGGCTGAAATAAGTGATATCACTGGGCCACTTAGGTTTTTGCTTTCCAATGAATCCTCCTATATAACAGGCCACAATTTAATTGTGGATGGCGGATTTTTGGCATTATGAAATTTCAAACTCCTAATTTAAGAAAACTTAGGTTCAGATGAATGTAATTCACCGTTCGCCAATTGATATGAGAATTATTTTCGAAACTCCAGAAACTCATATTGATGAAATAGTAAGCATCTTAAATCAATCTAGAGAAGCGTTGAAGGATTGGTCGCTAACTTCAAGAGTTCATAGAGCGAAAGTCTTGAGAGAAATCGCCACAACCATGCAAGCCAGGAAAAGTGAAATTGCGGAAGTTGTGAGACTGGAAACTGGAAAGCCAATAAGAATTGCATTAGGTGAAGTAGATGCAGCTATTGAAATGGCATTTTTAATTTCATCAGAATCTTATCGAGAGAGTAATTTTAACCTACCAAGTTCAAACCCCAATCGAGAAATTAAGGTAGAGCGTGTACCGTTTGGGGTGGCTGCACTAATTGTCTCGTTCAATACACCGTTCCCAAACTATGCATGGAAGGCATTTCCGGCATTAATGGCTGGAAATACGGTGATACTAAAGCCATCTCTTTATACATGTGAAAGTGCCAAATTATTTGCAGAGATACTTCATCTTTCGGGAGTTCCTGACGATGTTTTTCGATTGGTTTTTGGAGGTGCGGTTGTAGGCAAAAATTTGGTTAATCAAGACGTTGATCTGATTAGTTTTACTGGCTCATCTACAGTTGGAATAGAAATCCAAGAGTATGCGGCCCCAAGACTTATAAAAACTATTCTCGAGTTAGGCGGATCAAATCCAATTGTTCTGACAGCGAATACCAACTTGAACAATGCCATCCCAGTCATTTACGAATCTGCCTTTAGCAATGCTGGCCAAAGATGCGCCGCTGGAAGCCGCTTAATCATTCACAAATCCCTAGTTGAAGCTTTCAGACAATCGTTTACGGCATTCGCGGAGGGCAAAACTATTGGAACGACTGAAAATGCGGATGTCGGAACTTTAGTTTCGATAAAAGCCAAAGTTGGCTTTGAAAATTACCTTGAGAAGTGCAAACAAGCGGGTGCAGCGATAATCAGATTTGGAAAGGTAATCGGTGATTCAGATTGTACCGCCTTACCTGCAATGATATACGAGTTAGACCCAACACATGAGTTAGCCAAGTGTGAGATCTTCGCACCTGCTTTGAGAGTTTTTGTCTACGAATTCATTGAAGACGCAATTAAATTAGCAAATGGGGCTGATTACGCCCTGACTGCAGCAATTTGGGATGATGACATAGAAAGTGGAATCCGAACTAGCAAAATGATTCAGTCTGGAGTGGTGAATATCAATGGACCTACACATGGTGCAGAGCCTTCCATGCCATTTGGTGGCATGAAAATGTCTGGAAATGGTACAAGGGAAGCAGGAATTCAATCAGTGTATGAATATTCAGACACGCGTGTTATGACTATCTTTAGGAATGTGTAATTTTGAGTTGCATAGCGCTCATTCCTGCCAGATCTGGAAGTAAACGGATTCCAGGAAAAAACTTAAGACTCTTGAATGGGCATCCACTAATTGCTTATTCAATAGTTTCTGCAATTAAAAGCAATATTTTTTCTCGAGTCCTAGTGTCTACGGACAGTGAAGAAATTATTCAAGTTTCTCGTAAGTATGGTGCTGAAATTCCAGGTTTACGCCCAAAGAAACTAGCACGGGATGACAGCCCGGATATAGAGTGGGTAAATTACGCGATAGAAAATTGGATAGATCCTAACTCGAACCCATTGTTAGCAATTATTAGGCCGACCAGCCCGCTACGAAAGCCTGGAACCCTACAAGATGCATTTTCGAAATTTGAATCAAATCCATGGGCAGACTCTCTCAGAGCAATGGAAAGAGTTTCACAGCATCCTGGAAAAATGTGGCGCGTCAATGAAAATTTGGCAGCTACACCATTTCTCCCGCAAGAGTCGAATCAAACTCCAACTCACTCAAGACCGACCCAGTCTTTAGAGGAGTTATTTGTTCAAAATGCCAGTCTAGAAGTAACTTCTGTCGAATCAGTTTTAAAAAATGGGACAATTTCAGGTAAAAAAGTTCTTTCGTACAGCATGCCGGGTAGAGAGGGCTTTGATTTGAATACAGAAGATGACTGGCTATTACTAAACGAACTGATTAAATCAAACGAGACTTTGCTTCCAGATATAGGATTTTAATATGACGTATTTTGATGTGAAAGTGCTTGATAGCGGACTAGAACTTAAGTTCTGGAAACAATCTAGATTCAATTTTGCGGATTTAAGGCAAATCCACTTGACTTGTTTGGGAGCTAGATTGAATATCCTCGCGTCCATCAAAGCTGCCGGCAGTGGCCACATTGGTACGAGTTTTAGTTCGATCGACATAATGTTAGCCGTCTATGTTTACTTTGAAAGTCGAAAAAAGCTGAATATTTCACAAAACGATATATTTTTTACTTCCAAAGGGCATGATGCGCCAGCCCTTTACGCTGCACTTCATGCTAAGGGAGATCTAGTCGACGACGAATTATTTAAGCTGAGACGATTAAACGGCTTACCTGGTCATCCAGAAGTTGGCACACAGGGAGTACATACCAATACCGGATCCCTTGGAATGGGAATTTCTAAAGCTAAAGGGTTTGTTAAAGCTAACCGTCTCAAGTCAGTAAAATCCAGAGTAGTTGTCTTGCTTGGAGACGGTGAGCTTCAAGAAGGTCAAATTTGGGAGGCGTTAGCTACTGCCTCACGTGATCAAATGCATGAGCTTGTAGTAGTAGTCGATGGTAACAAAATACAGTCAGACTCATGGGTAAATCAAAATAACCCTCATGAAGACTTGGGAATGCGAGTTAGAGGCAGCGGCTGGGATTTCAAGGAATGTAATGGCCATGATGTGATTGAAGTATTAAATCTTCTACGTGACACCGAAACTGGGGCGAAGCCGCTCTTTATATATGCGAATACAGTGAAGGGTTCCGGTGTCTCGATTTTTGAGGACTTCCCTAATGATGGATTGTTTTACAAGTTTCATTCAGGATCGGTGTCCGATGAACTATACGAAGCGGCAACGAGTGAAATAATATTAAAAATAAAGGGAGATAAATTTCTGAGTAGCGCTCTCGAAAATGTTCGTTTCCCGCTTCTCAAAACAGAAGTCGATCCTTACACACCAAAAGAGCGCCCTGACTCATTAATCACTGAATGGGCAGGCTACTTAAACGAAATTATGTTCAAGCAGGAAAAAATAGTTATTCTTGATGCAGACTTAAGTTACGACACAGGTACCTATAAGGCAAGAGTTAGTTTCCCAGATCGCTATGTTCAGTGTGGAATTTCAGAACAAGACATGGTGTCTATGGCTGGCACTCTAGCCCTGAGTGGTTTTCTTCCAATAGTTCATAGTTTTGCAACTTTTCTCACAATGCGACCAACCGAGCAGATTTTCAATAATGCCACAGAAGAAACCTCTATTATTTACATGGGATTTTTAGCGGGACTACTTCCGAGTCCACCAGGTTTTTCTCATCAAGCCGTTAATGATATCGCTATCATGAATTCCATACCAGGGATGAATATTTTTGAGCCATCTTGTGCACTTGAACTAAGGGATTCAATTCATACCGCAATTCTAAAGACAAATTCACCAAGCTACATCAGAATTGGAAGTATCGGAATTGCACCAAGTTATAATATGAAATTCAAAAAGGGCTCGTTAAATGTTCGAAAAAATGGCGAAAAAATACTTATATTGACAAGCGGACCTCTCCTAACCATCGAATCAATCAAAGCTGCCCAAATTCTAGAATTAAGTGGTTTGAACATTGGTGTAGCTACCTATCCACACTTGAATCTTGATTTTTCCGAAGAAGATATTCAGTTTATATCTGAATTTAAAAGAGTATACGTAGTAGAGAATTTCATTCCAACTTTCTCTATTTTTACAAAACTAAAGAAACTCGAATTTAGTGGATTATGGATAGATCGAATTGGCCTTGACGGAATACCTAAGAATGGCTGGAATGATGAAGTTTTATTGCATCACGGCCTAGATTCACGCTCAATCGCAAATCGGATTAATAGCAATGTTGAATAAAGAGGTTAATATCATTTGGGATATTGACGGCACATTACTTAATACAAATGGCATTGGTGTAATTCCTTTTGAAGATTCGATAAGTGAAGTCGTGGGAAAAAAAATGAAGCTAGAGAGAAAAAAATTTAGTGGCTATACTGATTTTGAAATCCTTGAGGATTTATTGATTAATGCAGGCCTTCCAGCGCTAACACGTGCTCAATTTTTGAGCTTCAAGGACCTTTACAATCTAAAGCTAAAATTTGCTCTGGGTAACAACCCAGCCAAGGCGTTGAAAGGCGCTTCTGATTTCCTAAGATTGACACATCAATACAACTGGATTCATAATTTCGTTGGAACAGGTAACCTCTTTGAATGTAGCATGCACAAGTTAAAGAGTGCTGAGTTAATGAAATACTTTAGCCCAGAACGAATCTATCATTGTGACTTTAATCAAAAAAGCAGGCTATCTATTATTACTAAAGCTAGTCAAAATATTTCAAAGAATCAAGTAATTATTGGTGACTCACCAAGAGACATCGCAATAGCTCGTGAATTAAAAATACCAATTATTGCAGTAGCAACAGGTCATCATACCTTTGAAGAGTTATCTTCTCTAAATCCATATTCAACTTTGGGGAACAATTACAGTGCCGACTTGCTTTTTGATCTCATTTATAAGTTTGCTATTCATAATTCTGAGATGCTTGGCTTATGGTAGAAAACTATAAATCCGACGAGAACTGCAGAGTTTGTGGAGGAGTGACCAGATTTTTTGAAATGGCAACAATTTTAGACTTTGATGCCCAATATGTTATTTGCGATCAATGTAAATCCATGCAGGTGACAAATCCACATTGGTTATCGGATGCACATTCAAAGGCTATTTCTGGTTTAGATGTGGGTCTAGTTTCAAGAACTACTGTTGCCTCTAGGCTTATCACTTCTTTCTTTAAACTTCAGAGAATTGGTCAAGTTAGTGGAATTGACTGGGCGGGAGGAACAGGTCTTCTAACTCGCATGTTAAGAGATAGCGGATTGGATGTATATTCTTATGACAAATATGCAGACCAGGAGTTAGCAAGTGTTTTTGTGGCCGATGAACAGTCATTAAAATCAAAAATGACTTTTGTTTCTGCTATTGAGTGCTTTGAACATTTAACTAATCCAGACTTAGATTTCCGAAATGTATCTCATGATAAAGATTATCTGATACTAACCACCGAAACTCTCCCCTCTCCAACCCCCTTTCCATCGTCAAAGTCTTGGTGGTATTTCATGCCAGAGACGGGGCAACACGTAACTTTTGCAAGCCCCGAAGGGATCAGACAATTTGGAAGAAACATTGGATTCGATTTCTACCTTCGAGTAGGAGATATGCATTTCTTTGCACGCAAAAAATTAAGAAATTCAACTAAGCTACTCCTAAAAATTATGCCTCTTAGAACATTAGTTCTACTGATTGTTCCCGAAATTTGTCGTCGAAGGTATAGTTTAATTGGAGAAGATAAAGCAAGAATTAGTCTGTCTTAACTTTAGATAACAAATCTAAATCATGATTAACCATAAGCTTTGCCAACTTATCCCACTTGGTGTCAGCACCCCAATTTAATTTGTACTTTGCCTTGGAACTATCTGCAATCAACGCATCCACTTCAGTCGGGCGGAAGTATCTTTCTTCCGAGACCACGTGGTCTCTATAATCTAATCCAATTTCAGAAAAAGCAATGTCGCAAAAATCTCTTACCGTAGCACCTATACCCGTTCCAACTACGTAGTCATCTGAGAAATCTTGCTGGAGCATGAGCCACATACTCTCCACATATTCTTTAGCGTAACCCCAGTCACGAATGGCATTTAAATTGCCAAGATAAAGTTTGTCCTGAATGCCCAACTTAATGCGTGCTGCCGCCATTGTGATTTTGCGAGTCACGAAAGTCTCGCCGCGACGGGGTGATTCGTGATTAAAAAGAATTCCATTTGTTGCGTGTATGCCATATGCCTCGCGATAATTTTTCACAACCCAATAGGAGTAAAGCTTTGCGGCCGCATAAGGGCTTTGTGGAGCGAATGGTGATGTTTCGGACTGTGGTGGCGGCGTACTGCCAAATTGTTCTGATGTGGAGGCCTGGTAAAAGCGTGAATTAATTTTTGATGCGCGAATAGCTTCTAGCAATCTAATTGTGCCAACGGCGTCAACTTGCGCTGTAAAATCAGGCATCTCAAATGAAACTTTTACGTGACTTTGGGCGGCTAAGTTATAGATTTCGTGTGGCTCTATTTCGCGTAATAAATTAGAAATTCCGACACCGTCAGTGATATCACCATAATGTAGATGAAAATGATTGTGCGTTTCGTGTGGATCTTTATATAAATGATCTATACGAGAGGTGTTAAACGTCGAAGTACGTCGGATTACACCGTGAACTTCATAACCTTTACCAAGTAAAAACTCAGCTAGATAAGAGCCATCTTGACCAGTTACACCAGTTATTAGTGCGCGTTTCATTAACTATATCCTTTGGCTTTGTTGTCTAGGAACCAAGTGTAGGTTGAGGTTAGCCCATCCTTTAGTTGAATCTTTGGATTCCATCCAAAATTCTTGAGATAATTGGTGTCTAAGAGCTTTCGGGGCGTCCCAATTGGCTTATTTATGTCAAAGGCAATTTCGCCCGTGAATCCAACCACCGTAGCAATATTCTGGGCTAGATCGAGAATCGAACATTCGTCACCGCTTCCGATATTAATCGCAATTGAACCGTCATAGTGATTTAGCAAGACTAAACAAGCTGATGCTAGATCCTCTACATGTAGAAATTCACGTAAAGGAGATCCGTCACCCCAAATCACTACCCGATGTGCTTTATGAACTTTTGCAATATGGAATCTGTGGATCAAAGCTGGCAGTACGTGGGCTGATTCGAGATCAAAATTATCTCGTGGACCATATAGATTTGTTGGCATGGCTGATATCCACTTATACCCGTACTGTTTTCGATATGCATCAACAAGCTTTAGTCCTGCAATTTTGGCAAGCGCGTAATGCTCATTAGTTGGCTCCAGTTCACCTGTTAGCAAAGCTGACTCTGGTATTGGTTGAGGGGCAAACTTTGGATAGATACAAGATGAACCTAAAAAAAGCACCCTTTCGATTTTAGCGTAGTGAGCTGCATCCAAGAGATTTGTTTGGATCTGAAGATTTGTAGATAGAAAATCAACGGGAAAATTTGAGTTTGCTCCGATCCCGCCAACCTTTGCGGCAGCAATTATTAGGGCATCTGGTTTGATTGTTGCTAGCTCAGCAAAAACCGCGTCTCGATTTGTTAAGTCAAGGTCGCGAGATTTCTTGCCGATTACTTCGTGCCCCTGCTTCAAGGCTTCTTCTGCGACTGCTGAGCCCACCATCCCTTTGATACCTGCAATGTATATGCGCATGAGGAAATGTTATCGGCCTTGAACGTAATAAATGGCCTTCCAGAATGAGTGGGAAGAATTATTTAGTGAGTCGTTGACCTGTTTTCAAGATTGGGCAAAGCAATTTCCGCAGAGATTATCTTTGATAACCATTAGCTAGCGGCGGGTTCTTGCGGCGTTGAAAAAATAGCATGTATTGTGAACACTGCACAGGCATCAACTCTCGTGAGTCAGTTTTTCTTCATTATCTACTTCATGTGCCCAGATCCCAGGTCCTATCGCGAAATAATGTTCCATTTCAATCTTTAGGAAACGCCGGAGCGCTTGGGGAAGTCGCGGCATGTTTTAGTTGCTTAAATGTTTATGCACCTGGAATTTCAGTTTCGCAGCCGTGCGGCCGTTAATCGAGAAAGCTTCCCAAGTTGATGCGACCTTTCTTTATGGCAAATCAATAGTCTTAATTACAAACACTTTAAAGATAGTAAACCGAAGGATTACGAGAAGATGATTTGCTGACGGAATTGTCTATGATATGGACGCTAAGTACCATAAATTTAAATCACTCGAGATGTGTTAGAGTAGTTAGAGTTAGAAAATTTGAACACCAGCAATTTAAGAACCAATTATAAACGTTGAAATTTTAATTATGAAGTTTGCTGATCCAAGAGCAAGAGTCATCGATTCAGTAGCTGCGGTTACAATTATTCCCAGGGAATGGAATTTTCTCTTAATGTAACGCCATGAAATGGTTGGCAGGGCTTCTAAAATTATTGGGCACGGATCGTTTTTCCTTTTAGAATGTGTCTATGAATATTAAGATCGGAAAATTTACTAATTTTCGGAAGTGGCTTGGGCCGGGATCGAACCGGCGACCTAACGATTTTCAGTCGTTCGCTCGTACCAACTGAGCTACCAAGCCAAACAAGGTTCTGATATCGGCCTTTAAAAAGTACGACACCAAAACCTTT
>JACCDN011193104.1_pt1 | contig 23621 bp, 21 predicted proteins | sample 7441691 | NCBI WGS metagenome assembly JACCDN01 (sample SAMN15323439, study PRJNA562643) | freshwater metagenome | isolation source: river surface water | place: USA:Blue River Watershed | collected 2017-08-16 | reverse complement strand
TTCTTCACCGAAATAACCCAACAGATCCACTCGTTACGCGCGAGCGGGGTAAGGCTCTTCCACGCCGCGAGGGCCGGTGGGGAAGAGGCGAGGGCGGTTTGCAGGTCGTTCGGGGTCCGATGGGCGGGCGGTCTCAATGCGGGCTTCTTCATGAGGTGAGTATAGCAGAATGGCCCCCGATGCTTGCGCTAGCTCATCGAATCAGCGCACCGGCGTTTCCTGCTGTTGAGTTTTCGGGCGCGCCTCTCGCAAGACGCAAAATTGCACGCATATCCCGTATACCTTTACCCCATCAGGGAATGGCATGGAGCTAAGAGGGGATTTCTCCGGCTTGTCCTCACGCGGCGTACCTTCGGTCATGAATTCTCCCGAGCAACATCCTAACGAGGAAAGGGGGACCTGCTCCAAGTCCGCGAGCCCGTCACGGAAGCGTTTCTCCCCCGGTTCCAGGCCCAGGTCGATAATGTCCCTCGGAAGCGTTCCTACGTTCGCCGTAGGCGAGATCAGGACCGTCGCCCCTCGGTCGCCGATTTGAATGAGGACGTTGTCGGTTGCTTTGCTGAGGCTCCATTGAAACCAGCAGCCCTCCACGTCCCTCCAGGCCCCATCATTCCGATCAAATCGGGAAAGTAGCATCTTCAAGCAGGCGTTCCTCACATTCTGCATGGTTTTTGGGGCCCAGCCGTTCGCTAACAGGGTCCTTGCGAGCTCTTCGACGCGGCTTCTGACGTGTTCCGGGGTAGGGCAATAGACCTCGGGAAGGGGGATTTGGCCGGTTTTGCTGGTTTGCCATTCGACGATGTTCATATATGCGACCTTAACACAAAAGAATTCTGGCGACGATGCGGCCCATCGGTCGGGGTGGGGGCGAGTCAATGCGGCATGCCGAGTCTTCGAATTCGCCCGGGTGATTTTCTCGATGAGGGGTCTCGTGAGCGCTGGTCATACGTATAAAGGGATTGACGAAAGAGCTCTTTTCCGCTACGTTTTTTCAGTCCTTCCCACTGCGTAGGTCTGCCAAAAGGAGGATCCCATGTTCACCAGGCCCATCGGTCCCATCAATCCGACCCAAGTCCAAGCCCTCCTCGCGAAGCGCGAGAGGCGCGCCCGTGTTCCCGAGGAGATCGCCGCTCTCGCCGAACTCGTTCCCAGGGACCTGCTCGAACGCCTGGCACGTACGGCCGCGGCGGAGCGTGATGCGGCCGTCGTGGCCGAGGATCCCGTGATCGTCAAGGGTACGCCCGACCAGTGCAGGGCGGATTTCGAACGGGAGAAGGCGAGTCCCATCTGGCCGGACCTTCCTCTCGAGCTGCGCGACCAGATGGAGGGACTGGCCAGTTGGACGATCGACGCGGCTGGGAAGAGGCTGAGCGAACTGAAGCTGACGATGGATGCTGACGAGATCGCGAAGGCCCGAGAGGAGGAGATCCAGGCCGCCCTCGCGAACGTCCCGCGGCTTCTCGTCACCGACTGGGTGAACGTCCCGTACCTCCTGCGGAAGGGCGCATCCACGTCGGCGACGGAGACACATCGTCTGAACGAACGCCTCTTTCCTGTCGACCCGCCGGCCGTGGACGCCTACCTCTCGATGCAGGGATTCCACGACTGGGACGGGCCAATGGCCCACGCCCTCGCGACCTGGCTCGAGGCGGAGCACGTCCGCCAGCTCTACGACGCCTTCGCGGCCAACTTCCGCGCCAAGCTCGACGCCGCCCCAGGCGCCCCCTTCGGCTTCGCCGGCGAACTCCTTTTCGGTAAGGACGCCGACGGTTACTACGTCACCCTCCTCTAGGATCGGGTGATTTTTTTGAGCGTGAGGACCCCGGGGCACGAGACCGATCGTCTTCCCTGACAAAGCATCCACCGACTGCTACCTTTTCCCGCATGCCGCTTTCCCATACGCCTCAATTCACGGAAGCCCGACGCCTGATGCAGGAAGGCGGTCCGTTTACGTTCATCACGGGTCGCGCCGGAACGGGAAAAAGTACGCTCCTGAAGCATTTCCGTGAAACGACCAGCCTGATCGCTCCGGTTCTGGCGCCGACGGGCGTCGCCGCCTTGAACGTCGACGGGGAGACGATCCACCGCTTTTTCCGCTTCTCGCCAGGGATCACGGTCAAGGACGCGCGCAAGAAGGGAAGCCTGGCCATCGAGCCGGGCATCTATCGAAACGCCGACCTGCTCATCATCGATGAAATATCGATGGTTAGGGCGGATCTGATCGATTGCATGGACCAGTTCCTGCGCGCGATCCGAAAAAGCAAGAGCCCGTTTGGAGGATTGCGCATCGTCGCGATCGGTGACTTGTACCAGCTCCCGCCCGTCATCGCTACCGCCGAGCGTGAAGCCTTTTCCCAGCTGTACGATTCCCCGTACTTCTTCGCCTCCCACGTCATGAGGGAACTCCTCGCGGCGGGAGACGTCGCCTTTGTCGAGCTTGAAAAGGTCTACCGCCAATCCGATCCGACGTTCATCACGTTCTTGAACGCGGTGCGAAACAAGACGATCACCGAAATGGACCTCACAAAGCTCAATGCCCGCGCCCGGACCTCTCCGCAAAAAGACGCGATCGTGCTGACGTCGGTGAACGCGTTGGCTGATGAAGTGAACGAGACGCGCTTGAGCCAGCTCCGTGGCGGTCCGGAGACGTTTCGAGGAACGTTCACGGGCGAGTTCCCGGAGCGTGATGCGCCCGCCCCGTCGGAGCTTCGCCTCAAGAAAGGGGCCCGCGTCATGTGCCTCGCGAACGACCAGAACAACCGTTTCGTGAATGGAAGCCTCGGGTTCGTCGTGGGGTTTACGGATGCGGGAAAAGATGGGGCAGGCCAAAAGAAGGAGGCGGGCAAGGAAGATTCCGTTCCCGAATCGTCCGTCACGGTCGAGCTCGACGAGGGCGGGACGGTCTCCATCTCGCCCCACACGTGGACGATCTATCGGAGCGGCTATGACCGCGCGACAAATACCTTGGATCAAGAAAAACTAGGCAGTTTCACGCAGATTCCGCTTAAGCTCGCTTGGGCGGTCACGATCCACAAAAGCCAAGGGAAGACCTTCGATCGGGTGACGATCGACCTTGGCGACGGAGCCTTTACGACGGGCCAAACCTACGTGGCGCTCAGCCGCTGTCGTTCGCTCGACGGGCTCACGCTCAGGCGGCCGGTGAGGCTTCAGGACATTCGGTTGGACCGTTCCGTCGTGGAGTTTATGCGGATATTTAAGGAGGGGAGGGTGTCAGATTGCTAAAAAAGGGTCCATGGGCCGCAACGCGGATTGAGGCCTCCGAGTTCTATTAGATGCTAATTGACGATCGAGCCAAAAGGTGTTGAGATTTTCTGCGTGTCCACGTGACCCCGAAGCCCATGACGCCGCATGTCGCGTGTCCAGGGTCTCGCACGGTGCCGACATGTGGCACGAACCCAACCACCACGGAGCAGAAAAGAGCATGAGCACACGTGATGCGTCGGAGCTCAAACGCGGGACCAGTCCCATTCGGCGGCTCGTTGTTGAAGGCGCGATCGAGCCGATCGAGCCTCAACACGCCGATGCGGAGGCCGCGCATCGCCATGATGGGCCCAGCGGCATCATCGTCGTGCCCGACATGGCGGCTGTGGACCTCACGGCTCTCACCAAGAAGGAACTGGGTCTCACCTACTACCTCGACCACGGATACGCGCACTGGGACTACTACCTCGGCAACGATGGGGCGTCCGTCTCGGGCCGTGGCAAGCGCTTCCAGTGGGAGCTGTGGAGCCCCCGTCAGCGGGCGGTCTCTTCGAACCGGGTGCAGAAACACTTCGCCGCGAAGGGTCTCCGCGGCCATGTTGGGGCCTTCATGCAGTGGTGCCGCGCGTATCGAGTCGAGGGGTACTATGCGTCGATCCCGGAAGACAATGGTTGCTTGCGCGCTCCGGACGGCCGTCTTCATGCCCCGTGCTTCTGCCTCGGGGATCATTTCCGTAGGTTTGGACAGCGCTCCGTCCGTGTCGGGTGGGCCGGCTACTGGTCCTTCGTCGGCTTCCGCGAGGTGCCGTAGGGCCTGGCGCTTTGGGAGCTTGGGGAAGGTTCCGCGTCATCGCGTTTCTGGTCGCTCCGCGCAACGGGATATCCTTTCGGATCGTGCGGGGCGGTTTTTCTTTTAGGTAAGGCGCAGGCTATTCGCTTTTCGCTCGCGCGTATATGCTGGCAGTACCGTATGCATCCCCCTTCACTTCAAAAACGGTGGTATATGTGGGCCGTACTCGCCGCGCCTCTCCTTGCGTGGCTTGTTTGGTATGTCTCAACCTACGCCCATCATCAACGCGAGGCGGTCCTGGCGACGGCGACCGAGGCGTTAGCTTGTCCCGCTTCGGGGATCCACGTCGGTCCGAGCCGTCAGGAGGGTGATGGGCCGAGCGAGATCCGTGTCGACGGGTGTGGCCGTAGCCTGGTGGTCTTTTGTGATGATGAAGGGTCGAAACGGGGCATGATCGGGCAGTATTTCGCGTTCGATATCACCTGTCGGGTGCCGTGATGGAGGACGGGGCGGTTGGGTGGAGCGGATCTACGGTGGACGGGGGAAGGGGATTTGAGGGTGATAAGGCGGAAACGCGCATTTTTTTAATCGTAAAACACCCATCGGTTGTTGGGTGTTCCGCCTTCGCATGCCTTTTCTTTTCGAAGCCATCAACCAAAGCCTAGATCGCTTATCGAATTGGCGGCGATAGGATACTGACACTCACGAGGTTAATTTGGTTAACGCTAGGCACCACCAAAAACGCTTAAATACCCATCTATAAATCGCTGAGGTCAGCCATGCTTAGCCTGTACCCTTGACTTTTTTATAAAAATACGGTACACGTTGGTATGTCCATTTACGCTTAGAATCCAAGCGTCTACGGCAGTAGGCCCTATGCTCTGACATGGTGTCGAGCAAGGAGCGCACTGCGTTCGTGAGGTGCATGATGGCTCTTCAGATGACGCCCGAAGTCGCCTTGCAGATCTTCAGGCTTCTCGCCGAAGAGGTGATCGAGCTCGGCGGATCGGACGATGACCTCCGTTCCCTCCTGACCACCAAGGCCAAGCGCCGCAAAGTCGCGGAGGCCATCATCGGTGACGGGTGCTCGAGTCAAACCCGGCTCCGCAACGGCGAGCGCCTCGTCTATGTCGACTACGGCCTGACCGACGCCACGGCCGAGCTGAAGGAGAGGGGGGTCTTGGACGTATACGGTCTCTTCGGCGACAAGCCGTGGTCGTGGCAGAAGCATCAATCCTGCGCAGGCATGGACGAGAACAATGGCGTCCGCGTCATGATCCTCAAGCGCTACGGGCGCACTACCGGGTCGGAGGATGCGATCGCGGACATGGACCGGGAAGGCTACCGCCCCGCGACCGAGAAGGAGTTTCTTGCCTTCATCTTGGCCGACCGCGAGCGGCTGTATAGCGGGGAGAGCATCGTTGCTCTCGGCTCGCAGCACTTCTCCGCCATCGGCGAATGGATCAATGAGGTCGACGCCTGCAACGACTGCCGTTTGGACGTCGCGAATCTGAGGATGGGTTACAAGCGCAAGAACATCATCACTTTCGAATCGTTCTCCCACCGATGGCCTTACGACACGCTTTTCCTGTTCGTCCGCAAGTAGGCTTGGGTTCTTGGTCCATCGGCCCTGTAAAATGGCTCTTTGGACCCACTGCTTCGGCCCTGTCCGGCGTACTTCCGCAACCCTGCGGGCGGTACGTCGGATGGGGTCGCTTTCGTTTTATTGCTATCATTCAGATTGGATGTGCAGATGGAACGGTCTGTGGTTAAGGCTTCAGACGATCGAAATTTGCATAGGTCGGTTTGCCGGAGAGCGGAGAACTGGCTAGAGCGTGTCGAAAACGTTATCAACTTCGCGCTTCATGCCCGTGAATGGCTTCGCGTGGGAGGTTTTCAAAAGAAGCGCGCCGTTGTGTTCGGGCTAGGATCGAGCTTTATCTAAAGGATGGAATCGTCACGTTTGATACGGGGAAGGTGTGCGGGGTGTTTTCTAGTACGGCGCCAAAATTAAGATAGGACGTTGATGTGTTAGAGCTCGATCAATTTTGCTCCATTAATGAAACAAACCACAGCTTTTTTTGGGAGAAGATCCTTTAGTCTCGTTGGATCGTTCCCAATCTTGAAGGAGGAAGAGTCTCAAAATTTAATGCAGTACTTCAGCATTTTTCTTTTCGTGGATGGGATCAATGCCTCTTCGAGAAAGACCCCGCCGTTTCTTTCAATGATTTTTTTTGAAGCGACATTCTCTGCGTCGCATGTCAGGATAATTTCCCGTAGGCCTATATTTTTCGCTTCCCCTAATCCGAGTCGAAGAATATCAAAGCCATATCCCTTTTTTAAATGCGGTGGCTCAACTTCGTAGTAGATATGGCTAGCCAGGGATGCGGGGAGTTCAGTAGACCGCGAAGGCGCATGTCTTATCTGGATAAAACCAACTTTTTCACCATTATCCATTGCCTCAAACTCCGATGTCGGCAACTTTCCAAGGAGGCGCTTAAAAATAAGCTGAAGCATACGGTCATTTTATACGGATATGGTCTAGAGATCTATTTCTTCCTTCCCCTAAAAAATCTCCGCTTGTCCAAGCGGTGATTTTCATGGCGTGAACTCGTAGAAGAAATCAGAACTTTTGTTCTTGCAACCAGCTCTTTAGCCGGTTCCAATGAGTAAACTTACGAACATAAATAGCATGCATCCCCCCTTTTCCCAGCTCCGCGGATGTTTGTATTTCTCCGTCAGGAATAAATAGCTGATCAAAGACCCGCCCTATTCCTTGGGTGTCTCGGGCTATGGTACCAGGAATCGTTGACGTGAATGTTATCGGACCATCATGACCATCGAAATAGGCGATCGTTTCAATGAGCTCAATGGTTCGATCTGATTTATCCGCCATTGCTCGAAGTATGTCCTCTGCCTTCAACATTTCGTTTATGTACTTCAGAAAAGGACCGGGGAATCCATTTAAAGATTTAATAAAATAACCAGCATCTGTCACAACCACTGGCTTCCTAAGCTTTTCAAAAGCAAACTTTGCTGATGCGATAGCAACTTCTTCACATGTGAAAGCTTGGAGCTCCGGCGTTTCGAGCTCAACAAACTCAATTTCAAATCCAGATTTTTGAAAAACGACACGCGCTTGTGCCTGCTTTTCCGGATTTGTTGTCAGAATAGTAAGCGTACTCATGCGGAAAAAGGTAACACAAAAGCCGTCTTACGACGACTTTTGCGGTGGCAGGCCATACGGGAATTGGTTCGAAACTCTTGAACGATATTCCGTGATTGATGAGCAGCGTGAATGCTTGGCTCTTACTCAGTTCCGGAGGTGTACGCTTCTTACGTTGTCGGCTCGAGCTTGAAGGAGAGGTAATCCAAGCCATTTTTTAGGTGTCTAAGAACCTCTTTCGGAGTACGGGAATTGGCGAGGCAGTGGTATAAAAATAACTTCGCGCCTTCATCTAGGCATCTTAGGTACGTATCTTCTTCTTGTAAGAAAGCAAGAACAGGTTCCCAATCTTGCTTGAATCTATCAGTGGCCTCGATCTGATGTTGATCGCCTCCCGCTATATTGACCAGCGTTTCTAATGCGCCTTTGTAATACTTCTCAATGGATTCATGAAGGAGGTCTCCGCTTAAGGTGAGGGCTGCACATTCGCTTACGAGAACGGTGGTTTCATTTTGAAAAGCCGTCTCAAAGGAGTAATCGGGTCGAGGATCTCCAAAGCGATAGAGAGGGAGCTCGCTGAGCAGCTCTTGATCAAGGGCGTGTTTTAACTCGTGACGAATGCATAGTGCGATTTCTGTTGCGTCCTTATACAGGTTATTGATTCTGATAAGGGAGCGGTGGGGGAGTTTATCCAGAAGAACGTCAGCTTCAGTCAGTTCGTGACTGAATAGCCCCCTTAGTCTTTCGAGACGTTTCTCTTGTGCTGTTTTTCCATAGTCGCCCTCTTGTTTTTCTGTATTTTCTTTCAGCGATATCCTCCTTAGTTCCGTAATGAGCGAACGCATTGCTTGAAATGGCAAAAATTACATCGGCAAACGGCAACTTAAGGAGCGTTGCACGTCTCTCGATAGGCCAATATTCACCATCGTACGTAACCTCGCCGCTTTCGAGGCCACGGCGTAACCACTCTAGGGTCTCGGCGCCTTCTTCAAGCGCGCCCTTTCTGAAGTGGGGGGTATCGACATATCTCCTAAAAACATCTTCCAGATATTCTGGAAGCTCCCGTATTTTACGGTCGCGCTCATATGCGGCAAGAATTTCCCAGTATCTTTTTTCTAATCGGGATTGTATGTTGTCATTGCTGGTTATGCGATTAATGCATTCTCGAAACTCATCCGCCGGCATAGGCGCTTGTTCGATGAACGAAAGAATGACTTTATCGATCAAGTAGCTTAGTTGGGCGTTTTTTAGTGTTACCTCAATCAGTCGTGCGTCGATATATCCATCCAGCGCTGTTTCTCTAGACGTAGATTTTGTTTTTTGAAGGTCTGGTTCCGCGATGATCGAATAATGAGGATCTAGTTTCATGAGCTCTAGATCTTGCTTTATCGAGTTGAGAAGGTTTGTCTCGATGGCAGCCGCTCGATCCTCTTGATCCGCCCACCGCTGATCTAGCGGATGACGCTGCTTCTGTAAAGCGACTCTCTCTCCTGAGTCAAGCGGTATCTCAAGCATGATTAAATTATAGCATGCCATCCTTAGATCGATAGGCTGTTTATTGAGGTTGTCTAACGCTCTGATATCTTCATTGTAAACAAAATACCCGCTCACTTAAGCGGATATTTTTGTGGCAGGGGCGGGGGGAATCGAACCCACGCTAACGGTTTTGGAGACCGTTGTACTACCATTATACGACGCCCCTACGGGTTTTTCGTGCCGCCTCAGCATACCTGGGTGGGTTAGGGAAGGCAAGACTGGCGGTCTTGCCTGTGCTGTATCGCCTAAAATAAATCGGAAAAATAAGCCGTTTTCCGCTGTGAACCGGCTTTGGGTGTGGATCCTGTCAGGGGGGCAGTCTTCTTTTCATCACCGGCCAAGTTCAAGTGATTATGCTTTGGGGGCAGTTCCATATTGAAAGGGATCGCGCGTGGCTAGAGCGCCAGCTTCGCGGACGTCCAAGCTCTCGCGACCGTCCGCTTCCTCGGCCGCCCGTAACCATGCTATCCTTCCCACATATGTCTTCGCCCTTTCCGCCGCGCCGACGCTCGCCCTTCGCTCGCGGACCGCGCATTTCCGATGAGGAGGTTCTTGAACAGCTGCGCCGTTCGTTGAAGGCCTTACACCGCGCAAACCAGGCCCTGGAACGCGTCAGGGATACCTTACGCCAAGGCGCTGCCGTATGAATCGCTTTCTCCATGACGGAAGAGGGGATGGCGTTCCCCCATCTCGTTCCTCCTCACCGGAACAACGCCCATCCGTCGAGGCCTATCGCGTCCTTGTTGGTGAGTTAACTGAAAAGAACGTCCGCTTGCGCGCAGAGATCGCCGATCTGATGGCTAAGGCCTTGGATCCTGCCGATCCGCTCTTGCCTCGCTTGCGCTTGTTGCTCGACCAGACCGAAGCCGCGATGCGTGACGCGCAAGACGGTCTCCTACGGTATCGGGAATCCCTCAAGAACTGACCTCGAGGCTTAATTTAGCAGGAGCTTTAACCAGGCCAGAAACCCTAGGGCTGCGTTTACATATGGGAAGAGGCGGTAGATGTGCAAAAGCTCCGCTGAGCCTTTCGACCATTCTGCCAGGATGAGCAGACCGAGATAAATCCCCGCTCCTACGATCCCCAGGCCTCCAAGCCAGAGGGAAGAAACGAGACAGGCAAAAAGATACAGCGCGGCGCAAACGGCCAGCGTTTTTCGTTTCCCGAGTCGCGTCGCAATCGTTTCTAGTCCCGCCTGCGCATCCGCTTCGATATCTGGGATCGCGCTGAAGGCGTGCATCGCCGCGCACCAGCTCCAGGCGGCGAGGATGGCGAGCAGGTTGGGGAAGCGGCCTTCCGTATTCATGAGGGCATGCCCCACGAGGGCGGGGAAGAGGTAGAGGCCGTTGAAGAGGCTGTCCAAAAACGGGCGTGCTTTTGCTCGGATGGGCGGGGCGGAATACTGCCAAGCTAGGAAGAGGCAGCCGAGGATGCCAATAAGGGCTTCGAGCGTCTGAAAAAGGGATTGCGTGAGACCGATCGCGAGAAGGAGCGCCAACCCCAGACCGCCGATCACGAAAAAAGAGCGTCTTAACGAGGCGTGCCCAGTCGCTTGCAGGAGGTGTTCGTAGCCCTGCTTCTTTGGGTTCAGGCGATCTGTCTCGGCATCATGGAGATCGTTGATGCCATAGATGAACAGGTTTGCAGGCAGCGAGAAAAATCCTAAACCAAGGAAAAAAAGGAGCCAATCCGAAGGCGTGATTCCGGATGCGAAGCCGGAGGCGGTCCAGCCGAGCAGGTAGGGGCCCAGTAGGTAAATCCAGAAGCGGGGGCGGGACGTGCGTAAGAAGGGGGGCATCCATCTCAGTCTACCTGCCCATCCGCGACGGGGGAATGGTGGACGCAGGATGCTCCCTACAGGGTCCAGGCCTCCTTGTTTCATCGCAAAATGCGAAAAATCGTCGATGGCTGGCGTTTTTTTGTCCCTCTGCTACGATGAGCCCATGTGGACCATCGACGCGACGCAGCACATCCATGTCGAGCCAACCGTGCCGGAACGGGAGGTCTTGGAGCGGGCCACGTCCGTCGCCCGCCTGTCCGCCAATGAGGCGGGGATCTTCCTTGATTTGCTTGCCGCCCCGGACCTGTCTTGTGGTTGCGGCCAGCCGGGCGCCTGGAAGACCTACCAAGTCATCCTCTATGCCCCCGCCAGCCAAAAGCGCGCCGATCCCGCCGATTAGCCTATGCCCACCGAAACGATCCTCTCCATGGTCTCGATCGCGCTCATCATCGCGTGCGTGATTATGGTGATCGGGTTCATCGCTTGGCTTACTACCATCCTGGATTGACGGTATGTCCCAGACCGCCAAAACCGTCGCCCGGCAAGCCTCGTTCCTCATGACGGCCTCAACGCTGCAGAAGGTGATCGCTTTTTTGGCGTTTACGTACGCCGCCCGCCAGCTTGGGGCCGAGGGGGTCGGGACGTATTTCTATGTCCTATCGTTGAGTTCGCTTGCCGCGGCCTGGACGGACCTTGGTTTTACCCCCGTCATCATCCGCGCCTTTTCGGGCTCTGAGGGAGAGGGGTGGCGTCTTGTCTTTTCGGCGGTCCGCGCGAAGCTGCTCCTGATCCCGTTGGCTGCCGCAGCGGCTCTCATATATGCGTGGCAGTTCGGTGGGGCGACCGTTTCCTTGTTGCCGTTTTTAGGGCTCGCCCTTCTCGTGATGGCGGAAGATGCTTTTTCCTTGTTGGGATACGGAATTCTGCGTGGTCGGCAGCGTCTCGATGTCGAATCGCTTGGCATGGTCTTGGGGCAATCGCTCTCGAGTGGGCTCTTGGTGTTGGCGGTTTGGGCGGGGTGGGGAGTTGGTGGTGCGCTTGGGGCCTTGGTGTGTGGGAGCGCCTGGCACGTCCTCTGGAGCGCCTGGTGGATTCGCAAGATCGGCGGTATCCCTTCCGACGTGCCAAGCTATCCTTGGAAGAAACTGTTCCATCTTGCCTGGCCCTTCGCGTTGGCGGGGATCTTCGTCCGCGTCTACTCATCGGTTGATTCGCTTTTGTTGAATTATTGGCACGGCTCCGGCGTCGTCGGTCAATATGCGGTGGCATACAAGATGACGTACGCGTTGCAGTTCCTCCCGCTTGCCTTTGTCGCCGCCCTCTATCCTGCCCTGAGCGCCGCCTTCGCGCGTGAGGATGAACGGGCCTTGGTACATACCGCCCTCGGGTCCTGGCGTTTCATGGCCTTATTGGGCTTTCCCTTGGCGGCCGCGCTCTCAGGGTTCGCTCCGCGTTTGTTGCCCTGGCTCTACGGGACGCATTTTGTGGAGGCGGTGCCGATCCTTGCGATCCTTGCCTGGGTCCTCCCGCCGATTTTCCTTGATTTTCCCATTGGCTCATACCTGAATGCGACGCATCGTGCGCGTCAGAAAACCGTCTCGATGGGTATCACGATGGTCGTGAATGCGGTCTGTAATCTATTGCTGGTGCCCGTCCTTGGTGGCGTCGGGGCGGCTTGGTCAGCGGTCATCGGGTTCGTCCTGCTTCTGCTCGTAAGTGGATGGTATGCGCGGACCGTCTTTTTCTCGCGGACGGCATTGTCTGTCGCTGGTCGGGGCCTGATCCTTGGCGGGGTGGTTTGGCTCGTGATCCGTACCCTACTTACCGATATCCCACTCGTCATCGCCCTTGGCCTTGCGCCGCTCACGGCTCTTGCTCTTGCGATCATCCTCCAGCTCATCCGCCGTGATGACCTTGTCGCCGCCCGCGATTGGGTTGATCGTCGTACCAAACCCGTATGAACCAGAAATTCGCTTTATTCAGCCTCGATTATCCGCCCGAGCGCGGTGGGGTCGCGCGCTACCTGGGAGATCTGGTGACGGCTTCCGAAGGTGCTCTTGAGCCGTACGTTTCCGAGACCCATGCGTTGAGCGGCCCGGGGCGAGTTCGGATGTTGCGCGCGTTCGCGACGGGACCGCTCCCTTGGCGTCTCCTGATCGGATCGTTGCGCTCCTTGCGCGGGCATGGGTATGCGTCGTTGCTGGTGAGCCATGTCTTGCCTGTCGGGACGGCTGCCTTGCTGGCCTATTGGCTGGGTGGATTGCCGTACACTGTTCTCATCCATGGCCTTGACCTCCGCCTCGCGATCGTGAAGCCGCGTCGGCGTTGGCTTGCGCGCCTCGTGTTACGCCATGCGCAGGCGGTCTTCGTGAATTCGCAGGCGATTGAGGCGGAAGTTCGTGCGCTTGACGTGCGTCTGCGGCCGATCGTGGTGACGCCCGGCGTTCAACCGCGTGCGTTTCCTGAGCGCGCCTCTACGCGGACGCGTCTCGGCGTAGGCTCAGAGGCGTTCATCTGCCTTACGGTCGCCCGTCTCGTCCCACGCAAGGGGATCGACACGATGATCACGCTTCTCGCGACCCTTCCGAAGGCGGTCCGGTATGTCGTTATCGGCGACGGTCAGGATCGTGGGCGCCTTCTTATGCTTGCCGAGAAGATGGGCGTCACGGATCGTGTCACCTTCATCCATGACGCCGATGATGCGACACGCGACCAGTGGTTCGCCGCCGCCGATCTCTTCGTCTTTCTCGCACGTGAGGAGCCAAACGATGTTGAGGGATTTGGTCTCGCTTGTCTCGAGGCCTCGCTTGCGGGCCTGCCGATCCTGGCTGCTCGCAGCGGCGGGGTTCCGGAAGCCGTGCAAGCCGGAGAGACGGGCCTCTTGGTGGATCTGGAGGAAGAAAAATCCTTCAATGAAGCTTTTTTTCAGCTATATAACGATCCTGACATGAGGGTGCGTTTTGGTCAGCGGGGCCGTGCGCGCGCCCACCGTGATTTTCGTTGGGAAGACCGTTGGGAATTGGTCCGTGCCCACCTGTCACGCGTATGAGCCCTCGTATCTCTGTCATCATCCCCGTCCACGACCACGCCGTAGAACTCGTTTCGACGTTGCGGGCGCTATCGAAGCAGACGTTTCTCCCGCAAGAAGTGATCGTCGTCGATGACGCGTCTTCGGATCGACCGGAAGAAGCGGTCAACGCGGCTGATCTTCGTTCGCTCGTGACCAAGTGGATCCGCTTAGAGACGAATCAAGGCGCGCCCACCGCCCGCAACTCTGGGTTCGACGTTTCAACGGGGGATTACGTGATTTTTCTGGACGCGGACGCTTCGTTGCGCGCGGACGCTTTATCTTTGCTGCTCGACACCTTGCAGGCACATCCAGAAGCCTCCTTTGCGTACAGCGCCTTCCGTTTTGGTGGAAAGACGTTTCATAGCCAACCTTTTTCCCCTCAGGCCTTAGCGCGCGGGAATTTCATTCATACCAGCGCCCTCATCCGTCGCGCCGCCTTTTCCGGTTTCGATCCGGCCATCCGGAAGTTCCAGGATTGGGACCTCTGGATCCAGATCGCGAAAGCGGGAGGCGCCGGCGTCTTCGTTTCCGAAGTCCTGCTCGATATACAGGCACGGAAAACCGGTGGCATGAGCCGTTGGATTCCTGCGGGCGCATACCATCTTCCGTGGAACATCGTCGGTTGGGTCCCGGATGCCATCGGGAAATACCAGCGGGCCCGTCAGGTGATCCAGGAGAAGCATGCCGGTTGGTTTGCTGAAATGGCCTCGCATGACAAGCGTCAGGCCCCCACGTTGTCGCTAGCCGGTTGGCTGGGGTTCGGTGCGTTTTCTGCGGTCCTCTCGTTTGCGGTGATCGGAACCTCCCTCAATGCGTTCTTTACGATCCTCTTCTGCTTGGCGCTCATAGGCGTGACCGTTTGGCGACCGACGTTCGGTTTGGCGCTCCTGTCTTTCGAGCTGCTCGTCGGTTCCAAGGGCGGATGGCTGAAGGTCGGCTCGGATGCCGTGAATGATGGAGGGATCGGGATCCGTATCGGGCTCTTCGCAGCCTTCTTTGCGGGATGGGTGATCCATCTATTTCGCGAGAAAGCAGTTTCTCGCCTATGCGCCCTCCTGCGCGAGCGTTGGTGTTGGTCGTATCTTGCGATGGTGGTGACGCTCTCTTGGGGGATCCTACGCGCATGGCAGCAGGGAAACGCGCCTGCGTTCATCGCCGGAGACGCGAACGCTTGGGGATTCCTCCTTTTGCTGGTCCCGGCCGCAGTCCTTACCCAACGGACTTCGCACCGGCTCTGGATCGAACTTCGTCCCGCCCTGAAGGCGGGGATTGCTACCCTGTCGGTGCTGACGCTCGTCCTGTTCGTCTTCTTCGGTCGCGTCCTCCCGTTCCCAGCCGACGCCCTCGATGCGGTCTATCACTGGATCCGCCAATCCGGCCTCGGCGAGATCACGCGCACGGCCTATCGTGTCTCACGCATTTTCCTGCAATCGCAATTCCTTCTGTTGCCTGCGTGGCTTTGGCTGCTGCTGGAGGGATTTTTCGATCGACGTCCGTTATCCTGGCGACATTGGGTCTCTTGGATCCTTCTCGGGGCCGCGATCCTCGCGTCATTCTCACGGAGCTTCTGGTTGGCTTTGGCGGTCGCGTCCGTCGTCGTCGCGCTCGGTGCCGCTTGGGAGAGACGAACGGCCTTCTCGTGGGCTCTGGTGTGGCGCCTTTTCGTCCGTCCCGCGCTCGCGCTTGGGGGTTCCCTCGCCGTGCTCTTTTCCATCGCCTCATTCTCCTTGGTGGGCGTCATCGGCGGACGGTTCGTCAAGAATGAGCCTGCCGTGGCCAGCCGCTGGGACCTGTCGCCGATCATGTGGGAAGGGATCCGGCTTCATCCGATCCTCGGGTCCGGATTTGGCGCAACGCTCACGTATCCGACGAGCGATCCGCGCCTCGTGGAAAAGGGGATGACGCTATATACGACGTATGCGTTCGAATGGGGATGGCTAGATGTTTGGTATAAGCTTGGGGTCTTTGGCGTTTTGACGCTGCTCTTCCTTCTCGGATCGTTGTTGATGCGTGCTCGTGGCCTTCTCGCCTCTTCGCGCCTGTTCATCTGGGGAACGGTCTTGCTTCTTGCGGTCACGCACATCTTCACGCCATATCTCAACCATCCCATCGGGATCGGTCTGTTGATCTTCCTCGAGATCTTCCTGCAAAAAGAAAAACACCTTCAGATGGGACCTGAAAGTGATGAAGGGGTGGACTAGTTGAGCACGCGGATCCGCTCCGACGGCTGTTTGAGCGCGAACATCGGTCGGGCGCGTCGGCGCGCCTCTTGGAGGGCTTCCGGGGCATAGACGACCCGCCGTTCCGCCTGGCGTTGGGCGCGGGTCGTGGCGTCCTCCTCCAGAAGCGTCTTCATGCGTACTTGGAAGTGGCTGGCACATTGGCTGTGTTGCTCGTTTCCGGACAGGTCTGCCAGCCGATAGAGCTGGTTCATGACCCGGGCCGCGAACCGAGGGGACAGGCGCACGCCGTGGACCTTCGGCCCCGCCTGGACGAAGCCATACGTGCCGTGTTCGAGGGCGGCCCGAGCGATCGTGAGGAGCGTCTCCTGTTCCGTTTCGGAAGGGAGATCGGGCTTGGTCCGCAACCCCTCGACCAGCGCGAGCGCATTCTCCGCGAGGCGCAGGCTGAACTGGTAGCTGCCGGCCAGCGTCCCGCGCAAGAGTGGATCCCAGACGTTGGGCCAGAAGGCCGTCCAGTCCGGATCGTTGAAGGTCGTCGTGAGAAGGATGAGGGCCAGCATGTTGCGCGTGTCGACGGGCTGCCGCCACACGGCCCGCCGGCTTTCGCGGACGATCACCCCCAGCCGGGCGATCCGACGCAGCGGGTGTCCGCTCTTTTTGGCGAGCGCCCAGTCGATGGTCGCGCGGATGGCCTCGAACCGCGCTTCCGGTTGGTCGTCCTGTCCGTAGGCGAGGGCCTCTTCCAGCCGGGCCCGCAGGTGTTGTGCGAACGGTCTTTGAGACGAATGGTTCATGATCGGCTCCCGTCAACGGCAGAAGATAGCAGGTTCGAGGCGAACGGTCAACCATAAACCCCCGCAGGAGCGAGGGCTCATTGTGGGGGTTTGGCTTGTCTAGGCGATTTTTTGCCCATGAGCGTAGGCGACTCCACTCATGGTGGTTCCTCCCTCCGGTCGTACCGACACGAGCTCTAGGGCGGTGCCTTCGGTGCAGGCGAGCAAGAGCTGCTCGTCTTTTCGCCAAAGCGTTCCAGGCGCACGCGCGTCGTCCGTTTCGCTGAGGCGGCTTTCCAAAATCTTCAGCCGTCTCTCTCCGATCGTCAGGAAGGCCGTCGGCCACGGTGTATACGCGCGTACCCGCCTCTCCAATTCGATCGCCGTGCTGACCGTCGGATCGATCAGTCCGTCTTCTTTCTTAATCAGTTTGCAGAAGGTTGCCTGCACATGGTCTTGTTCCATCGCTGTAAGGGCCCCATCCAGATAGGCCGCGAGCGTGTCACCGAACGTCTCCGTTCCCAATACGGCCAAGCGTTCCGAGAGCGTTTCCGTCGTGTCATTCGGCGTGATCTGTAGGGTGGTTTTCGCTAACATCGGCCCATGGTCCATCGCCGCATCCATGACCATCACCGTCACGCCCGTTTCCGCGTCGCCGTTTTTGATGGCTTCGGTGATGGGGGAGGCTCCGCGATAGGCGGGCAAGAGCGATCCGTGCAAGTTGATGAAGCGATCCGGGGCCAAATCAAGCACGGCCTGTGGGAGGATCTGCCCGTAGCTCGCAACGACGGCCGCGTCGAAAGAAAGGGTTTGTAAAAACGCGAGGGCTTCCGGCGCCTTGATTTTTTCTGGTTGGAAAACGGGGATGCCGAGCGATTCCGCGGCGACTTTGACGGCTGGGGGCGTAAGGACCTGCTTCCGTCCCACGGGACGATCCGGCTGCGTCACCACGAGCGTCACCGTAAAACGCGGATCGGCCGCTAGTTGGTTCAGGAGCGGGACGGCAAAGGAGGACGTCCCGAAAAAGATCAGGTGTTTCGGCATGCGATTAGAGAGCGGGGCCGGTCGGTCCGTTCGGCTTCATCTTGTCGATAAAGAGGATGCCGTCGAGGTGGTCGATCTCGTGCTGCAGGACGATCGCCTGGAAGTTGCGCAAGTCCAACTCCACGCGTCGGCCGTGGCGCGTGAGGGCTTCGACGGTGATCCGCTTGTGTCGTTCGACCATCCCATAAACGCCTGGCACGCTCAGGCATCCTTCTTCGCTTTCGATCATCGCGCTCGAACGTTTCGTGATCACGGGATTGATGAAACAGACGGGTTCCTCATCGAGGACGCAGACGACGGCGCGGATGTTGCGGCCCACTTGCGGTGAAGCGATGCCGATGCCGTCCTTCACGTACATCGTCTCGGTGAGCTGGTCCAGGTACGCCTGAAAAGCCGGAGTGGTGACTTCGGCGGGATCGATCTCTTGCGAACGGACGCGCAGGCTGGGCGCCGGGTGCGTGACAATCGAAAAGAGTTCCATAACTGAGCTATATTAGCGCAAAAACGCCACGGCGTCAAGGTCGATCTTCGCCTGCCTGGCCCAGGGTTTCAGGCAGGCAATGAGGGCGTGTTCGCTCGTTTCCGGTTTGAAGAGGAGGTGTAGGACCCAGCGCGTCCGCGTCCTCAATCGTCCTTCCGCAAGGAAAGGGCCGCGCAATTCCAAAAAGGCCGGATCTTCGGTACAAGTCGCTAGGATCTGTACGCGAGCCTGTTCCGCCGCTTCTTCCGATCCTTCCAGCAAGACCTTGGCCAGGCGGACGCTTGGCGGATAGCGGAAGACGCTGCGGGCCGACCGTTCGGCGAGGTTTAGGGTCCGGACCCCTTCTGCCGTGAGCCAGGTGAGCCAACGGTCCGTGTCGCCATCGTGGACTTGCAGGATGAGGTCGCCTTCGGCTTCCGCGACCCGGCTTGCCAGGCCGCGATACGTGCGGCAGAGGCGTTCGCTGCGGCGGATATCCTCGGCGAATCCTCCAAGGAGATGCGGTTCTGTGACAAGGACAAGCGCCTGATGGGGAAAAGGCGCGTCCAGCGCGAGGGGGGATCCGTCGCGCCATTCACATGGGGGATATGCATGCTTCGCCCATTCGCGCTTGAGGAGTTCGAGGCCCGGGGGCGAACCCGAAAAGTCGAATCCTTCACAGCGAGGGCATGTTTCCGGAAGGAATTGTGTCTGATGGCAGAGGTCGCACCAGCCCGAGGTCTCCTGACGCCGTAACGCCGATCCGCAACGCGTACAAGCGACGACGAACCCGCACGTTCGGCACTGGCACCGTGCCCGCAACCCACGGATCGGATGGATCACGACGATCGGACGATTCCCTTCTGTCTCAAGCAGTTGTTCGAGCGTATCGATGTTGAGCCCGGGCACGCCGCTCCGTCCCTGGCTATGCCGGATGCTGAGTTGCGGATGGATCTCGATCGTTGCAGCCGGTTGATCGACGTGGATGGGGGGCGTGCGTCCGATGGCCGTGAGGGCGAGACCCTTGCGCTGATGTAGCCAAGCTGCGATGAGGCGCGCATCGAAACGCGGTGAGCTTTCATCCTGTTTGTGCTCGTCCTGTTCCGGCTCGATGAGGATGAGCTTTTCTGCGAACAGCCCTAACCAGCTTCCGACGCGTGTCGTGACGAGGGTTTTCGTCGTCCCCTCCAGAAATGCGCGCCACGTGTTGGTTGCTACGGTTTTCGCGTCGTCGCTGAGAAGGACCGGGCAATCGAGCGCCGCCGCCAGCCGTTCCGCCTGTTGCGCGAAGGGGGCGATGATGAGGGTGCGGCCACGTTCGGCGAGATGGTCTTTCGCGATCCGTTCCGGAGACGAGACCCACTGCGTTTCCAGGGCTCCCGACGCGGCCCGTTCCGCCAGCTGGGTTTTCCACGGGCTTAGTTTTTTTGGGAGAAGGCGCAGCCACGCCTTCGCGATGCTTGCCGTTGATTGAAAGGTGCGTGCCGCGAGCCATTCGACCAGGTCGATCCAGTCCTGCCCGAACCGGGTGAGTGGGGATGTTGAGGTGATTGGGCGCGCTTTCGCGGCAAATGGGGAGGTCGGCAGGACCGCAACGATCACCCCTTCCACGGTCTTGGCGCGCAAGGGGATCCGTACCAAATCCCCTGGCAGCCAGGTCGTGCCGTCGGGGATCAGGTAATCAAAAGCATCCACGCCCACCGGCGTCCGGCAAAGCGGAATGATGCGCGCGAAACGGGGCATGGGCGAACGGTTGGCCTAGGCGATATGGAAAATCGAGGTCAGGTACCCGACGCCAAAGGGAAGCTCATAGCAAAGCTCCTCTGTCGTCGTATTGAGTTCCTTCAAGGCTCCCAAGGCCATCGCGACCGGACGTTCGCCGCAAGGACGTCGTTCCGCCGTGAGGGGATCCTGAGCGAATAGGTCGATATTTTTTGTTTTCACGGCCTCACGCAGGTGGTCGTCATACGCTTGCGTTTCTGGCGAGATCTGGTTCTTGTCGCCTGGCTTGCCGTGATGGCACAAATCCGCTGAGGCGATGAGGGCGATGCGCGCATCTTCTCCTTGCAGGATATGATAAAGGGCTTCGCCAAACTGGAAATGCTTGTCGAGGGGGAGATCGCTGGGCGCGAGCGGGAGAAGTGTCCAGGAGGGGAGATGTTTCGTCAGGTACAGCAAGGGAACGGTGAAACCGTAATCAAGGGCTTCGCCGCTGCGCAACGTGAACGGGATCTGCGCCTCACGCATCGCGCGATGGACGCGGTCGAGCAGGAGATAATTCACGCGGGCTGGGACCGTTGTTTCGTGATCACCGAAATCCTGCATGTGCGCCATGAATTGGGGTGACATGTTGGCGCTGAAGGCGTCCGGATAGCGGGGAGCGTGCGGCGAGATCAGGACGATCGTATCAGGCTTCGCGAGGGCGAGGCGCTCCTCGACCTGTTTTAGGGCTTCGACGGTGCGCTTGACCTGCCCGTGGGCATCTTTGCCGACGCTCGGGACCAAAAACGGCGCATGGGGGACGACAGCGGAGAAGACGATCATAAGGAAGGGGAAGACGTAGAGAGGGAAATGGCTTCGGACGTGGGCGGTGTCACGTCGCTCGTGAGCGACGGTGACGGCGCCACCTCGCTTGCGAGTGACGTGGGCTGCCAGGCCGGTTCTAAGGGTTCGCCTTCAGGGTAGTCTTCGAGCACGGCTTCGGGAAGGGTCAGGACATTCTTCCAGGCATAGCCAAACCCGAGGAAGGCCGCTTCAGATGGAATAGGTCGTCGTTGTCCCTGGTCGATAACATAGACAGCCGGGTTGTTCACGCTGCGTACGAGCTCGCCATCACGGAGCCGATATGGGTCGCCGATGGGGTAGCCTTGGGCTTCCGTCGCGCTTAGCGTCCTCGCCGGACGCCCGCGGAAATAGAGCTTGAGGAAGGCCGGATGGGGGATCGGGTGACGGACCCCATCTTCGACATACCAATAGGCGCCTTTCTTATCCTTGGCGAGCAGGCCCGTCGGATAGCGGCTGGTTTCCTTGAGATCTGGACCGTCGCTATAGTCTTTCAGGTCTTCCAGCGTCGCTTCGATGACTTCATCCTCTTGAAAGCCAAGGGCACGGAACGCTTTCAGCGAAACGATATGCCGTTTTTGTTCGCCGCTCAAAAGATAACGGGAGCCGTCCGGCACTTCGACGAGGCTGAAGTTCGGAAAGCGCAACGGCTCGCCCTCTGGATAGGGCGTGAGATCCGTTTCACCCAAGAGGACGATCTTTTCGGCGGCGATTCCTAGGCTCACGAAAACCGCAGGCGAAAGCGGACGCCGTTCGCCGCGGCGGAGGAGGAAGCGTTGTTCGGGACGATCCTTGCTGGCGACAACGGTCCCGTCCGGCAGGCTGCGTGCGAACCAGCGCCGCCAGATCTGCCAGAGCAAGTAATTGCCGTGGATATGAGGCGTATACGTATAAAGCATCGCCGTCGCCTGGTTCACCGGGGTGATCTCGACACGGTCGATGAGGCTTACCCGTCCAGGCGCATGGCCGCTGATCGTGGTTCCGCGGGTCAGGAGCTGGAAGAGGTAGCGTTCACGGTGTTGCTTGGCCGCATATTCGGTCTGGTTGGCAAAGCCCTTGTAGGCCTGGATCGCGGGATCATCCATCGCACAGCTGTCGCAGACGCCAAACCCCATCGCCCAATCGAGCTGGCGTTGGGTGGGAGAGCTGTCTTCGACGAGGCTCTGCTCTTTTTGCAGGAGGGCGAGGAGATACTTCGGGTTCAGCTTATAGGATCCTGCGACGCGCCAGATGATGTCCGCCGGTCGTTTGGCGACCCCATCGATGTCGGCGAGCGTGAGGGTCGCGAGGGCGCTCTTTTTTCCCGCAAGAAAGCGTTGGATGTCATCCGCATCCCAATCGCCCAGTTCGAACAGGTCCGCATCATCGAGGACAGCGTTCGGATTGAAGCCTTCGGCTAGTGCCCGTGTGGAAACGGGAGACGCTTGTGCCAAGGCAAAAACCGGGCTCGAAGACCCGATCAGGCTGGCGAGAACGAGGCTGGCGAGCAGGCGTTTCATAGGGGTTAGCCTAGCATGGTGACAATCGAAAGGAAACTTGCCATGCTATCCGGTGAACCGTGGGAACGGTGACGCGCTCTCTCACGGCAGACGCGCGCTTTCTCCCGATAAAAAGCCAATTTTATGAGCTTCCCTCGTCTTCGTGCCTATTTTGTCCAGCGGTGGCGATCTCTTCTCGCGATGGGGATCGGTTTTGTCATGACCGTTGGACTGTTTAGCGCGCTCGCCGCCCAAGGGTCCCTCCCGTTCATGTCCCCCGACGAGACCGCGACCTTCGTGACGGCGCAAACGCTTGCGCAGACGGGCCGCTTGACCGTCACCGAGCCCCGTGGCACGGAGTTCCCTTGGCTGCATCCCCGCAGCTTCGTCGCGCAGCAGGGGGTCCTGATGCCGGTGAGTTTTCCGTTATGGGGGTTTTTGCTGGGGATGGTGGCGATGATCCATGCGGGGAGCGTCTTGTGGGTTGCCGTTCTCCTCTCGGCCTCGTTTGTCGTGGCGCTTAGCCTGGCCTTGAAACGCGCCTTGGGCTTTTCTTCACTTGAGGCAGTTGTCGTTGCGCTCGCCGTGGTCGCACTTCCGACGATGCTTATTTACGGGAACCGCAGCCTCTTCGGTCTCGTTCCGCAATTGGCGCTTGTCGGGTGGGCTGTATGGCTCTCGTTGCGCGCGCGTACGTACGGCGGAAGCGCTCTTGCCGGGGCGTTCACGGCTCTTGCCGTCGCGATCCGTCCGGTTGAGGCGGTCTGGATCGTTCCTGGGATATTGGCGATCTTTTGCTGGAAGCGTGAACGATTTGCGGGCGCCTTTATACGTGCGTTTATCGCTTGGCTGATCGGGTTCTGTCTCGTTGTGGCGGTCATCGCCGGACTCCATGCTTGGGTCTACGGCTCTCCCTTCGCGGTCGGGTACTTCTTGCGCGATCTTCCTGCACGGCCAAACCCGCTCGCCAGCGTCGTTTCCGAACCGGTTGCGCGTTGGCGTGCGTTTTTCCCCTACGGATTCTCGCTGCGCCAAGCTTGGGACAACGTACGCGGGATGTGGGGGATCGGTTGGTGGCCGTGGATCCTAACCTGGGCGGGAGCGACACTGTTTTGGCTTCTCAAGCGTCGACCTTCCGCCTCACGTGCCGAACGGTTCTCCTTCCTTGGCGTCTGCCTGCTCACGCTATGGCTGGGGTTCTATTACGGCCAAGGCCGCTACGCCGACCATATCGGTGGGCAGCCCTTCCACTTGGGGAGCTCGTTATTCCGTTACCTGACGCCCGCCTTTGTCGCGTGGACCGTTTGGGTGTTTTGGGTCACCCGTGAGAGCCTGCCGCAGCGTCTCCGGAAGGGGACGATCATCATCCTCGCTTCCGTGCACGTCATCGGCGGCATCCTTTGGGCATACCATGATCCCGTTGATGGGATCCTCCAGAATCGTCACGAGCGCCAGACGTACGCCGAGGTGCGCGCGATCGTGGAACGCGAAAGCGCTTCCTCAACGATCTGGCTGTCCGACCGTTCAGACAAAATCGCCTTCCCTGTACGCGCCGCC
>JACCDN010330178.1_pt1 | contig 23634 bp, 29 predicted proteins | sample 7441691 | NCBI WGS metagenome assembly JACCDN01 (sample SAMN15323439, study PRJNA562643) | freshwater metagenome | isolation source: river surface water | place: USA:Blue River Watershed | collected 2017-08-16 | reverse complement strand
ATTCAGATATCATATCTGCCATTGTTAAAAGTTCTTTATCATCTTTAGCTGACCAACCTAGCATCACAAGAAAGTTTAGTAAAGCATCAGGTTCAAATCCTTCATCTTTAAATCCTTTATACTCAACCTCTTGCCCTTTATCATCAAGTCCCTTTCCACCGAAAGGAAAAGCAGGAATTCCTAAACTTAATGCCTTTCTTTTGGAAAGTTTTCCTTTTCCATCAGGATTTAAAATTACCGGAAGATGTGCAAATTTTGGAGCCGTCCATCCAAATGCATTATAAATCATTAAGTGTAATGGAGCACTAGGTAGCCACTCATCACCACGAATAACATGTGTAGTACCCATATTATGATCATCACAAACATTTGCAAAATGATATGTAGGAATTCCATTAGATTTAACTAAAACCTTATCATCTGTTTGATTTGTATTCATTTGAACCTTACCTCTAATTATATCATCTACAATAATTGTTTTATTAGGCTCTACTTTAAATCTAATAACATAAGGATGTTTTTCAGATAATAATTTATCAACCTCTTCCTTTGATAAGGACAGTGAATTTTTCATACTCATTCTGTTAGATGCATTATATGAAAAATTAGGCTCTTTTTCTCTCGCACTAGTTAAATCTTTTTCAGTATCAAATGCATAATATGCGCTTCCATTATCTAATAGTGTTTTAATCTCTTTTGTATAATCTCTTTCAGATTGTCTATAGGGTCCATTTGGAGACCCTTCTATCCAAGGAGCCCAATCAGGTGATATACCACACCAATTCAATGCATTCTTTATATAATCTTCTGCTTCACCTACAAATCTTTTTTGATCTGTATCCTCTATTCTTACATAGAATATACCGTTATGTTTTTTAGCAAATAGATAGTTATAGAGTGCTGTACGTATTCCACCAATGTGTAAAAAGCCTGTAGGAGAGGGAGCAAATCTTGTTATAACTTTACCATCTGGATTAATTTTATCCAAATCATCTAGTATTTCTTTTACATCAGATGATTGGTTGTTATCATGAGTTGCTAATGTATGTAGCGCATCTGATGATATATTACCTTTTCTTTCACTTATAAATTTATCTCTACCTTTTATATGTTTCATATGTTTGAATATTTTATGTAATTATATATTAATACAAAAATACAAAAATTTAATTTAAAAAACGAATATATAGAAATATGAAGCTACGACATCTTATGATTTTTGAAAAATTTAATACTACTGAATGTACAAAAAATTTTAAAGTAGTAAATATAAAATATACAAGTGATAAAAGCAGTATTTTATCTATTTTTTTCAAAAATGGTTCAATTCAATTTGAAGATGATGAGCTAGGTAAACAGAGTTTATCAATTTTCAATTGCGATTTAAAGATTGGAGATATGATATCCTTTTGTTACAAAGTAAAAGAATTGGTTGAGGGTAATGATGTAGATTCTGTAAATTTACTACATGATATAGAGAAAGTTAGAATAAATTATAAGGATTATAAATGCTCTATATCAACCGAAGATAATCTTGGTACAAGAGGTGTATTAACTTATGAGAATTAACCGTGATGATCAATCTTTTCAGTTTCTCTTTTACTCATAATATCTATAATTTCACCTAAATGAAATGGTCTATATTCACCAAATAATTTATAAGCAGCATCTATACCGACATCCATGGATTTCCCATAGTCAGGAATACTTGCATGTGAATGCCCATATAAATGTATAACACCTTTATGACTACCTAACCATACTCTATGAGAGTAGTGTGACATGAAAATTTTAGTTGATCCATGTCTAATATTTAACACATCATTAATAGATGTGAAGCAATCTTTATATAAATCAATATTCTCATCATGATTACCTCTTAATGTGTGTATTGTCTTAACAATTAACGAATTTCTATATAAAGGAGTTTTCTCATGATTCCCAAAGCAAAAGTCTCCTAGATGATAGAGTATATCATCCTCTTTAACATATTTATTAATTGAATCTGTTATTGTTGAGTTCATTTCGTGAACACTTTTAAATGTTCGATAGCCTGATTTCCAAGAGGAAATACTTTCTCCGGCTATATTTTTATGACTGAAATGTAAGTCAGATGTAAACCATATATTCATACTACAAATATAATGAAAATTATTTAATATATAAAAAATGATGAAACATATTAAATCAATTAATGAGTTATTTGGATTTCTTAAAAAGAAATTTACGCAAGATGAGATAGAATCTATTAAATCTTTATTTGCTGATACGATTGATGAACTGGATATATCTAATAAAGATATTTCTTTAAAAATAGTTTTTGATGATTATAAATCTCAGTTACTTTGTACAATAAAAGTAGAAAAACCGTTATTTGATAAAACAATCAATTCTGATGAAATAAACCTATTTCTTAAAACTTTAGAGGCTAATTTTAAAGTAATTAGAGGATATGATACTTATAATAATTATGAAATGATGAGACGTGCTTTAGAAATAACAAAGGATAGAATGGGTGGTTTATTTAAATTTAAATTGATGAAAAAATGAAATATATTAAATCGATTAATGAACTATTTGTATTTCGAAAAAAGGAAAAATTCACACAAGAAAATGTTGATGCTATTAAATCATTACTACAAGATTTTTTAGATGATATTGGAATATCTGAGAAGTATGTAACTATAGAATCTAATATAGATGAAGATGATATGTCAGTGGATTTTTGTCTTAGTTTAAATGATAATAGAGATGTTGATTTAATCAATTCTAAATTTCATGATTTTACGATCAAATTAAGTCAGTATTATAAAATAATAAGTGGTGATGATTATTATAACAAATTTAGAACAGGTTTCTTTGATAAAGGATTTCTTTTAAGATTTAAAAGAGATTTAGATGAAGGATATGGACACCTGAGATTTAAAATATTAAATAAATAAAAACAGGATTAATTAATCCTGTTTTTATTTAAATAGTCTAAGACACCTGATTCGAATAGTTCCTTTAAAACAGATTCACATGTATATGGTTTATCATAATAGTATTCAAGATTATCAATGATATTCTTGATACCTGCTTTATATAATAAATCAATATCAACCTTACTTCTCTCTATATTATTTCTAAGCATGAGTTTATATATTATCTGTTTCATAGTGTATAATTATTTTTTAGTTAAAAATATCATCAGCATCAATAGAATCAACATCTGTAAACTCATCAGCTTGATCAATCAATTTATCGAATTCTTTTTCAGATGCCTCTATTTCCTCAAGAGACTTGAATCTAAAGTAGTCATTAACAATAGGTTCCATCTTTTTCAAAACATCCATTGTAAAAATCTCTGGAGTGAATAATTGTTTAGTTGTTACTGATTTGTCTAAGTGACTAATATACCATCTATTTCCACCAGGAGTGAATGTAAATTCACCTGTCTTTTTATCAATCTCAGCTTTACCTTGTGCAATTCCAATTTGTTTAAAATATTCAGGTCTGCAAAATGCATCTAGACCAGTGAAAGGATTCATTCCATGTGCAAAAGAGATGTCAAATCTGATTTTTTTAGGCTTTGCCAATCTATTTTTTTGTGTTTTAAACAAAACTGATATACCAGATTGACCTAGATCCATATCATCTTCTTCACCAGTTTTCAATTTTGATTTAGATAGAAATCCTAAAACGCTTGCTGAGTATACAAGACCCATTCCACCCTTGGAAATTTCTCTTGGAAACAAGTCTTGTGTTAGGTAAGTATGATTACAACATAAAAGTGGAATTTCTAGATAACCAAGGTCTGAACCAATTGATCTAAATAATGCATTTAATTGTTTAGCTCTTGTCATGTCTTGTTTAATATCACCTTTAAGTAAGTCGCTCTTTTCCTTATTTGAGGACATTTGTCCAATAGAATCTAGTACAATTAGAATTTTTGGTATTTCAAATCCATTTAATTTTTGTGTTTTTAGTTCATCCAATAGTTGTGTCATTAAAATATTGACATCTTCAACTTTATTAGATCTTACTAGTCTAAATTTATCCAATGAAGGATTTATTCCAAATTTTGGGAGATCTTCTAAATCTAAGCTTTCTTCTGTATCAATATAGACAATACTATATCCATCCTTTTGAGCTGACTTACAAACAGAATAAGCAACAAATGATTTACCTGCACCGGATTCACCTAAAAGTCCTGTTATTCTGGATGTTGCGATTCCACCACCTAATAATTTTGCTGATAATGCAGCATCTAATAAGTAAACCCCAGTTGAGATAAATTTTCTCTCCTTTATTTCCTTTTCAATTTGAATAGGAATTGATTTAGCTATGTTATCCAATATAGTACCAACTTTACTAAATTCGAATTTTTTTGTTTCTTTAGTAGCCATGTTATAAAATTATTTTTAAAGTATATATAAAAATAAGTACCCTCGTTTTACTTAATTTAAAAGATTATGTATTATTTATATAATAGGGGAGATGAAATTTAATATATACTTTATGAAAAAGGAAATATTTTTAGAAAAAGCAAGGAAAGTACATGGTTATCGTTATCAATATCCTACTTTATCAGATAAAGTGATGCAAATGGATTTGATAGATATATCTTTTGAAGGACGAATTTATAAGCAGAGAGTTATAAAACACTTTAAAGGAAATCGACCTGAGAATAAAACGCTGAATAAAACAACGGAAGAATTCTTATTAGAAGCTAGAAGGGTTTGGAATGGTAAATATGATTATTCTCTAACTGAATATAAAAATGCTAGGACTAAAGTTAAAATAATTTATGATGGTATAATTTATGAACAATGGCCAAATGGACATTTACAGGGGTTTCCAGTTGAGGGTTTTTTGGATCAAAAAATTTTTATAGAAAAGTCAATACAAAAATGGGGTAAAAAATATGACTATTCACTTGTTGATTTTAAAAATGCCAAAAGTAAGGTTAAGATATTATTTAATGGTAAGATATATTATCAAACTCCTAATAATCATTTAAAATATGCACCGGAAAAGTCTAATAGAAAAACAACTGAGGAATTTATTTTAGATGCTAATAATGTTCATGATTATAAATATAATTATGATAAATCGGTTTATGTTAGAAATCAAATAAAACTAATAATAACATGTCCTATACATGGTGATTTTGAACAAACACCTAATTCACACCTTAATGGTAGTGGGTGTCCTTTATGTAATAAATCAAATGGAGAAAAAGAAATTGCTAAAATTCTTAATAAAATGAAAATAAATTTTATTAGACAGAAAAAATTCGACGATTGTAAAAATATTTACCCATTACCATTTGATTTCTATATTGCCTCAGCTCGTACACTTGTAGAATTTGATGGAAAACAACATTTTGAACCTGTTGATATATTTGGTGGTATAGAAGCTTATAATAAATTAAAGATTAATGATAAGATTAAGAATGATTATTGTGAAGAGCATTATATTAATTTGATTAGAATTAGATATGATCAAATAGATATGATTCCGGATATATTATGTGAAAGTTTAAAGGTTTTTATTAAATAATTAATTATTCCCAAGCTACTATAATCGTTATTTGCCACCAAGAATTTGATAATTCTCTTGGGTATTCGAATACCCGGATATCTAAAAAATCACCTAATACTTGTTTTAGAAGTTTTGCGGAATTGATGAATTCACTATTTGACTCTTCATCTGTATGAATCTCGTGTTTTGATATTTTATCCCTTTTGTTTATAAAAGTTATTTGACATGAACTATAAAATTTAATATCTTTCCATGATATAGCAGCAGTATGTCTAAATTTACCGTTAATAATTTCATCATATATGCCTTGATGAATGAATTTATCTCTTTCACTAAACTTACCATATTGAAAGCGAGTTTCTAAGCCATATGCTGTCACGAAATCTATAAAACATTCCTTCGTAGATTCTTCAATTTCGTTGTGAATATTAAATGAGTTATATTTTTCTAGGTAAATCATTTCTTTTCAATGAATTTTATTGTTAATGGTTTATAACTATGACTTTGACTATTTAAATTAATCTGTGTAGACCAATCATCTTTTGGTATAGAACTACATTGTCTCAATATATCAGATAGTATTAAACCACTCTCAACTGTAATACATGTTCCATTGGTATCAGTATAAAATTGCGGAATTTTAAAATTTATTTGAATATAAAAATGATCTTGAATATTTGATTTTTTATAACGAATATCTAAGTATTGTTCAGATATAGTTCTACAATCAATTTTATATCCCGGTGCGAAACTAAATCCGGCTTTATTATAATAGACACCACCTGACTTTTCACATACACCTACATAATATCTATCTATTATTCCATCGTCTTGAAATTCCAAAAAATAATCCTTAATCTCTTCAAATCTTTCTATCCAATTTTTAGTATCTTCTTTGTCTACGAAAGATTCGTTAATTTCAGATAATATCTTATCTATGTTTTCTTTTGTGAATCCATCTAATATTTCACCTCCTGATTTTAGGTAATTATTATATAATTCTTGATATTGATCATATGAATATACTTCACCCGTGATTGCGGATTGAATTAAATCAGTGTCTTTTTTAGACAATGTGTTTCTAAGAATTTGTCGGCCATAATTAGGACCGACTTCCCCTGCAAATATACCCTCATTGAAATTATTAAATCTTTTTAATTTATTCATTTTTTATTGGTATTTTTTCAAAATATTCATCTTGTATTTCAAGTGAGTATCTATCTTTGGATATATCATATATTATATTATATAGAAAATTATCTTTCATTTTAACTGAAGTATTATCAGATAGCGTAATTTCAAATAGCTCATTTTTATAATCTTGAAACACAGATTTAATCATTTTACCTATTTTCCCTTGGTTGTCGGTTATATTACAAATTATTGGTTTATTCTTTTTGATTATTTGAGATATTATATTGAATGCTGTTTCTGGTGATAGAAGTTGATAATCTTTGATATCTTCATCTCTTATCGAGTCATATTTATTCAAGAATTCCTCCTCTTTTTGTGATAATTTAGATTTTGAACTTATCTTATCTAATATTTTATTTAGTTCTAATTCTTTAATTGATTCTTTAATATTACTCATTGATAGAAATTTTTTGAATTTCATAACCCTCATATTAATTTTTATATTTACTTATATATTAGAAAGATAATCATTATTTATATATAATAGTGATAAATTCTTTTAATTACATGGACAAAAAACTATTAGATGCTTTAAATAACCTTTCTTTATCTTTAGAAGAAATATCTAATGCATTAAAGTCCAAAGATACAAATAAATCTTCAGTTGCTAATGCATTATCTTCAGGAAATTTTACAAATCAGATTCTATTAATACAAGAAGGTATTTCTCAGATAAAAACAGATACAACTAATATTTTAAATAATCAAGATACGTTATTGAAAATACAAAAAGAGAGTGATAAAAAGATTTCCAAAATAGACTCACAAAATCAAAACATTCTAAAAAATCAAAAGACATTAATTTCGTTATCATCTAATAATAAAAGTGATGTGTTGGGTGAGCAAAATATTAAATTATTAGAGACTCAGCAGACAATAATTACATTACAAAAAGAAAATTTTGATAAATTATATAGTCAGACTGAAAAACTATTAGAAAAAAAACAAACCATTCCATCTATACAAAAAGAGAAGTCAGATGAGAAAAAGTCTTTTTTTAAAGGTATAGTCGATGATAAGAAAAAAATAGAAAGTGGATTATCCTCTATATTATTAATTGCTTCTGGTATAGTCGCAATTGGATTAGCCTTTAAAATAGTCGGTAATGTGGACTGGAAATCCGTTTTAGCATTATCTATTTCATTACCTTTAATTGCTATTGCTTTTAGTGCCTTATCTGAGATAAAGATGACACCTATACAATCCGTTGGACTTATAGCAACATTGGTTGCGATGTCAACCGCAATAACATTATCTTCTTTCATTCTAAGTGGTGTTAGACCAATTAACTATCTACAATCAGTGTCCGCTATTTTAATAGCTGGTATTTTTACAGTAGTTTCTTATGGACTTTCTAAGATAATTCAAGGTATGAAAGGTTCGTCAACTTCTGATATATTAAAAGCATCATTTGTCATGCCTATACTATTTTTAGGTATATCTACAGCAATTGCATTATCATCTGGGTTACTTAGTCAAGTACGTCCTATTGGATTTTTTCAAGCACTAACAGCTATAATGATAGCAGGTGTGTTTACAGTAGTTTCTTATGGATTGGGTAAGATGGTTAGTGGTATGAAGGGATTATCAACTTCTGATATATTAAAAGCATCAATAACATTACCATTAATAATGATTGCAATATCAGGTACAATTGCATTATCATCCGGATTACTTAGTCAAGTACGTCCTATTGGATTTTTTCAAGCACTAACAGCTATAATGATAGCAGGTGTGTTTACCGTTATATCATATGGAGCAGGTAAAATGATGCAATCATTTAAAGGTATATCGGCATCAGATGCTATTTCAGCCTCTATTTTTATACCTATAGTATTAATTGCATTATCTGGCGCAATAGCATTGTCATCAAATATATTACAAGGTGTTAAAACGATAGGATTTTTCCAAGCTTTGACTTCCATAATGATAGCAGGTGTTTTTGTCGCATTATCTTACTCAGTAGCTCCGTTAATGAAGGGTATAAGAGGGGCTAGTCCAAAGGAAATGATTATGGGAGGTCTAACTATTGTAGCATTAGTGTCCGCAATAGTGCTATCATCGTTTATGATAGAAAGAATGTCAGTTATACCATTTTCTAAAATATTATCCTTTGGTATTTTATCTATTGCTATAGCAGCTTCGTCTGTTATAGTTGGTGGTGCACTTAAGATATTATCAAAATTTGGATTAAAAGAGATGATATCTGGTGGATTATCACTTATAGCTATATCAACATCTATCATGTTATCATCTATTATACTCTCTAAAGGTAATTATGATAAATATCCACCTGCTAGTTGGATATTAGGCACTAGCATTAGTTTATTATCATTTGGTACCATGGCAGTTGCTTTGGGTGTTATTATTGAGAGTGGTATCGGTGCTGTTGCAATCGCCGCTGGTTTGATAGGGGTTGTTGCTATCGCGACATCTATTGTTGCAGTTGATACAATACTATCAAACGGTTCTTACGCGAAGTTCCCATCATCTAATTGGGTAACAGGAACCGGATTAGGATTAGTTGGTTTTGGATTATCCGCTGTTTTGCTTGGTACTATAGCTGTTACAGGTATTGGAACTGTTGCGATAGCTGCTGGATTATTGGCTGTGGTTGCTGTAGCAAAGACTATACAGTCTGTTAGTGGTATTCTTTCAAAGGGTAATTATGATAAATTTCCATCAGCTAAGTGGGCACTAGGTATTGGTGCTTCTATAGTAGCTTTTGCCAGTGCGATAGTGGTATTAGGCGCTATTAACTCAGTTGGAGGCATTGTTGAGACTTTATCACTAGGTACTGTTAAAAATCCAATTGATGCTGGTATATCATCGATAATTAAAGTTGCGGGTACTATACTTACAGTTGATAAAATAATGTCAGCAGGTTCATATAAAAGCTATCCCTCATTATCATGGGTTAATGGAGTTGGTAATATTATGAGCAGTATGGTTAGAAATTTAATAATATTATCGCCTTTATCAAGTATATTAAAATCATCAATTTCATCAATAGTTGATATTACAAAGACAATAGGATTAATTGATAATGTATTTTCAAGCGGTTCATTTAAAGTATATCCTTCAAGTGATTGGTCAAATTCTTCAATTTTGATATTATCTAAAATAGGTTCAGCTTTTATTTTTATATCAAAGGATCAAAAACCTATATCTGATGGCTCTGTAACAGCGATTAGAATTGTTAAATCTATATCTTATATAGATTCTGTTTTTAGTCATGGTAATTATAAGAAGTATCCAGATAAGGTTTGGATAGATGGTGTATCTAGAACACTACTTGGGGTTTCGGATACATTACATTCGATAGATACTAACTATAGTATATCATCTATACTTATAGGTGCTAAGAAAATCGATATAATATCTAATTTAATAGAAAATATATCAAATAATATATCAAGAGGTGTTTATATAAAATATCCTAATAACAATTGGTCAGTTGGTGTTTCTAAATCAATACATGAATTTATGAATATAAATAGTGGACTGTTATCAGGATTATCACTATTAACCTCTGATAATTCATCACTTATTAAAATATCAGATACTATAGTTAGTATTGATTCTAAATTTCAAAAAGGTTCTTTTTCTAAATATCCTACAATGCAATGGGTAAATGGTACTATCTATGCCTTACAGAAATTTAAAAGTATTATTTCTATGATAACATTTGATGATATGGATGATAAGTTTAGCATTTTCAGTGGAAAAAATTCATTAGCATTAGCAATTTCTAATATACAAATGTTGGCTGTTGTTTTTGATAAGTTAGCCAAGTCAATAAAATCATTTACTACTAGTATAGGTGAGATTGATACTAATAAGTTATCAAATATAAGATCGCTATCAAGTAATGTTGTTTTATTATCTTTAATGGATTCGGAACAATTTGATAAGATGATGGGTAAAATAGAAGAGAGATCTGGAGTTTTTAGTGAATTGATTAATGACTTCAATGCAAAGAAGTCAATAGTATCTAATACTAATACATTTAAGCAAGGTAGTGTATCTACGAAGGAAAAATCAGATTTTGAAATATTAGGAAATAAAGTAGATAGAATGACTTCTGTATTAGTTGATATATCCTCTGTTGTTGGATCTAGAGGTTCATTAAAGACATATTTATCATCAATAAAGAATGATGTTAATATAGGAAATTCATCTCGAATTTCTAGAAACTAAAAAATAAATTAGTATATAATATATCATGAATATTTTTAAACAAATAAGACTGTATAGGTCTTTTTCAAAAATTTTAAATGAAAATAGAGTCACATTAGAGGCAAACTTTAATATGAAAATAGACTATGTAAATAGGATTTATACAGTAGTTAATGTTCCAATCGATTCTATTGGAGAACCTTATAATCTTAGAAAATCAGATATTGATAATATATCTGAAAAATATCTAAAGGAGTATATATCAAAATCATCCGAATATTTAAACTCAATAGGATTGGTTGAATTATATGGTTTTTATGAACCAATAAAAAAAGTAGATAAATACTCTTATCTTATTATCTTAGGCTATAAGCATATGAATAGTGTTTCATACACAAAGGTGAAAATAGCATTATTTTCTGTTATGTTAATAACATTATTAACTTTTTTAATTAGATTTATTTAAACAAATAATCATTTTGCTTTATAACTTAAAAATAATAACTGTATATAATGAGTAAGTTTTACGAAGTATCTGATGATACTAAAAAAATGTTTTTTGATGTTTTTAATAAAAAAAGTTTTCCAGTTGCTATCAAATTTCAATTTATTGGAAATGAAAAGCAAAAATCCTTGATAAAGATATCAAAGTTAACTGATCAATTTTCTTTTTTACTTGAAAAAGAACTTTTAATTAGTATAAATGAAGATTTAACATCAGTATTTGATGAGGAGTCAATAACTATCTTAATGGAGCAAGAAATTGATAAGGTGTCAATTGAGTCAGATAGTGGTAAGATAAAAATGATATCACCTGATTTAAATACTTTCTCATCACTCATATCTAAATATGGTGTTGATAAGGTATCAAGAGCTAATCAAGTGAATGATTTATATTCTAAACAAAAAGAAGACTTAGAGTCATCTTTTATAACAAAATAAAAAATTAAAAATAATGGATAAAATACAAACTAATACACAAAAGCCTGAAATGTCATTTTTTGAAAATGACAACTTGAATAGAATATTAAGTTTCGATACTGAAATGAAATTGGATTCCTTGATAGGAGATGCGTATGATTTTATGAAAAAAAATGATGGATCTGGAATGAATGATATTCAAAGAGATGAATTATATGCCAAAGCACAAGAACTTTGTAAAAACTTACAAAGAGAGTTGCGAGATTCAAAATTACAATTCTATTTCAATAGACAGCAATATAATTTTATTACAGATTTAATTTTGAAAAAATTAGAATATGATGTTGATACAGTTTTTATCGCAATAGATTTAAAAAATCTAATGTTCGAATTTTCGAAGGTAGATTTTGCACCAAAATCTAAAGATATTAGATTTGTTGAAGTAACTCCTACTGAAATAACTTATGTATATCACCTTATAGCTAAATATAAAGTTAAGGGATTGACAGATGATGCATTTAGATTCTCAGAGATATTGAGAAGAATTGGTCAAATATCTAAAATTGTTAGTTATTATGATACATCTGCTAAAAATCTTGTTAGTGATATTGGAAAGTGGGCATTGGAATTTGATTCCAAGCCAGGTTATACAGAAGCTACTCCTAATGGAGTTGAAGGTGCTGAATTGGCATCTTAAGAAAAAGAAAGTCATCAAAAATTTGATGACTTTCTTTTTATATATAGTGAATGAGGTTTATAGAAAGTATAAAAGATGTATTACCCTTGTATAGGGGCCCAATTGAGTATTTTAATTTAGAAAAATTTTCTGCATTTATATTAGGTAAAGAGATTGGATATACATCCTTCATAGTAAAGGATGATTTATTATACATTGAATTAATTTCAGTGAACTCAAAATATAGGGGTTATGGTATTGCATACATAACATTTATGTTATCGGTACATTTTTCTGGAAAACAGAAGATTTATACTAATGGTTTATCAAAAACTGGTAGACTTTTCATGGAAAAATTAAGCAATAAGGGTATATTAGTGATATTAGATGATTGCAACTTAGAAATTACTCCAATGGGTATGAGAACCGCTAAGGATATTTATAATAATTATTTAATTGAGCAATGACTTGCTGAATAGACATATCTATAATCAATTTTAACTAAAACACCAATAGATTCGGCAGCAGTTAAAATATCTAATAAGCATTCATCTAATGATCCACCAACAACGGTTAAATGCTTACCCTTTAGTTTATTGAATAATTTCATTAACTTCTTAGGAACATGAAAGAATTGATGATTATTTGAGGTATATACTAATAGCGTGCCATTTTTTGTTGGAAAAAAGTCACCTTTTTTTAATGTATTTTTTTCTTCCATCTTTTTCATTTTCTTATATACATCAATATCTAATATCTTTTTATAAAAATCAACATCAACATCATAATTATATCTTTTTTCAAAGATATCTTTTTGATTATTAAATTGATATAAATCACCATTTACTGGTATTTTTGGATCATCATCATATAGATATGATTTATCAGTATCCTTACCATCGATATGATTATCAAATACTTGATACACATTTTCGAAGTTTAATGCATATTTATTTAATTTATTGATAAACATTTCAGAGAAAAACTTTCTGAATGACTTTTGTACATCTACAATTAATAGATTTTCTTGTTGTAGCGATTCGTTAAATTTTAAAATTCTCATAATTCTATATATATTAAAAAAGCCTACATATTTGTAGGCTTTTAGTTAATTTTTAATTTTATAGGGGTAATTCTTCCTCATCTTCTTCCTCATCTTGAACATCCTCAAAATCATCTTCATTTTGAGTTTGTGCCTGTGGTTGAGCTTGACCTTGTGCCTGACCTTGTGCTTGACCTTGAGCTTGTGGTTGACCTTGAGCTTGTGGTTGAGCCTCAGTTTGTACCTGAACTTGTGGCTCCTCTTGAGCTTGTGCCTGAGCTTGTGGTTGAGCCTGACTTTGTGCTTGTGGTACTTGCGTTTGCGGAGCAGCTTCAGTTTGCGCTTGCGGTAGTTGTTGACCTTGTGTATCAACCTGTGCTTGAGCATCGCCCATTAAAGCACCTGCTGGTAACTGATCGATATTTAGAAAATTAGTATTTATAAATTTCACAACCTCCTCAGCAATATCAACATCACCAAAGAATTGTCTTAGGTTTTTACCAGTTGTATCCTTGACTTTTTTAACATATGAATTTATTAATGATTGTGGTAAATCAACCATTGTTCTAACTTTGTAGATATCGTTTACTTGAAGAACGGATTCTTTTATGATATCTTCTCTGTTTTTAATTATCCTATATTTTTCAAACTTTTTTAGGTGTTTCATCCTTTTACATAATTTTTTATGAGTTATATATTATATTTAAAAACTCATTTTTTTACTTATTTAACAACAGTTATTATATATAATATACCTACTGCGACTGTTGATACCCAAGCAACTACTTTTTTAAACTTCTGTCGCCTAATTTCCTTTACTAAAACATCATTAGCGATTTTACTATTTTTTAGCTCTTTTTCATATGATAGTTCATTTTCTTCATACTTTGATATATCAGTTTTTAATTTTGCTATTATTCTATTTAAAATAATATTTTCAGATTCACTTTTCAACATTTTCACTTTCAATAATGAAATTGTCTCATTTTTATCACTTATAACTTTTATATAATAATTACCAAGACTATCACAATTTATTTTTGATTTTTTTAATAGTGTTAGTAATTCTTCATCCGAGTCTAATTTTTGAGCTTGTTCTAGTGATAATAAAACCATAGTGTCTGCTCCATTTATTATAAATCGTGGTAGCGTGTCTTGAGTTGTAGATGATTTACATGTTAGAAAACTCAATATTAGAATAATTGATAGTAAGATATTTTTCATTTTTTCATAGTTTTTTCTTTTATAGATAAGAGTAAATCATTACCTGTTTTTACTTTTGTATTTTTTTCTAGCTTAGTTATTTCATTATTGATATTATCATATCTGTTTCTCATTTTGGCCAGATTATACTCATCATTTTTTGTTTTTTGTTCACTATTATATAATTGTATATTTATTTCTTTTATCTGATTTTTTAGAGATTCAATAGCCATTGAATCTATCTTGATACTATTATTTAATTTTGCTATAGTATCTTTGTTTTTATTTCTATCTTCTCTTAAAGAAATATTTTCCTTCTCAATATTTTTAATAGTTTTTAGGCTTTCTGATCTTTTAAATATAAAAATTGAAAATGATACTATTACTAATAATAGAAGAACCAATATTATAATTGATTTTAAATCTAAACTTTTTAAGATATTTAACATATTTTTAGTATATTTGTTTTTATATATAAAAAAACTCTTTTTACTTTGAAAAAAATTACATGCTTCGATTTAGATAAAACTTTATTATTCACACCAGAACCTGAATTAGGAAAAAAAATCTTTAAGGATAAGACTGGATTGGATTACCCACATACCGGATGGTGGGGTAGAAAAGAGACATTAGATACGAATATATTTGATATTCCTTTAAATCCTTGGGTATATAAGAAATATCTTCATGAAATATCATTAGATAATAATATTGTTATCTTAGCAACTGGAAGAATTGAACCACTTAGAAAACAAGTTGAGAGACTTTTAGCCGAAAATAATCTTTCATTTGAGGGAGTGTATCTAAACACTGGACACGATACATATGCATTTAAAACAAAACTATTTGAGGAATTTATTAATAAATATTCTCCTGATAGATTTACGATGTATGACGATAGACAAGAACATCTACATAGGTTTAGACAATGGGCAAAACATCAAAAGTGTGAGATACAGATAATTGATGTTATTAACAAAACAGATGAAATCCTTAACTAAATAAAATATAAAAAAATATGCCAACGATTACAAAAACAAAGACAAAAACAAAAGTTGATGAAATATTAGCAAGTCCTTATAAACTAATTTTGGGTAATGATAGTTATAACACATTTGATTGGGTTATAACTTGCCTTATAAAAATATGTGGACATGAAGTTGAACAAGCTACTCAGTGCGCATACATTGTACATAATAGTGGAGAGTGTGATGTTAAATATGGTGAATTCGAAAAGCTTAATATAATGAAGGAAAAACTTGTCGCTGCTGGCTTATGTGCTACTCTAGAGCAAAATTAATTATTTAATCTACCTTGATTGCTTGACCAATAGCTTGAGCTATTCAGTGTATTTTTATATCTATTTTGATTGATATGTCTTTTTCGTATATTTAATACCTGCGCGTAATCTAGCGATTCTGTATATTCGGTATTCTTTTCTATTTCATTAATTACATCTCGTATTAACGGATCAGTTATTTTTTCTGCAATATCATCAATGATTTGTCTGAATATATTCTTTTTGAATATACTACTGACATTTACTATTGTCATAACACAATCATCATTTGATGATCCATCAGCAGCATATCGTATATTTCCTGCTGATGTAGTGTGTTTTATAAATGTTGTTATTTCTGTTATATTTATCTCATTGGTGATGGATATACATTTCATTTCCATTCTTTCTTGATATTCTTTTACAAGAAGATTTTTATTATCACCAACTTTCAATCCAACTTTTTCTTCTGGTGCATCATGCTTATGTTTGTATCTAAAAAATATAGATGATCCGTAATTATTATTACCATCAAAAACATGAGGTAAAAAAGCAAGCAATTCATTTCCATAGTTATTAACCTCTAATACTATTTTAACATTATCCGGATTAAAATATTCAAATGCGATTAGGTATAGAATTTCAGATAACTGATTGACTGATATTATATTGCTCCTGAATATTCCTATTTGTTCCAGTTTAAATAAATCTACTATTGATTTAAAAGATCTTTTTTGTGAGTTTATAGTCTCTATGTCTTTGTTACATATTTTAAATATATTTATGACTGAATAGTCTTGACCCAATCCTTCCGATACATCGACTGACATTATAACCTTTATATCTTTTCTAGATATAGGTGAATAGATATCATCATCTTGTATCCATTTTAAATCATTATACGAGAATTTTATTTTTTGATCTAATTCATATATTTGTTCCCATTCATATACTTTTTTATTCTTTATTAAATTATCAACAACCGCTTCATTTAATAAACTTCTTGAGGCATTTATAAATCTAAGGTCATATTCTTGATTAAATGCTTCTTCACTTCCTATATCTTTTATAGTTTCTTTTTTCCATGTTGTTATTTCTGCAATGCTTGATAATCTAATACCATTGATTTCCTCTTTTATAATATCATCTTCGCTGCAATAGTCGTTATTAAATACACTGATTACATTTTTTTTAATATCTTTATTAAATGCTAGTTTTATCTCATTTTGCGGATATTTTTGAGTTAAGTAATTAAATATAGATTCTACAGATATGTCTGGAGATTTATTATCAAGTATTTCATCTAATAATAGTTCTCTTTTAATGTTTAGTGATAGTTCCCTATTTAATCTTATATATGTGACGAATCTTTTAGGTACTTGATACCAATAGATTCTTCTAGCGTGAAAGTTATTTTTTTCTGGATCTCCTTCTAATCTTTCTGCATCTATTAACAATTTATGAAATAAATCTATACCATTAGGTGTTGATGTTATGATAATCCTTGAGTTATCAATGTTGGCTATTGTTGGTATAATTGATTTATAAAATTTTGATTTTATAGTATCTTGTAAATGAGCAAACTCATCTAGGTATAAAAAGTCACCTGTATTACCAATGGATGAGTTTTTTGTTGTTGCAAATCCTTTTATTTTTGATTTATTTTCTAATAATATCATTTTTTGATTCCAGTTTACAACACCTTGTTGTAAAAAAAATGGCAATCGTTGATACATCTCTTTTATTTTATCGATTACTTCGGTAGCCGTATCTAATTTATTGGCTGCTACTAGACAACTTTTTACATTATTAAATAAAACAAAATGCAGAATAGTGATAGATGACATTATTGTTTTTGATATTTGACGACTTGCCATTAATATATTGAATCTGTGATTTTGAAAGTCATCAAGTACTTCTCTCTGATAATCTCTTAAAGGTATTAGAATTGGTTCACCATCATCACCTTTTATCCAGCAATATTTTTCTGCAAAATGTTGTATATCTAAAGCACATTTCATATATTCTGATAATTCCTCTTCTGAATATTCAAATGTTATTCCATCTCTTCTTAGACCAAAGTTTTCACCGACTATTGATTGAAAGAATGGATTCTCAATTCTCTTTAATATAAACCCACTATTTATTTTAGATAATGCATCATTTACAGATGCTGTGTTCCATATTATTTGCTTCATACTTTTATTCTATCTTTTGAGTAGACATTCTCTTTTAAAAAAAGCAAAAGCAAGTTATTAACTATGCTTGATTTATTTTTCATATTTTCTTGACAATATAAATTAAAATCATTAATAACTTTATTATCAATTGAGAATCCAACTTTAGATTTATTTAAACCTTTTTTTCTAGACATATACTATATATTGATTTTTAAAAATGGAATTTTTTCTACTTAATATTTTAATATATATAATTAAAAATTAATTAAATAAAAATGTCAAAAAAACAAGACGAATTTGATAGAATTTCAGATCAGATAAATTCAATGCCTGGTTCTAATAGTGATTTTGATATATCACAGCATTTAGCTAAAATTGATGACCTACCTGATTTAGGTCAGATTGCTCTATATGATTATGATTCGGATTTAACAATAGCTTCTCAAAAAGGATTGGAGGTAATAGAATCACTTGTTGATTTATATTTAGGCGAATTTACCGAATTAAAAAATCATCCTTATATAAAGAATAAAATAAGAGAAGATGCTCTCGTTTATGCAGAGATGCTTTTTTTATCTAAAATGACAAGAAAGAATATATTAACACAACTTAAACAAGTTGATAATGGTGATAATAGTGCCCGTATGCATGAGGTTATTAATCAAACAATTGCACAGAGTAGGGAAAATACAAAGTTATCTCAGACACAGAGATCAGATCTTGAGAACTCATATAAAAATTTTAAAAATGATTTATTAGAGGTGATTGCTAGTATGCCTGATAAAAAGAAAAAGGATGATTCTGGTGGACAAGTAATAGACTCGTCAAAATTGAATGATATGATAAAATTAGCGGTATTGAAAAAGAAGGATTAAAGTAGTAGATTAAAGTTCTCAAATTTCTTTATTAAATTGGAAAAATTTATCGGAACTAATGTTTCTACTTTTCTATTAGACTTATTGTTAGTCACTTCTGCTACATTTAGCAATAAATCATTTTCTTTAATTCGCTCTTTTGATATCATTTTAACTTTTAAATCAGATCCAAGCAATAAACTATCAATAATTGAATTTATTGATTTATATGTTTCAATTGATTTTTTATTTGTATCATAAACATTTATATTCTCATATTTAGATATCTCTTCATCTGTTATTATCTTATCAGATGATTTTAATCCAAGAAAATGTTGAATTATTAGTTTAGTTTTTAGGAATGATATCTCATCACTATCTCTATTAAAAAAAGTTTCCGATATAAAATAATAATTTTTTATAGACAATCCTATTTCAGTAAGTTTTTCTTCTAATTTTCCAAGTTGTTTGCTATAGAATTGTTTATTATGCTTAGAGCATATGATATAGATATCATCTTTTTGATTTATTATATTTTGAAATAAACTCATATCAATTTCAAAATCAATTTCATTTGAAATTTCATCATCTATAAATTCTTTCATTGATATTGCCAAGTTTGAAATATCAACTTTCATTTTTTTACACTTTACTTTTAGTAAATTAAAAAATCCATTAGATAGCCAAAATTCTTTACCATTAAAGTCAATTTTATTATTTTGTGATTTATAGATGCCTGACTTGAATGTATTAAATTCATAGGTCTCAATTTTCATAATTGGAATAGATGGATTAAGTTTATTTACTATCCATGGTTTTGAATCAATTTTAATAATTGTATCTATATCAAAGAAATGACATTTCATATAGCTTATATATTAAAACTCTGTTTGTATTTTTTCATAAACTTTATATAATTATGTATATATAATTTTCTATGATTCATATACTTTGGTGTACTATAAGACCTGAAACATTTAAACAAATACATCCTTATTGGATGGGTAGAGCTGATAATAATCAAAATATCAAAACACATGTTGCTGTTAATGATCAACCACATCAAGAGATTATAGAAAAATATTTTAGAGAAAACAATTACTCTAATAGAGTAATTGTTACTTTGTCTAAAAAAATCGGTGTGTGTGATCCATCATACAAACTATCTAGTTCACTTTATGGATCACCTGGTGATATAGTTGTGTTTGCATCAGATGATTTCTTACCACCTGAACATTGGGACACATATCTGATAAATAAATTAAAAGACAGAGAAGGCGGTTTAATTGTTAGAGATGGGTATCAACTACCTGACTCATCAAATATGCAATATCCTGCTATTACTATTCCTATACTAACTTGGGGTTGTTTTGAGAAATTAAACAAAACAATTTATAATCCAGTATATGTTCATATGTATTCAGATTGTGAACTTTTTATAAATCTAAAGGATATGAATATGTTAATTGACGATAGATTAACCGATATGACTATTTTTGAGCATCTCCATTATGCTGCTGGTAAAAGAAGTGCAGACGATATGGATAAACAATATCATAGACATTGGTTAGATGATGAGTCTACTTGGAATAAAAGAAGGCTTATGACAGTCGATGAGAGACTAGGCAATACCTTGGCTTAGAGCAAAGTCATACATTATCGATATATTTAGTTTTTTAGTTATTTGATTTTTAATATCTTTAAACGTCTTTGAATTTCTTATTATACACTCGATATCATCTTCAAATCTCTCTCTAAAAAGAGAATGAGATTCCATCCAAGTCATTTTATAATTATCATTTCTGAACCATTCATCTTTGCCTCCTGATAACCAAAATAGACATTTTTCAGGATCGATATCAAAAATATCAATTTTTGGTATTTCTAAATTCCAAAATGTATCATTATTTATATTTTTTAGTCTTATTAAAATGGATACTGCCTCAATTATATCGGTGGTTATTTCACTTCCAATTTCATAATAATGTATTCCGTCATGTTCTCTAGATATTTTTATTATGTTATTTTCGAATATAACTTGATTTGTTGTTACTTCCAATTTTCTTTTTCTCATATCTAAAAAAATTATTTTTTGTACGATTACGTATGATGTGAGTTAGGAACTCATATTTTAACACCACTGATCCATTTACCCTTGAAATTTCCTCCTTCCCAAATACCATTTTTAAAAGTACCGTGAAAATTACCATTTTTGAATATACCAAAATTCCAGTTGCCGGTATAGAAATCACCAGAGTACCATATAATGGTATCTTTTTTTATTTCTAAAACAGCATTTTCTATTTCAGAGTCAATTAGCCAATAAAATTTTTTTGATTTTAGTATTTGGTTGATTTTATGTTCAGATGTAATAGATTTACCTTCAATTATTAATTCAATATATCTCATAGTTTATGTGAAACTTATGTAGTATATATTGAATTAATAACTTGGTAAATTACTATACCTTATTTTTTTGTAGTTTTTCATAGTCTACAAATTATTTTTTAGAATTTTCAGATAAAAAATTCTTTTCAGATTTTGTCAATGAATTTAGTCCAGATAAAGAGATTTTATCTAAAATATCATCTATTGATAGATTTTCTATAGATTCATTAGTATTTATAACATCCAATGATATACTTTCTAATTTAGAGAGATTCGCTAAATATGATTTAGTTGGTTTAATCTTTGACTTATCATCTTTATGAACAAATGCTATTGTATCAAATGTTTTATCATCTATAAATACTTTTAAATATCCATTTTGCTTAGAAGCAAATAGCTTTTTTGCATCAAGAGACATTAATTTATTCACCTTCAATAAATCAAGAATATCATTTACTGATTTAGTTGATTTAAGGTCGATGACAATAATATTTTGGTTCATATTTTTCATATCTAAATATTTTGTTTAACAAATATACGAATAAAATTCGTTTTTTAAAATTAATATTTTATATATAATAAAAATACTTTATATTATAATGGGTAAATTAATGAATAGAAAGGATTATCTTAGTAATATTCATGCTATAAATGAGGAAGCACCTTTTGGAAACGACATTCCATGGGGAGACTCATTGATAGGTAGACTTATAAATTCAATTTCTAGAAATGCTAAAATCTCTTTTAATAAGAGAAAAATAGAATCTTTATCAAAGAGAATGAAATCTATATTTGATGAAATGTTGGAATTTGGTAATGTTAGCATGCCAGAAGAAGATAAGTCTTTCCTTAAAGTATCATCAATTTTAGGTGAGTTGAAAAATAGCGTTTATAATAAAGAAGATGTATCTATTATAATATCATTAACAGAGAACCTTATAGATTCAGTTAATAAATTGAAGTTTAATAAGAAGGATTTGATGTTAAAGACATTAAATGACTTTCTTGATTTTTTAAATAGCGAACATTCTGATGATGTCGATACTGATTCGGATTCTAGTGTAAACTCCGATACAGATGTGAAAAATGGGGATATTAATTATAATAGACTATTATTACAATCTGTTGTTGATTTACATAATGATATAAGACAAAATGTGGTTAGAATAAAATCACAGAAAGATAATGTGAGTACTTTTTTTGATGAAGAAAAATATAAAAAACAGCGAGCAAATACAAAGGAGGAAATTTCTAAAAAAATAGAGATGATTGAGAGTGCTATTAAGACTTATCAAGCTAAAAAAGATAAGGAAAGACAAAATTTCTATTGGAGTGAAAGGATAAAATATGAAAATAAGCTTAAGGCATTAAATAAAACAGCCCCTGCTGCTAAACCATCAAAAGAAGTTAAACCTGTTGATAAAGATGATGATACTGAAGATGGGTTGGATTTTAAAAATAAAAAACAAGAGGTTGAAAAGATGCGCGAATCATTTATTAATGAAGGTGAAGCAAATCTTCATAATAATGAAATACATTCTAAAAATGCATGGATTAAGCTTGTTAGTGCATATAATAAATCAGGAGTTTCTAAGTATATTAGTTTTATAGAGAAGCTTTTATTGACTAGTGTGTCATCAGGTAAGGACTCTCTAAAAGAATCTAATGATAAAATTAATAAAATTTGTGCTCAGGTAGCGTTGAATTTTGATTCAATAGGGAAGCCATTAGAATTCAAAGAACTAATATCCGAATCTACAGAATTAGTTAATTTATCGGATGTTTCTAAATCTATTTCATTATTTGGTAGAGTTATTATGTCTTTTTCAGATGATATCGGATTATTAGATACCTATGGCTCTTCGAGTAAACATGCTAAATCATTTATTGATAGTTTTAAAAATATCAGAAGGGGTTCAAAAAATCATGAAGATAAAAAGTTTGAGCCAAAAAAAGAATCAATATTATCTTATCTTATGTTTGTTGAAGGTAAGCACAATAATGATGAGATAAAAGAAAAATATGATGAGTTATTTACGGAAGATGTGACATCTTACTTTAATATTACTGAGAAAAAAAAATCTGAATTGGAGTCAAATATTAAAACAAGAAAAGAATACATTTTCACTTCTACTGATCCTATAATAGAAATTGTTAGACTTTTTAATAGAGCATGGAGGTTACATACTCCT
>JACCDN010124070.1_pt1 | contig 23636 bp, 9 predicted proteins | sample 7441691 | NCBI WGS metagenome assembly JACCDN01 (sample SAMN15323439, study PRJNA562643) | freshwater metagenome | isolation source: river surface water | place: USA:Blue River Watershed | collected 2017-08-16 | reverse complement strand
GTGAAGCGCGTTTAAATGATTATGAAATATTAACGAGCAGGTTAATTGACCGTGCTTTAAGACCTTTATTCCCTGAAGATTATTTGTGCGATGTACAAGTACTTGTAAGTTTAATTTCTAGTGATGCAGAAGTATTACCAGATTCACTTGCTTGTTTAGCGGCTTCTGCTGCACTTGCAGTTTCAGATATTCCAGTAAAAGAAATTATTTCTGAAGTGCGTATTGCACGTGTAAACGGACAGTTTTTAGTAAACCCTACACGTTCGGAACTTGCTCAATCAGATTTAGAATTCATTATTGCAGCTACCGAAAAAAACCTAATGATGGTGGAAGGTGAAGCAAAAGAATGTTCTGAAGCCGATTTAATCAATGCGTTAGAAATTGCGCATGATGCAATTCGTATTCAAATTAAAGCACAAGCAGAGCTTAGAGCTAAAAAAGGTGTTACCACTGTAAGAGATTACAAGAAGCCACCTCAATCAGAAGAAATTCAAGCTAAAGTAAATGCTTTTGCTGCTAAGCGTGTATACGAAATTTCACGTAAAGGTTCTTCTAAAAATGAACGTAGCGATGCCTTTAACGCATTAAAAGATGAGTTAATTGCTAGCCTTGGTGAAGACGTTACCGATTTAGATAAAAAGTTAGCTAAAAAATATTACGAAGACCTTAAGTGGGAAGTTGTACGTAACATGATGGTTGATGAGCGCATCCGTTTAGACGGTCGTGCACTTGATCAAGTTCGTCCACTTGCTATGGAAGTAGAGCCATTACCAACGCCACACGGTTCGGCTTTATTTACAAGAGGTGAAACACAATCTTTAACCACGGTAACATTTGGTACCAAACTAGATGAGTTGTTACAAGAGAGTGCTGCAAAATCGGAGTACACACCATTTATTTTACATTATAATTTCCCTCCATTTAGTACTGGTGAAGTTAAAATGATGCGTGGTGTTGGACGTAGAGAAGTAGGACATGGTAACCTTGCAATGCGTTCTTTAAAGCAAATGATGCCAACAGAAGATTATGCATACACGGTGCGTGTAGTGAGCGATATTTTAGAAAGTAACGGTTCGTCTTCTATGGCAACTGTTTGTGCGGGTTCATTGGCCCTTATGGATGCAGGTGTTCCTGTTCCTAAGCATGTAAGTGGTGTAGCCATGGGACTTATTTCTAGAGAAGATGGTAAGTATGCGATCTTAACAGATATCTTAGGTGATGAAGATCATTTAGGTGATATGGACTTTAAAGTAACTGGTACCCGTGATGGTATTTGCGGTGTGCAAATGGATATTAAAGTAGACGGTTTAAGTATGGACATTATGCGTGAAGCTTTGGCTCAAGCGCGTACTGGTCGGTTACATATTTTAGATGCGATGTACGAGTGTATGCCAGCGCACAGACCAGAAGTGAAGCCACATGCACCACGTATGGTTAAATTAGTAATCGATAAAGAATTTATCGGTGCAGTGATCGGACCAGGTGGTAAAGTGATTCAAGAAATTCAGCGTGAAACAGGTACTACCATCAATATTGAAGAAGTAGGTAACACCGGTGTAGTTAGCATTTTCTGTGCTGAAAAAGCAGGTCTAGAAAAAGCATTATCATGGGTTAAGGGCATTACTGCCGTTCCTGAAGTTGGTGATGTATATGAAGGTCCTGTAAAAGGCATTAAAGAATTTGGTGCATTCATCGAATTCATGCCAGGTAAGCAGGGCTTATTACACATTTCTGAAATTAGCTGGTCGCGCTTAGAAACCATGGATGGCATCTTTAAAGAAGGTGACATGGTTAAAGTAAAGCTGGTTGGATTAGATCCGAAAACAGGTAAATTTAAATTAAGCCATAAGGCTTTGATCCCTAGACCAGGAGCTGAATAAGGTATAGGTACATACAATAATTGCTGCAAAGGCCCGTTTTAAAACGGGCCTTTGCTATTTATAAACCCTTCATTTTTAATCAAATACCATGAGTACAACCCTTCAAGTTTCTATTATTGTTCAAGCAGAGTCCGTTAAGGAAATGATTATGGCAGAGCTTGCTGTTATGGGTTTTGAAGGCTTTGAAGAAACAGAAACGGGCTTATTAAGCTATATACCTGCCCAAAATTTTGATGCAGCTAAAGAAGCAGCGCTCTTAGATACGTTGGGGCATTATGGCCTTGATTATACCAGTGCTGCCATTGAAAAGCAAAACTGGAACGCTTTATGGGAATCCAATTTTGAGCCAGTGCAAGTAGATGATTTTGTAGGCGTAAGGGCAGGGTTTCATGCTCCTTTTGGAGGGGTGGTTGAGCATGATATCGTGATCACTCCTAAAATGAGTTTTGGTACCGGCCATCACGGAACTACCTACTGCGTTATGCAGCTTATGCGTGGTTTGGATTTCACCAATAAGAGCGTTTTTGACTTTGGGACGGGTACGGGCATCTTGGCTATTTTGGCACAGAAGCTAGGAGCAGGCCCGGTTTTGGCTGTTGATAATGACGACTGGTGTATCGAAAATGCTTCAGAAAATATTATAGTTAATAATACTCAATCAATTGAAATACAAAAGGTTGATAATGCTAAACTAAATAAAAAGTTTAATATTATAATTGCCAATATCAACAAGAATATCATTTTAGATAACCTAGAATTTTTGGCTGCAGCAACTTTACCAGGAGGAGACGTGCTGCTGAGTGGTCTATTAACCGAAGACGAAGCTGACATACAAGCTGCATGTTTGGCGCTGGGTTGGAAACATCAAGAAACAAGGACAAAAAATAACTGGATAGCGCTGCATTATACTGTTTAACAGTGAGGCTCAATACATTAGACACAATTCAACGGTTTATTAATTAATCATTAATTTTAAAAATAGTCGTTCGGTAACTAAACTTAAAATGTACAGGGATGAATGAATTATTACTCATTATTGTAGCTTACCTAATTGGTTCTATTCCAACATCTGTGTGGGTTAGCAAGCATTTTTTTGGCATAGATATTAGAGAATATGGCAGCGGTAACGCTGGTGCTACCAATACTTTCAGGGTTTTAGGTTCTAAATGGGGCAGTTTTGTAATGCTCGTAGATGTGATAAAAGGCGTGGTGGCAACTTCACTTTATTTGTTAATTCCTCATTATTTAACCAATGAATTACACCGTACCAACTTTATGTTAGGTTTAGGTATGGCCTCCATTCTTGGTCATATTTTTCCTATATGGGCTAATTTTAAAGGTGGAAAAGGCGTTGCAACGCTACTAGGTATGGCTGTTGCCATTCAACCTATTGTGGCTGCTTGTTGCATTGGGGTATTTTTAATTGTACTTTTTTTAACCAGGTTTGTATCCTTAAGCTCTATGCTTGCCGGGATTGCATTCATGGTTTTTATATTATTTATTTTCAACGAACAGGAAACACTGTACCGAATTTTTGCGGTGCTAGTAGCCCTCATGGTGGTATTAACACACCAAAAAAACATTGGTCGGATCTTAAATGGCACCGAAAGTAAGGTTCCAATTTTGCGTCATCGAGACCGCCGAAAGCAAAGAAAATCAGGCGATAAGGCCTAGTAGTTGAAAGTTTTTGTTGAACTATTTGCTTTTTTAAACGCTTAACTGCGTAAAATCCCCTATATTTTTTGTACCTTTGCACTCTTTTTAGTTAATCCCTAATTTTTTAGGTATGTCCAATCAGCCGCTGTTAGAAAAGCTTCAATTAAAAGACGAAAAGAATATCCTGATTCAAGGCCTTCCTTCTTCTGTAGAAAAGCAATTTGTAAAAGTAAACTTCGCTAAAAACGTAACGCCATTAATTAGATCTAAGAAATTAGATTTTGCTTTGGTATTTGCACTTAGTCAGCAGCAGCTTAACAACATCTTAAAAGAGGTATTCCCGGCTATTACCCCAGAAACTAAATTATGGATCGCTTACCCTAAAACCACGAGTAAAATTGTGAGTGACCTTAATAGAGAGTCTAGTTGGGAAGTGCTTACAAAAAACGATTACGAATCGGTACGTCAAGTAACGCTCGATCACGTATGGAGTGCCATTCGTTTCCAAAAAACAGATCAGATTCCTAATAAAGACCGTAGCTTTTCTGACGTTAAAAGCCTCGAGCTTAAGAGCGGTTCGGGTTTTGAAAAGCGCCTTATTGCTTTACCCGTTGATTTGGAAAGAATTTTTACCAATCACGAAGAAGCCAAAGAGTTTTTTACTTCTTTATCTATTAGCAACCAAAAAGAGTACCTCAGTTGGATCCAGGGTGCAAAAAAAGCAGAAACGAGACAAATTCGTTTAGAAACTGCCGTGGAAAAGCTAATGGCAGGTAAAAGAAACCCTACCGAAAAATAATTTCACCTAAGTTTAATTTTAAACAGCAGCTGCTGCGGCCAATTCTTTAATGGCAGCAACAAGCCGGTCCAACTCCTTTGTTGTGGTAAATACATTGGGGGTTATTCTACAACCCACCACGTTACCCGTATCGATTCCCACCGTGTAAATCTTATATTTTTCAAATAGTGTTTTTGCAAGTGTTGCAGGCGGCATACCCTTGATACCTACATTGGCAATGGCACAAATTCGAGTATCCTGTTTTGGGGTATTGTATACAACTCCAGGGATATCCATAATTTGGCGGGTCCAATACTGTTGTAAAAATTTGAGACGCGCCTGTTTGCGCGCAGGTCCAATAAGTTTATAATGTTCTATCGAATCTTCGATGGTTAAATCGGTAGCAACAGGGTGGGTACCCGTGTGGTTAAATTTAGCAATGTTCACTTCTTCAGATTTTGAAGGTCCAATAAGTGGCCATATGCTATCCTGGTTTTCTTTGCTTACATATAATATACCAGCGCCTAATGGACTTGAAAGCCACTTGTGTAAACTAGCGCCATAAAAATCACAATGTAGTTCTGGAATGGTATAAATTAGTTGCGCAAAAGCGTGCGCGCCATCTACGAGTACTTTAACACCCTGCGCATGGGCCATGTCACAAATTTTGCGAATAGGCATTACCTGCCCCGAAATATTGATCACATGCGATACAAGCAGCAGTTTTGTTTTTGGTGTAATTGCATTTTTGTAAAGTGCCACAATTTCTTCGTCGGAAGATGGATTGAGTGGTACCGAAACAATTTTGTTAACAACCCCATGCCTAGAAGCTACTTCTCTAAACATATCGAGCATGGCGCCATAATCTTGAACGGCCATGATAGCTTCGTCACTAGCCTGCCATTTAAAGCCCGCAATAATGGTATCTAATGATTCGGTGGTATTTCTGGTAATTACAATTTCGGAAGGGTCGCAACCTGCAAGGGTGGCAAGTTTTGCAGCGACTCTTTTTTTATTTTCATACTGCACAGTGCGCATATAATATGCACCTAAACTGTTTACGTATTTAATATGTTCAATGTATTTTTTGAGTAGTTTTTGTGGCAAAATATTATAGTAACCACTTTCTAAATTAATATAGCTCTCTTGTAAAACATAATCGGCCCTGAGGGCTGCCCAAAAATCTTCGTCTCCAGCAATCTGCTCTAGCGGCAAGTGATTGTGTTTGGCAATATGTGCTTCCGCCGAAAATTTTGTAAACGGGAGTGACATGCCTGCTAGTGTGAGTCCTTTTAAAAAAGTTCTTTTATGCATATTAGTACAGAATTAATCAGGTGATTATAATAATGATTCAAATGAGATGAAAAGGTAGGGAATTTGGCTAAAAATGATTGCTCAGTGCTTGTTTAAGAAATTGTTGTAATTTCTTAAAACATCGAGTTATGAATTATTAATTTATTTAATATAACTGATAAATGGTCCTTATTTATTAACAAAGGACACATTTGTTGAATTTGAACCGTGTTTTATATGATTAAATTATCACATTTGCGGTATTATAGAATTTATTCTTAGAGTTAGTTCTATTGATGAATTAAGATGGGTTCAATATAAATAAATTAAAATGATGTTTAAAAAATCAGTTTCGATTTTAATTTTCCTTGCTATAGTAAATATAGTTCAAGCTCAACTAGTTTCTGTTCCATTTAAGAATGGATTTATTGGTAGTATCGGAACGAATCCTCAAAAGGCAGATGGAATAACAAATTTTTCAACATTGGGTATTTCTAAGTCATCATTTATTCAGGAGACATTAAATGGTGCATTTTATGCCAGTCAGGGAAATGATGCAGGTGGAACGTTGAGGTTATACTTTACTTCGACTAGAAATGTAACTATTTCTGGCGTTGTAAAACAACAAAACTATGTTGACATACCCGGAGCAATAGTTTGGCGAGGAGGTAATACAATATATTTTGGTTTTTTACCTTTGCCTAATACAAACATTTCTTTTACATATGGGTCTAGTTCAACTTTTAATATTTTTAGATCCAGTAATGGAAATACTGGGAGTAATATTGGTAATTTAAAAAATGATCAAACAGCAACTTTTACAAACAATTCCGATGAGTCAGGAAATGCTGCAGGTACCATAGATGATTTAAATGCATACAGAATAACAGTTCAATCATTAGATCCATCTGGTCCAGTTACAGTTGTTTCTCAAACCACTTCTAATCAGACACCTACAATAACAGGAACAGCAACTTTAAGTGGCTCTGAGACATTGACAGTAACAGTTAATGGTATAGTTTATACAGTAGGGGATGGAAACTTATCAATATCAGGGACATCTTGGTCATTAGTTATTCCTAATTCTAATATTTTATCAATAGGTACTTATTCTGTTGAGGCAATAATAACTAATTCTAGTGGTTATATTAGAATTGACGCTACGTCAAATGAATTAGTTATAGTTCCTCCACCTACAATTACAACATCTGGAACACTTTCCGCCTTTACAACATGTTCTGGAGTAGCATCCTCTACACAAACGGTAACTGTTTCGGGAGCAAATCTTACAAATAATATTACATTAACTGCTCCTACGGGATATGAGCTTTCAACATCAGGCTCTAGTTATTCAAATAATGTTACGTTATCTCAGTCTGGTGGAACCGTCAGTTCTACAACGATTTATGTGAGGTTAACTTCAGCAGCTACCAATGGTGCGAGTGGAACTATAAGTGTTACTTCAACAGGAGCAACAAGTCAAACTTTTTCAATTTCTGCTGCAACGGTTAATGCACTCCCAACAATTACATTAGGTGCAACAAGTAGTGTTTCATCAAGTGCAACTAGTTTTAGTTTACCATATACAGCTACCTCAGGAAGTCCTAGTCAGTACTCAATTTCAGCTTCTACACCAGCACTTACTAGTTTTGTTGCTGTATCAAATGCTTCACTTTCTGGTTCGCCAATATCTGTGGCTATTCCAGCAAGTTTAGCAAATACATATGGTTTTAATATAACTGTAAAGAATACTACAACCGGCTGTGTTTCTAATCCAGTGGCATTTACTCAAACTATTACAGGACCATTGATTACAATTAATGGTTCATTGTCTACATTTACAACATGTTCTGGTGTTGCATCTGCAACCCAAACTGTTACTGTTGAAGGAACTGATTTAGGGTCTAATATAGTTTTAACAGCTCCAACAGGGTATGAGCTTTCTACAGATGCGTCTAGTTATTCAAATACTGTTACGTTAACACAATCTGGTGGAACCGTAAGTTCAACATCAATTTATGTAAGATTAACATCTGCTGCAATTAATGGTGCAACCGGAACAATAAGTGTTACATCAACAAATGCTACCACAAAAACATTTGCTACGGGAACAGCAGTAGTTAATGCTATTCCATCAATTACTTTAGGTTCAACAAGTAATGTGTCTACAAGTGCTACAAGTTTTAATTTACCATATACTGCTACTACAGGAAGTCCAAATCAGTATTCTATTACAACCGGAGCAACAGCTCTTACTGGATTTAGTGCAATTACAAATGGATCTTTAACAACAAGTCCAATTAATGTAATCATTCCTGCTAGTGCTGCTAATACGTATAATTTTAATTTGACCGTTAATAATTCTGCTACGGGTTGTGAATCTGCGCCAGTAGCATTTACGCAAACTATAACGCAACCTACAATAACAACATCTGGAACACTTTCAGCCTTTACTAGTTGTTCTGGTGTTGCTTCCTCTACTCAAACTGTTACGGTTTCTGGTGTTAACTTAACCAATAATATTACTTTAAATGCACCAACAGGCTATGAGCTATCAACTAATGCATCTAGTTACTCAAATACCGTTACATTAACACAATCAGGTGGAACAATAACTACAACAACTATATATGTAAGATTAACATCTGCAGCAACAAATGGTGCTAGTGGAACAATATCTATTACCTCTACCGATGCAGTGAGTCAAACTTTTTCAATTTCTGCTGCAACGGTAAATGCACTTCCAACAATTACATTAGGGGCAACAAGTAGTGTTTCTTCATTTGCTACGAGTTTTAATTTGCCATATACGGGAACAACTGGATCGCCTGATAAATATTCAATTACAAATACAACACCTGTACTTGCAGGTTTTAATTCTATAACGGATGCTTCATTGTCAGGAACTTCTTCCGAGACAATAGCTATTCCTACTAGTTTAGCAAATACCTACGGATTTAATGTAACAGTAAAGAATTCTACAACAGGTTGTGTTTCTACTCCAGTTGCATTTACTCAAACCATTACAGGACCATTGATTACAATTAATGGTTCATTGTCTGCTTTTACAACATGTTCTGGTGTAGCATCTGCAACCCAAACTGTTACAGTTGAAGGGGCTAATTTAGGGGCTAACATAGTTTTATCAGCGCCAACAGGGTATGAGCTATCTGCAGATGCGTCTAGTTATTCAAATACGGTTACGTTAACTCAATCTGGAGGAACTGTTAGTGCTACAACTATTTATGTAAGATTAACTGCAGCAGCTACTAATAGTGCAAGCGGAACAATTAGTGCAACTTCAACAAATGCATATACACAAACAATTGCTACAGGAACAGCTGTAGTAAATGCTATTCCAACAATAACCTTAGGTACAACAAGTAGTATTTCTACTAGTGCTACAAGTTTTAATTTACCGTATTCGACTACAACAGGAAGTCCTAATCAGTATTCTATTACTTCAGCACTTCCCAATCAATTAGCTGGTTTTACAGCAGTTTCAAATGCCACCTTGTCAAGTACTATAACCGTTTCTATTCCCGCTAGTGCAGCAAATACCTATAATTTTAATTTGACCGTAAAAAATTCTAATACGGGTTGTGAATCTGCGCCAGTAGCATTTACACAAACTATAACGCAACCTACAATAAACATATCTGGAACTTTGACCGCCTTTTCAACCTGTTCTGGTGTCGCTTCCTCTACTCAAACTTTCACAGTTTCTGGTGCTAATTTAATAAACAATATTACTTTAACTGCACCAATAGGTTATGAGCTTTCTTCAAATTCAACTAGCTATTCTAATACAGTTACGTTGACTGGATCTGGAGGTACTTTATCTTCAACAATTATTTATGTTAAGCTTGTTGACAATGCAACTTCAGCTTCATCTGGAACGATATCAATAACTTCTTCATCAGCTGTTTCTAAAACAATAACAGTTACAACCAATACAGATAATTCATTGCATTTTGATGGTAGTAATGATAAGGTGACTGTAATTGCTGGTACTAGACTTGATTTTGGAACTGGTGATTTTACAATTGAAATGTGGGCTAAGCCAAATGATTTCAGTAGAAGAATGGATTATTTCAATAAGAAAAGTGCAGCAGGCACAAAAGATTTGGGCTTGATAGTTGAAACGAACGCTAAAGTAATGTTTTATACTTCTGATGTGCCGGGAACTGAAACAATTTTTACATCAAATTCTACACTTCAGGCAGCTAAATGGAATCATATAGCATTAGTAAGAAGTGGAACAAATCATTACATCTACATTAATGGGGTGTTGGATGCTCAAGTAAATAGTGCTGCGAGAAATATTACATCAACTGGATTGTTACACATTGGTGATAATGATAATCAGTTATATTTTAATGGTAATCTAGATGAGCTTCGTTTCTGGAATACGGCACGTTCTGCGACTAATATTTATGATAATTTATTCACAGAGTTAAGTGGCTCTGAATCTGGACTGGTTGCTTATTATAAATTTAATCAAGGGATAGCAAATGGTAATAATACTAGTATTGCAAGTTTGGAAGATGCCGGACCATATGCTTTAAATGGTACATTTGGTGGATTAAATTTAAATGGGAATACATCAAATTTTGTAGCAGGCTTTATTCCTGAAATTACTGCAGCAGGGGGTGCTTCTTCTTTAAATATAGGCAATTCGTTGCAGCTATCTAATTCATTATCCGGAGGCGTATGGTCAAGTGCTAATTCAAATATAGCTTCAGTAAATTCTTCAACCGGATTTGTCACGGGTGTTGCTGCTGGAACAGTTTCTGTCTCTTATACAATTTGCAGTAAAACAAGTATTTATAATCTAACAGTTAATGCACCAACTCCTGTGATTACAAAATCAGGAACGCTGTCTTCATTTACATCATGTTATGGCACAGCTTCAGCTGCACAAACTATATCTGTTTCTGCTGTAAATTTAACTTCAGTATTAAATGTAGTAGCCCCAACCGGTTATGAAATTTCAACAGATGCATCTAGTTATACTTCTACATTAATATTAACTCCAGTTTCAGGAACTGTTACAACAACAACCATATATGTAAGATTAACTAGTGCCGCAACAAATGGCTTAAGTGGTGTAATCTCTGCAACATCTACAGGTGCAACTTCTCAATCCTTTTCAACTGGTGCTGCAGTTGTTGATGTTCCGCCAAGTTTGCCAACAATTACTGGAAATCAAGATGTTTGTGTTGGCTTAAATACCCAATTTTCTGCAAATGCACTAAGTGGTGCATTAGCTTTTGATGGGACAGGTGATGTTGTTAATTCAGCAACAGGAGTTGCTGCGCTTAATATTACTGGAGATATTACTGTTGAAAGTTGGGTTAAATTAAATCAATTACCAAGTGATTGGGTTCGATTGATTGGTAAAGGAGATGCAACAAATAGAACATATGGACTATGGATTGCAACTAATGGATCTTTGTTATGGCAAATGTATGGCGCTTCAGGTTCAATTGATCTCTCTAGTTCATCAAATAGATTGCAGGTTGGAACTTGGTATCATGTTGCTGCTTCGCGAAATGCTAATACTGTAAAGATATATATAAATGGGGTTGAGGTTGCATCTGGCACTTATAGCGCAACTCCACGAAGCTCTACACAGCCATTGCAATTAGGAGGTGCAACACTAATGCATACTTTATTGAACGGAAGTATGGACGAAGTACGTGTATGGAATGTGTCTCGTTCATCAGCTCAAATTTTATCAAATAAAGATGTTGAAATTGTTCCTCAAACTGGATTAGTAGCATACTATAACTTTAATCAAGGTGTACCTGGTGCGAATAATGCAAGCATAACAACACTAAACGATTTAAGTGGCAATGGTTATAATGGGTCACTTTCAAACTTTACTTTAAATGGAACAAATTCAAATTGGAGTAGTAGAGAATCAATTTCTACCGGAGGTGTATGGACAAGTTCAGATCAAAATGTAGCGACAGTAAATACGACTGGTTTAGTTAGTGCTGTCTCTTCTGGAACATCAACAATAACTTATACTTTATCTGGAACAGGTTCTTGCGCCGCAATTACAACTGTTGGTACTCGAATTGTAACAGTAAATGAAATACCAACCATTACATTAGGGTCTACAATAAATGTGTCTACTAGTGCTACAAGTTTCAATTTACCTTACACGGCAACAACTGGTATTCCTGACCATTATTCTATAACTACTGGTCCTAGAGCATTGACAGGATTTACTCCGGTTTCTAATGCTACATTAACAACGAGTCCAATTATTGTAACAATACCTGCAAGTGCAGCAAATACCTATGACTTTAATCTTACTGTAAAAAATTCGACAACTGGATGTGTATCTGCTCCTGTGGCATTTACGCAAACTATAATTAATCAAGGTTCAACTGTTGTAGTAACTGGTGCAACTACTTATACTTATAACGCAAGTGCACAAGGCCCAGCCACTAATACTAAAACAGGATCTACGGGTGCTGTAACATATAGTTATGTTGGTACAGGATCTACAACTTATGGCCCAAGTGCAACGCCTCCAACAGGTGTAGGTGCTTACCAGGTGATTGCAACCCTTGCTGCCGATGTTAATTATAGTGGCGCAACTTCTGCTCCTTATGCATTTACCATTACAGCTGCAAGTTCAACTGTTGTAGTAACAGGTGCAACTACTTATACTTATAACGCAAGTGCGCAAGGCCCAGCAACATCTACTAAAACAGGATCTACGGGTGCTGTAACATATAGTTATGCTGGTACAGGTTCAACAACCTATGGCCCAAGTGCAACGCCTCCAACTGGTGTTGGAACTTATCAAGTGATTGCAACATTAGCTGCCGATGCAAATTATAATGGTGCAACTTCTGCTCCTTATGCATTTACCATTACAGCTGCAGGTTCAACTGTTGTAGTAACAGGTGCAACTACTTATACATTTAACGGCTCTGCACAAGGCCCGGCCACCCATACTAAAACAGGATCTATGGGTGCTGTAACATATAGTTATGTTGGTACAGGATCTACAACTTATGGCCCAAGTGCAACGCCTCCAACAGGTGTAGGTGCTTACCAGGTTATTGCAACCCTCGCTGCCGATGCTAATTATAGTGGTGCAACTTCTGCTCCTTATGCATTTACCATTACAGCTGCAGGTTCAACTATTGTAATAACAGGTGCAACTACTTATACTTATAACGCAAGTGCACAAGGCCCAGCCACCCATACTAAAACAGGATCTACGGGTGCTGTAACATATAGTTATGTTGGAACAGGTTCTACAACCTATGGCCCAAGCGCAACGCTTCCAACAAATGCTGGTACTTATGAGGTTGTCGCAACGCTAGCTGCTGATGATAGTTATATGGGTGCAACTTCTGCTCCTTATGCATTTACCATTAATAAATTAGCCCCAGTAATTTCACTAGGTGATATTGTAAAAACAATGGGTGATCCTAATTTTACGGTGAGTGCAACAAGTTCAAGCCCTGGATCAATTACTTACTCAATTGCTAATACAAATATTGCAACTGTTTTATCAAATACAGTTTCATTAAGAGGAGTGGGTGTTACAACCATAACGGTTACACAAGCAGAAACAGATAATTATTTAGCTGCAACAACAACGGCTACATTAACAGTTAAGCCAGCTGCTCCAATTGTTACCCCTGGAAGCTTCATTCTTGGAAATCCAACCAACCCTTCTAATACAACTGGTTTAATTTCGCCAAATACTGGTGCAACACTTAATTTTTACAGTGCAGCAACCGGAGGAACCGCATCTAGTGTTCAGCCATTGCCAACCGTAGTAGGGGTGTATACTTTTTATGTAAGTCAAACCATAAATGGTATTGAAGGACCTCGTGTTCCTTATACTGTTACAATGTTGCCTACAGTGTCAGTTAAATCTGCAACTTTTATTATTGGAGCAGTTAATAATCCATCAAATATCAGTTCATTAATCACAAGTATTGTGCCGGGTAGTAGACCAAAATGGTGTAATGTATCTGGAACAAATTGTACAGATGTAGCGCCTGCATTGCCAACCACACCTGGTGTGTATGTATGGTGTGTTAAAGCTGTGGATATTGCAACTGGACTTGAATCTGTGGGATGTATTTATGATACTGTCACAATTTTAGCACCTGCTACTGTTATGGGTGTTCAAAAGAAAGCATCAGCATTAACGCTACAGCCTGATGGTTCTTATACAATGGATTTCACATTTACTTTGACTAACAATTTATCAGCTACATTGGATTCAATTCAACTGATAGATAATTTATCAGCAGTATTTACAAGTCCAATTACATTTAAAGTACTTGGGGTTACAGCAACTGGAACTCTTGTTGCTTCAAATACTTTCAATGGAACTTCAATAACTAATTTATTGTTGCCTGCAAGTAAGTTAAGTGCTAATAAGTCTGAAACTGTTGTGTTAAAGCTTCAAGTTATGCCACAATCATATGCTGGCTCATTAACCAATAATGTTAATGCTATTGCAGTTAGTCCTTACGGAACATTTGGATCTCCTGCGAGTACCGCGTTTGTAATACCTGCAGTAAATTTATTTATCGCAGACGTGATTACGCCAAACCAAGATGGAAAAAATGACCAATGGATTATTGTTAAGCCATCTAATAAGCAATTAAAGGTTGAAATTGTTAACAGATGGGGTCAGCGCGTATTTGCTAGTCCAGATTATCAAAACAATTTTATTGGAAGAGGAACCGGAAGCTTTTTAGGTCAAGATTTGGCGGAAGGCACATACTTCTATTTCATCGAAATTTTTGATAGGGTAACAGGCGTAAAGGAATTTAGAAAAGGCTACTTAACACTAAAACGATAATTTAATATTGTTAAATTTTAATAATGAGAAATAAAAAAATATTCAAGGTTTTCTTATTTGCTGCGGCCATACAGTTTGTAGCTGTTATTGATGCTGCTGCTCAAGAGCAATCCCTGGTTTCACAGTATATGTTTAATATGCTCAACGTAAATCCTGCCTATGCCGGTAATAGGGAAGTTGGGAATCTTAACTTATTAATTCGAAATCAGTGGGTATCAATGCCTGGTGCGCCTGTTTTTGGTTCACTATCTTATGATGCAAGAAAAGAAAATTCAAATGTTGGACTAGGTGTTCAGGTGTACTCTAATAGGATTGGTATCGAAAAATCAATGGGTGCTAATGGTGTTTATTCATACCGAGTTCCGTTTAAAAAATCATATTTATCTATTGGAATGAGTTTTGGTATTTTAAATTATCAAGCAAATTTTACCCAATCTAACGCTTTCCAAACGGGAGATCCAACTTTGCAGCAAAATGTAAATGGGTTTTTGCCTGCGGCTGGTTTTGGAATGTTATATGCTAGAGAAAAATGGTATATCGGTTTATCATCACCTTCTTTGTTAAGTACTAGATTAAATGCACAAGGAAAAGCAGATGTTTCTTCTGCTGGGAAAAATAGTCACTATTTTTTAAATACAGGTTATGTTGTTGATGCCTCAGATTTTGTAAAGGTAAAGCCCTCGGTATTAGTTAAAGTTGTTAGTGGAGCCCCTGTTCAGTATGACTTTAATGTTAATACATGGTTTGGTGGGTTTTTTGGTGCAGGTTTGAGTTACCGAACCGAAGATGCCATCCTTGGTATGCTTGAGTTACAACTTACCCCTCAACTTCGCATGGGTTATGCTTACGATTATTCTAATGCCAGACTGGTAAATTATAATAGGGGTTCGCATGAATTTATGTTGCGTTACGAATTTGGCTCAAAGCTTGAAGGTAGAGCAGCATCACCAAGATATTATTAAATTAATTTAGAATCGTGTTATGATCCGTAGTTTATTCGTCTCCATATTATTCACTTTTTCTTCTGCCGTTATTGCGCAAGAAGTAAAAGTATCTCCTGAGTTAAGCAAGGCAAAGTTTGCTTATGAAACAAAACAGTATAAAACGGCTTCTGTAGCTCTCAGTAATTATATAGCAGGAAAGTATGATGCTTCAAATACAGGGGCAATTTCAATGCTTGCCGATTGCTTTTGGAATATGCGTTCTTATAGTCAAGCAAAATTTTGTTATGATCAATTGGCTCAAATAGGAGCGTCTTTATCTGCAACAGAAAAGTTTAGAATTTCTGAACTCTATGCTATGGCGGGTGATTATAATAAAGCGCAAAGTTTCATTAATGGTATGCCAGGATATCAAGATAAAATGAATGGCTATAAGAATACGTCGGCATTACTTATTGATTCTTTAGATTATTCGGTTCAATATTTAAATCTTAATTCAAATAAGAGTAAGGAGTTTTCACCTAGCCTCATTAATAATTCACTTTTTTGGGTTACGAATATGAATGATCCGAGGCGTCCTGCAAGAGCTTCGGCTATTGATGGTGCTAATTTATTTTCTATCAGAAAAATAGCAGATACAAGTTCTATTAAAGGTGTTGATTATTCTATGGTAGAATTTTCTGCAGTTATGCCATCTACAACATCAAAAAAATTAGCACAAGGTTTTGAGGGTAGCGATAAAGAACTTTTAACTCGAATTCCCAAATTTGATAACAAAAAATTAAATCAGCAACTAGTTACAGGTGCACTTGTTTTAGGTGCAAAAACGAGTCGCTATTATAATGTGTCTCATATAGTTTATGCTCCAGTATTAAATAAATATTTTTTAACCCTGAATCATAAAAAAGCGAATTCTAAAAAAGACAAGGATAAGACGTTGTTTATTGCTCAGGCAAATCTGATAGATGGTGTTCTTCAAAATATTGAGGAAATTAAATTAGGCGATGTAAAATATTCATATATGCATCCTGCTATAGATCCATCAGGTTTGTATATGGTATTTAGTTCCAACTCAAATCCAGATAATAATTTTGATTTATTTTATGCTGTAAAAGATAGTACAGGTTGGTCAGCACCACTTCCTTTGCAAGTTGCAAACACAAAAGGGGATGAGGTTTTTCCAAGCTTTTCAAATACTGGAGACCTGTATTTTAGTTCCAATGGTAGAGCGGGTTTAGGTGGATTAGATATTTATTCTATACAATCGCCTTTTGCTGGGACATCTCCAAAAATTAAAACGCTTTCTTTTCCTATCAATTCTAAAAATGATGATTTTGGAGTAGCAGCTACGCCCGATCCTTCTATTTTTTATTTTTCATCAGACCGCTTAGGCACCGATGATATTTATCAAGCAAAATTTGCCGAGGTAGTATATAAGGTAAGTGGTAAAATTTCATTTCTCTCAGATGCGACTTTAGTTCCTTCTACAAAATTATATTTGAAAAAACGTGGTGATGAAAAATTCACAGATTCATTATCTACAGATGGCACTAGTAGCTATAGCTTAAGCCTCAGGCCTAATAGATTGTTTGATATTTATATTGATGACAATGGAACAAAAAAGCTAATTGATAGTTTTAATACTAGTAAAGTTAGATCATCTATTGAGAAAAATATTTTAATGGGTGGTCAAAGTTTTGTTCAGCGTAAAGATTCATTGGATAAATTGCAAGCTCAGTTTAAAGCTTTTTTACAAAAGCGTGCTGCCGATTCTTTATTAGCTGTTGCTATTCCAAACGAGTTTAGAGTACACTATGATTTTAACAAAGCTGAATTAGATAAGAACGATAAATTTGTTCTTGATTCACTTGTCAACGTTCTTAAGTTAAATGATAAGTTACAAGTAAGTATTGGTTCTTTTACAGATTGTAAAGGTAATGCCGCTTACAACCAAAAATTATCTGCAAAAAGATCTAAAGTCGTTGTAGCATACCTGAAGAAAAAAGGTGTTGCGAGCTCAAGGTTTATAAGTAGTTATTACGGTAAATCTTATTTTGTTCAAGCATGTTTGACAGGCAAGTATAGCAAGTCGTCACAAATTGTAAATAGAAGAACTGAGTTGTTATTAACAGAACGTAAAAACACTACTTGGGATGTTTTACATCAAAGTATTAATGAAGCAACCCATAAAATTTTATCTTCTTTACAAGTGCCTTTAGTTAAGCCAGTTAAATTTGGCAATAAGCCTGTTGTAAAAGAGGTTAAGAAGCCTGTAGTGAAAGTTGCGCCAGCCCCTAAGGTTGATACAATTAAAGTTTCGCCTGTTGTAAAAGAGGTTAAGAAGCCTGTAGTGAAAGTTGCGCCAGCCCCTAAGGTTGATACAATTAAAGTTTCGCCTGTTGTAAAAGAGGTTAAGAAGCCTGTAGTGAAAGTTGCACCAGCCCCTAAGGTTGATACAATTAAAGTTTCGCCTGTTGTAAAAGAGGTTAAGAAGCCTGTAGTGAAAGTTGCGCCAGCACCTAAGGTTGAAGAAGCGGAAGAGTCAATTTCTAAAGCTGAAATTTTACAAGCGCTTGATTCGTTGGCTAAATTAAAATCGGAACAAGAACGCATTGTTAATTATTTGACCAAGCGTATCAATAAAAAACCAATTTTGATTTACACGAGTTCTGATTCTGTGAATGTAGAAATTTACGATAGTGGAATACATGATAAAGATTCAGTATCAATTATTTATAACAATAGAATTGTTGTGGATAGGAAAGAACTGAATGTTAAAAATCCAATTAAATTTGGTTTACGCGTAAGTAATAATCCTAGCGCAAATCAGCTGATTTTTGTAGCAGAAAACCTAGGATATGATCCTCCAAATACAGCAGTTATGATTATTACAGATAAAAATAACAAGCGTCAGGAAATCATTTTAAATACGGATCTAACCCACAACGAAGTGGTTAAATTCATTAAAATTGTAAAAAATTAGATAATAGTTAACTTATCAACAAAAAAAGTGCCTCAACGAATCATGTTGGGGCATTTTTAGTTTTATAATTACCTTACAATAAATAGGAACGCCTAATGAAAAATTTGTTTCTTGTTTGTAGCTGTTTTTTGGCACTGTCATTGCAAGCGCAAAAACGTTCTGTTGCTAACATTATACCCAACATCGTGCTCATTTTTATGGACGATATGGGTTATGGTGATCCAGAAGTATATGGTGGCTTTCCATACCATACGCCCAATCTAAATAAGCTTGCGGCAAGTGGCATGCGCTTCACCAATTTTTATGCAGCCCAAGCCGTTTGTAGTGCTTCTAGGGCGGCACTATTAACGGGGTGCTATCCAAATAGAGTGGGTATTTCTGGTGCCCTCATGCCTTGGTCTACTGTTGCATTAAATCCAAAGGAAGAAACCATTGCAAGTATTGTAAAAGCAAAAGGTTACGCAACAGGCATGATTGGTAAATGGCATTTGGGTGCTAAAGCGCCTTATTTACCTACTTCTTATGGCTTTGATGAATACTTTGGCCTACCATATTCTAATGATATGTGGCCTGTTGGATTTGATGGTATACCCATTACCGATACCGCCAATAAAAAATCTAAATATCCGCCACTTCAATTGTTGGAGGGCCTTAATCCGGTGATGCCCATTAATAATTTAGAAGATCAATCTAAACTTACAACACTCTACACGGAAAGGGCTGTTCGCTTTATAGGTAAAAATAAAAACAAACCATTTTTTTTATACCTCGCGCATTCGATGCCGCACGTACCTATTGCGGTGTCTAGTAAATATAAAAACAAAAGTGGCGCTGGTTTATTTGGTGATTTAATGATGGAAATAGATTGGTCTATTGGAGAAGTGATGAAGGCGCTTGACAAAAATGGATTAACAAAAAATACACTTATTATTTTTACGAGTGATAACGGCCCATGGCTCACTTTTGGAAATCATGCAGGTAGTACCGGCGGGCTTCGAGAAGGAAAAGGTTCGGCATGGGATGGGGGCGTAAAAGTGCCCTGTATTATGAGTTATCCTGGGGTTATTGCGCCTGGGTCAATCTGTAATAATTTGGCAGCTACCATGGATGTACTTCCCACTATTGTAGGACTTACAAAAACTCAATTGCCAACCAATACAATTGATGGGGTAGATATCATGTCTCTGCTTACCCAAAAACCTAATGCCAACCCTCGAGATCATTTTGTTTATTATTATGACAACAATAGCCTCAAAGCAGTTAGACAAGGTGTATGGAAATTGGTATTTGCGCACCAGTCTCAAACCTACAAAGCTACAGATATGGGTAAGGATGGTTTCCCTGGTAAATATGCTTCTGTGCCAGTGCCAATGGCGCTCTATGATTTATCCACCGATCCTGGTGAAACACTTGATGTAGCAAGGATCAATCCTGCAGTAGTAGCGGCTTTAACGGCCATTGCTGATAGTTATAGAACGGCTCTCGGTGATGATTTAACCAATATGCCTGGTACTCAAAAAAGACCTGCTGCAACCATACAATAATGACTAGATAATTTTGGTGGGTAAATAGCTGATAATCATGACAACAAAATGACAAATTAGGTGTTTAATTGATTTAATTTTGTCTCTAAAAAAGCATTAAAATATACTAATATGGAAAATACAAGCGCAGAAGGAAAATGCCCTTACACAGGAGCAACAGTTGCTAGCGCTACCGCTAAAATGGGTAGTGCAGGAAGTGGTACAAGAAACACCGATTGGTGGCCTAACCAACTTCGATTAAACATTTTACGTCAGCACACTGCAAAGTCTAATCCAATGGATTCGACCTTTAACTATGTTTCTGAATTTAAAACATTAGACCTAAAGGCTGTAAAGCAGGACATTTTTGATTTAATGACCAATTCACAAGATTGGTGGCCTGCCGATTATGGTCATTATGGCCCGTTCTTTATTAGAATGGCTTGGCATAGTGCTGGTACTTACCGTACAACAGATGGTAGAGGTGGCGGAGGAGCTGGTATGCTTCGTTTTGCACCACTTAATAGCTGGCCTGATAATACCAATCTTGATAAAGCACGTTTACTTTTATGGCCTATTAAAAAGAAGTACGGCAAAAAATTATCATGGGGTGATTTAATGATTTTAACAGGTAACTGTGCACTTGAATCTATGGGCTTCAAAACTTTTGGTTTTGCAGGTGGTAGAGAAGATGTTTGGGAGCCACACGAAGACGTGTATTGGGGTTCTGAGCGTGAGTGGTTAGGAGATAAGCGTTATAGTGGAGATAGAGATTTAGAAAATCCATTAGCAGCTGTTCAAATGGGATTGATTTATGTAAATCCAGAAGGTCCTAACGGTAATCCTGATCCAATTGCTTCTGCAAAAGACATTCGTGAAACATTTGCACGTATGGCAATGAATGATGAAGAAACGGTTGCACTCATTGCGGGTGGTCACACATTTGGTAAAACACATGGTGCTGCAGATCCAGGTAAATATGTAGGTAAAGAGCCTGCTGGTGCAAGTATTGAAGAGCAAGGAACTGGTTGGAAAAATGCATTTGGTACTGGTAGTGGTGTTCATACCATCACTTCAGGTTTAGAAGGTGCTTGGACAACAACACCAACCAAATGGAGCAATAACTACTTCGAAAACCTATTTAAGTATGAGTGGGAGCTAGTAAAGAGCCCTGCTGGTGCACATCAGTGGAAGCCAAAAAATGGCGGTGGTGCTGGAACAGTGCCCGATGCACATGATCCTTCTTTATCGCATGCGCCAACAATGCTTACCACAGACTTAGCGTTGATTTTGGATCCTGCATATGCACCAATCTCAAAAAGATTTTATGAAAATCCAGATCAGTTTGCAGATGCATTTGCAAGAGCTTGGTTTAAATTAACACACCGTGACATGGGCCCACGTTCTCGTTATTTTGGTCCAGAAGTTCCTGAAGAAGTTTTAATTTGGCAAGATCCAGTTCCAGCCGTTAACCATACACTTATTGATGCTGCTGATATTGAGCAGTTAAAAGCTACGTTGTTGGCTTCTGGCTTAACCGTTTCTGAATTGGTATCTACTGCTTGGGCTTCTGCATCTACTTTTAGAGGTACAGATAAAAGAGGTGGCGCTAATGGAGCTCGTATTAGATTAGCACCTCAAAAATATTGGGCGGTAAACAATCCTGCACAATTATCTAAAGTGCTAGATAAATTAGTAGCTATTCAACAAGCATTTAATGCTGCTGCAACAGGAGGCAAACAAGTTTCTTTAGCAGATTTAATTGTACTTGCTGGTGCTGCTGGTGTAGAAAAAGCTGCAAAAGATGGTGGATGCAACGTTACAGTTCCATTTACACCTGGCAGAACCGATGCTACCGAAGAACAAACAGATGTTGCTTCTTTTGGTGTATTAGAGCCAACTGCAGATGGTTTCCGTAACTACATTAAGCCTAAAACGCTTATTTCTGCCGAAGAAATGTTGCTCGATAAATCGCATTTACTAAACCTAACAGCACCTGAAATGACAGTGCTTGTCGGTGGTTTGCGTGTATTAAATACCAATTATGATGAATCTAAGCATGGGGTGTTTACAAATCGTCCAGGTGTATTAACCAACGATTTCTTTACCAACCTCATCGATTACAATACGACTTGGAAAGCAACAGGACAAAATTCTTTTGAAGGAACAGATAGAGCTACTGGCGCTGTTAAATTTACAGCAACAAGAGTAGACCTTGTATTTGGTTCTAATACAGAATTACGTGCACTTGCAGAAGTGTATGCTTGTGATGATGCTAAAGAAAAATTTGTTCATGATTTTGTTGCCGCATGGAACAAAGTAATGAACCTAGACCGTTTTGATTTAGCTTAATCTAAATAGTCTTGTAAAAATATATGGCGGCACGCGTTTCACGCATGCCGCCATATTTATGTCTAAAATTTTAAAAAATTTTATTGGCAATTACCTTTTATAGCAGCCGCTGCGTCTGGATATTTTTTGTTGTTGGCGAGTTGTAATGCATTACACGCTTCTATTTTTTTACCCGTAGACAAATAGCTCAGGCCTAAATAATATTCAGACTTTCCAGTGGTAGAAGTGCCAACGGCGATCGATTTATTAAAGTAAGTAATAGCGTCTTGGAATTTTTGAGCGGTATACAAACAAATACCTACATTTTCGGCGTGGGTATAGTTGGTAGGGTCAATGTTTGCTGCTTTCATGTAGCAGTTTGCTGCTTTTACATACTGGCCTTGCTGAAAGGCTTTAAGACCTTCGGTTGTATAATCATTGACCGTTTTATTGTTGGCATCCACTGCGGTTCTATTAAAGAGCGCTTTGGTTTGGGTAAATGTAGCTAAATCATTTGGGAACATTTTAATGGCACTATCTAACATGTTGTTGAGGTTAGCATCTGCACTACCTTTTACTTCATACATGCCCAGCAAATAATTATTCCAAGTAAAGGGCGTATTAAAATGATCTACAATTAAGTTAAATGCTTTTTTAATTTCGGCGCTGTCCTTCTTTTTGGATGCTGCAAAAATTAAATTCTTATAATAGCTGGTGGCATTTGGCCAATTGTAAAATGCTTTTTTGCTGCTAATTAATGCACTATCAAAATTATTTTTGGCGGCGTAAATAGCGGTTCTTAAAAAGTCGTTGTAATAGAGGTGTGGATTTACTTTTTCGCTTTCTTTTAATAAAGCTAGGGCTTCATCATATCTTTTGTCTCTAATATAATAGCGTGCTATCATGGCTTTTAAGGGAAGTGTAGACGAAGACATGTTTGGAATAGCAGGTAATTTTTCTACGTCTTCGGTTTTCATGACAGGATCGGCATTGACCTCGCCCATTACAAACTTTTGAATCTTTAAAGAATCATAGGTGAGTTTATGAACATAAATAGAAGGTATGATGGCAAGTAGTGCTATGCTAAAAAATACACCCATTAGTGATGTACGAAGTTTTGTATTTTCTTGTTGGTAGCTGAGCGGTATAAAAATTAATGCTGCTGCAATGGCTAGTATCGATTGCATAGCGGTACGCTCGGCAGGGAAATTTAAAAAGGCGTCTACTGCATAACAGGTAACCGCCATAAATAATATTGTAGCTGCTAGGTGTAAATGATTAAATGATTTATTTTTCCAAATACTAAAAGTAGCAATGGGTACAAGTAAAAATAAAAGGGCAAAGCTAATGCCACCCAGTACGCCAAGGTCTGCAAACATTTCAAAAAAATCGTTGTG
>JACCDN010158767.1_pt1 | contig 23652 bp, 25 predicted proteins | sample 7441691 | NCBI WGS metagenome assembly JACCDN01 (sample SAMN15323439, study PRJNA562643) | freshwater metagenome | isolation source: river surface water | place: USA:Blue River Watershed | collected 2017-08-16 | reverse complement strand
CTCCTCTTTACTTTTTACATTTGAACGCAAAAAGGAAGAAAGAAGCTGTTCGTCAAAAATAATTGCGGATCTGAACTTTTCTGGGCTTCTTCCAGAGGGGGATTTCTTTTCTTCATAGACCGGGCTAAGCCGAGAACGTTTTCCCTTTTTTCCACTCCCGATCGGAGTTACGTTGGGGGTCCTGTGAGGACCTCCAGAGGGGGGTTTCTTTCCTTCATATGGGTTAGGCTGAAAAAGAAAATCTTTTGGGCGTTCACGATTGATTGGACTTACCATGGGAGTCCCGTGAGGACCTCTAAAGAGGGATTCCTTTTCTTCATAGACCGGGCTAAGCCGAGAAGGATGTTCTCTTTCGGTTTTACGCTTGATCGGAGTTACGTCGAAAGTCCTGTGAGAACTAACGGGTAATTTTGAACTCATTTATTATCTTGCCAAATTCGTCAAGAAACAAACTTTCTCCAAGTTCTTTATGTCTTTGGGAGCGGAAGCGCGCATTTCGGCGGCAAAGTTCTTTTCAAAAGATTTCCAGACCTCTTCGTCACAGTCCTGCTTTGCCAACTTCCCGGCCCTTTTAGGAAGTTTGGCGCGCAATGCTTCGAGGTGTCTGAAAAAGAACCCTTCTAAATAAGCAGCGCCGAGAATGAGGGAACTCACCATATTGTCGTAGTCGACGGCGGGGCAGTGGAACTTGATCGCCTTTTCGTACTTCTCCAAAAAGCTAATCTCAATCCGCTTCACGGCCGCTGGGTCTTGGCGAAGGTAATCTTCTTTCCAGAGTTTCACAGAGAACACGAGGGATTTGAATAGATAGTTGAGCTCGTGGAGCGACCTGATTCTCTCTTCAAATTTCTTCCAATTCTCAAAAAAGGAAGCAAGCACGCGCACATCAGCGTCCATGTTCTGGACCGGCCGCGACACAAGGGCCTGTAGGTTTTCGGCCCAGACCATTTTTTTGAGCAAGAATACGCCGGGGAATGTCTTGGCCACCTTTCCACAGAATGCTTCGATCGGAGACTCTGATTTTGTCAAGTCCCACCCGATTGAGCGGTCGATTCCTCGCATGCCCATGAGAAGGCGGCTGCACCATTTGCCAATTTTCGGAAACCGCTCGCTGGTTAGTTTTCTCAGGTTGCAAAGGAACCGCACAAAGTCTGTGTTCGGCGAAAACAAGTCCGTGTGGAATCCAAGATGCGTAAAATAGAAGCTTCCCAGAAGAGGAGACTCCTCGCCGCTTTTCGGCGCAGACCGGCCGAGGCCGAAATCAATTAGAACCGCGATGTTGCCAAATGTTGGGATCGAGATTTCTCTGTTTTTGAATACATACTTCAGCGAAGTATTCGGCGAGCATTTCTGGACGAGAATGTTGTCGCAGTGAATATCGTTGTGCGTGATTCCGAGAGAATGAATGATTCCAAGAGAAAGGATGACCTGAGCAATTAGAGAAAGAACCGCTGCAGGATCAACCTTCCCTTCGCGTTCGAGGAAGTTTGCCAGCGAGCCTGAATTTCGAACAAACTCCATAAAGAGAATGTCGCGCTCGACGCAGACGCTCCCGGAAGGCGCCGCTTCATTTGAAATTGGAGAAATACGAACCGGCGAAGAATACTTTGCGAGCCCGTGGAGCTTCACAAAATGGGGGCACGCGATTGCCGCGCGCTCGAGCTGGTGGAGGATCTCGTACTCGTGCAAAACAACAGTGTCTTCTTCTTTGGAAATCTTGTACACCAGCTTTAGATGAGGATTCTTCTTTAGAGACAATATCCCCACATGCCCCTGCGTCGTTTTTTCCGAGACGGGGCAGACAGAGAACTGGCTTTGAATTTCTCCGTTTACCTTCATTCCCCGAAGTACCTTAGCAACTCTCTTGAAGAAACGGTAGTCGGATGCGTTGATAAACATTTCGAAAGAAATGAATCAGTTAAAACTACTTAAGAAGTTTGCGTCATTCATAAAATGTCGAGTAAACCTGCCCAAAAGAAAGCTATGAAAGCCAAGTCTTCTCAAGACCCTGAAGCTATCAGAATTAAGAAGAAATCAAGCAAGAACGCTCCTGTTTTGAAAAGCGAGGTCGACGAGCAAAAAGTTGTCGAGCAGCTTATCAAGCCAGAACCCGAACCTGAACCTGAACCAGAAGTTGTCGAACCCGACGTTGAAGCTGAAGCCGACCAGGAGTCTTCCGAAACTAAGGCCGAACTAAAAGGAGGAAAGGACCAGAAGAAGAAGGCGATTTATGAAGAGCTCAAGTCCGATCTCGATGAACTGCTCAACAAGGTACTGGAGGATATCGCCGACGCAAAGGCCGCCAAGAACAAGGGGCTGCAGGTTTCTCTCAAGGCATATGAGAAACTTCTGAAGAAGGTGAAGAGCGGAATCAAAAAGGTCGAGCCGAAGGAGAAAAAGGCGGTCGCACGCTCGCAACCCTCTGGGTTCAATATGCCTCTTCAAATTACCGACGAGCTGGCCAGCTTTTCATCTTGGGATCCAAGTGTCCCAAAGAGCCGCACGGATGTGACTAAACTTTTGTGCAAGTATGTAAAGGAAAATAACCTGCAAAATCCAGAACACAGAAAAACCATTCTCCCCGACGACAACCTCTGTAGAATCCTTAGGTACGACAGAGAGAAGGAGCCCCCTCTTACTTATTCAACGATGCAGCGATATATTGGCCATCTGTTCATTGCAGCTGAATAAATTTTCCATTTTTCCAGCCTCTAATAAAAATGGAAAAAACTCTGAGAAACGGAGGAGTGCGCGTACTGGGAGATGCCGACTTTAATCAGCGAGGGCTGCCTTCCATGAACACAAACAAACCAATCCTTGTCGCTCTCCTCAGTGAGAGCTGCGGATGGTGCCACAAAACCGTACCAGAACTAGTCAAGGCTTCAAAGAACTCAAATGTAGTCTGCGCGGCAGTCATTGTCGGCAGTTCGCCGATCGGCGAAAGAATGATGCGCGCAGCGAAAACCAGCGGCGTGCCTTCTTTTCTTCTCTTTTACGGAGGAAAACTGATTGACAAAGCAAGCGGGGCAAAAAGCCAGCAGGATATTCTCAAGTTCGCGAGAGTTCAGTAAACAAAGTGCGACACTTAAGGGGAAGACGATTTCAGAAAATGGCAGACAGTCTCGCGTTTGATTCAATCCTAAACTTCATAAGTGATCTTGTCGATGCTTTTCCCGGCTCGACGGCGGAGAGCTACTACAGTAAACTCAAGGAAATCAAAGTGTGCGACAAGCAAGAGCAGGAAAAACACGTAAAGTTGTTCTCGGCGTTCTGCATCGCGAACCGAGAAGAAATAATGGCCAAGAACCTTGAAGATTTCAAACTCCACAAGCTCGTCTTCGACGACGCCGAAGATCCATTTGACATCCAAGAGATTTTTGACCACAAGGACTTCAAGGAGAACGAGCCAGACATTTTGCGCCACCTGCTCACCATCAGCGCAATTGTTGATAAAGAGAGCATGGCTAAACAAATTTTAGTCTCTATGAACAATTCAAACCTGTTCAAAGACAGCTCGATCACAGACCTTTTTGGCGAAATTACAAGGGATGTTGAGGCACAAGCCGGCGGTGGAAGCGTTGACCCGCTCAAGACGATCGAGTGCGTAATCAAGGCGGATCCCTTCAAAAAACTTGTCAGCACAATCATGCAAAAAACTCAGTCGGGCGAAGTGGACTTGAATAACTTGATTACCGGAATGGGCTCGATTGGAAAACTAATGGACGGCTTGGGGATTCCAAAACAGTAGATTATAATTTTTTTTTCGGGAATAAGAAATGAGAAGAAAGGACTCCCCAAAAAAGAAATCGAGATCTCCCGCGAGAAGCCGCCATGGGTCAAAGGGTTCCCCCAAAAAGAGGTATCCAAAGGTAGAGAAATCCGAGACGCTTTCGTCGCCTCCATACAATTCCCCGTCATATCCCTATGCTTCATCTTCTTCAACTTACATTCCTCCAACTCTATTTTCGCCTCCTCCTCCCCCTCAGCCAGTTGTGCCCCAAAAGGAAGGATTTTTTGAGAAACACAAAACGGTCATCTTTGTCGGAATTGCACTAATTCTCCTTGCGGCTGTCGGGGTGGTATTGTTTCTTATTCTGACAAAGCCTGCATCCTCACCCGCGCCATCACCTGGTCCCACGCCCGCCGTGCCTCTACCACCATCTTCGTCAGGAGCTGTGCCTTCCATTGTCTTGTCGGACCCAAATGTTGATTCCTTTACCAACAATATTCCAATCAATACGCAATTTAGACCACAAATCACCTCAACGGGTACCTCGGTTAGGTTTGCTCCTCCCGGAGAGTCGGTTACAGCAATTGATGACCATTACTTCGGACTTGGAAAAGTAGCTTATGTAGGACAACTGACGTTTGATCTCATACTAACTCAGTCAGGAAGCATTCAGTTTAAAAACGCAATCATTAATACCCTTCAATTTTACGGATATATTAGCATTTATGCAAAAACCGGGGGCGATACAAGTCCATATTATTTTGACATGAAGGGGGCTCTGAGTTCGCCTCTGGACGAAAGCACAGCCATGTATTATCAAGACAATATGACTCTTTCAGTGTCGGATTCAACTGCCACTCTCGACGAACCAATTTCGTCTGTGCCTTTGACCAGCGAAACAAAACCTACACCTACTAAACTGACAATTGACAAGTCAACCGGCATCGTCGAGCAGAAATTGACCGGCATCGACTTAACAAATTACTTGAATAGTGCTAATGCTGCCAAGGGCAGACCAAACGCCAATTTGAAGGAAGGAAAAAACACAATAGTGATTGAATACGCATCTGTCGGTTCAGGCGCAATTATCTTTGATTTCAGTTTTCAAACTGCATCAAGGACACCACCCCAAAAAACTACATGAGTCAAAAAAGAGACTGGTAGTTCCATCCCAGACTCTCAAATACTCTTTTGTACTTCTGCTCGTGAGAGAACTTTCTCTCTGCCGTTTTGAGAAAGTTGAAGTCGGAACGCTTACAGGGAAAATTATAGTAGGAAAGAAGCTGGAAGAGAATCAGATAGTAGTGGTACGCGCTCTGGTCTGTTTGTGGAAACAGCTGGTTGTACCGCGCGTCAAAAATATCAAAATCCTCCAGCAGTTTGTTTTTCAGATGGTTGATTTTCGGAAAAGGCTGTTCCGTGATTATCTTGTAGATGATGTTGATATCTTCTTTGCGTTTCTTAAAGGCGCCCATCGACTTGAGGACGTTCCTGATGTGCTCCTTTTTGACGCGCGCAAACTTTTCCACGCGCGTTGGCGCTTCTTCGTTGACGAGCCTGAAGCTGCAAAGATGGTCCTCGATACTTTTCAAGAAATCTTCAGAGATCTCGGATTTCTGGATTCCCTGAAAGTTGTCGATGCACTCCGAGAAGTGGTTCCGTTTGTCGTTTGAATTCTTGTGGTTGATGACTAATCGGTTGCAGTCGCCGTAGTTTGAAGTGATATTGTTGAGCTCGAAGCGACGGCCGCATGCTACACAGCACACGTAAAAGTCATTGTCTTCAAGAACGAACGTTGGCTCCGCGCAGCAGTTTTTCTGCACGGTAGAAATATCTTCAGAGAAAAGAGAAACTTGGATCAAGGATATGTTGTAGCTGTACTGGCGGGACAGCTCTTCAATAAGCTGCTCCGCCGCCCGCGGAGCTTGTTTGCTTCTCCTGTGAAAGTCAATGACGACGGGCCTAAACAGTTCTTCCTCGTATTGTTTGAGAACGTGAAGTACCTCTGTTAGGTAGAATTCATAAGTGCGATTTTCGCGCGCATGCTGCTTTTCAAATAGACTCGTGAACCAAAACGTGAGTTCTTCGCCGCGCGGACAAAGCTCTTGGGGCACTTCCTTTTGCGAGCAAAATAGCTCTCTTATCTTGTTGTCTATTTCTAATATGTTTCTATACATGTTTCAAAATGAAAAAACTGTTTAAGGAGCAAAAGAAAGATGAAAATGATTCGGGCGAAAACAGAAAGCAGAAACGAGGCAACAAATATGATGAAAGGAATGGGCGATTTAGTTGAAAAGATCCGAAGGATCTGTTCGATTGACGAACTGATATCAGATAAAATTGAGGAGCTGTTATTCTCGCAAAAGTGCGCGGCACTCACGACCAAAGGAACTGTTTGTTCGGCTGCTGCGAAAGAAAGGGGTTTCTGCGGACGACATGCAGCGAAGGAGTCCAGGGCTTGCCGCTACCGGAGAAAAGATGGTTCGACTTGCTCTCTAAATTCTCTTGAAGGGAGAGATGTGTGCTGGGTGCACAGAGAGAAGCAACTGAATGTCGAAGAAACAAAGGAAGCCACTGTGGTGCAGGAGCAGAGGGGACTTAGAAGAAGTCTTGAAAAAGACGATGATGATGACGACGACGACGACGATGAGCCGGTTATTAAAAGAAGAATAGTTCGAACTGCCGGGCGATATCCTCGAGCTATTGAACAAAAATCACAGATCGCCAAAGAGTCGTGCGCAGAAAAAGAATCACAGATCGCCAAAGAGTCGCAACAAAAATCACAGATCGCCAAAGAGTCTTGCGCAGAAAAAGAATCACAGATCGCCAAAGAGTCGTGCGCAGAACAAAAATCACAGATCGCCAAAGAGTTGCGCGTTGAACAAAAATCACAGACCGTCGAAAAAAAACAAGACTTTTCCATAACGATGCGGATGCTTGAGCCGTTTGATTACAGAGACTCGCGCGAAGAAGCAAAATGCCCCATCATTTGCGACTCCGGAAAGCGAAAAGGGACGGTTTGCGGCGCTGAACTGAAAGAAGGAAAGCTTGTGTGTTCCACTCATAGAACTAGGAGTTTGAAGAGAAACTTTGATGATTTAAAGGTTGAGTACAAGTGCGCCGCCATGGATATTTTGTGTGATGAGAAGGATTTGATGCGCCCGAAAAAAGACAGTTTGACGCGCGGATTTCGCGAGCAAGATATCGAAGGAGACGACGACTGCCTCATCGACGAGCACAACGCGCTCCCGAAATTCAAGCCAAAGCGCTGCGTTTTCCTGAACGAGAACGGCCAGTTGTGCTGCGAGCCAGTTTGCTTCCTCAAGGCTTCCGACTCCAAGTTGTGTCATATGTGTAAGGATCACAAAAAATTTGCGCGGCAGTACGAGCACAATTCTGGCACAAACAGGTACTTTGACGCTTTCTGGAGCCCAAAGCGCGTTCTTCTCGAGCCCGCTTTCTCAATTGCGCCCAACTTTAGATGGTTTCCAAACTTGAATCTTTACGCGCACATGACGCGGAAGGGCCCGATCGTTGTCGGAAAAACGCTGTCGATGTTGTTCCCCGAAAGTTTGGAAGGATTTCCAGTGAGCCGCGATCTGTTGTACAACGAAGATGGAAGAGGAGTCTCGATGGAAGAGGAGAAGCTGGACATTTGGCTGAAAAAGTACCCCTGCGATAACGACCCAGTCGCGGAAGAAACACCCGATGAGGTGATCCGAAGGTGCCACAACAACGGACTTTTGTACAAAGTTCTTCCCCAGGAGGTTCTTCATAAGCAGTACAATCTTCCCTCCGATCTCGACACGATTCGCGGCCACGGATTTACAAGCTTCGAACAGATGATTCAAGAGAGGCCGACGCTCTACATCAAGTACTGGAACGCCTGGCTCGGGCACATTAGGCGCGCAAAAGACTTTACCAAGTTCATGGGCTGCAATCCAAACACAGTCAAGCGCCTACTGAACGCAGACGAAGACATCGACTGGAACGTCTACTTCAAGCGAGTCGGGCCAAAGATTGGGCTCTATCACGTTGAAGTTCCAGCGCCTACAATCGAAGAAGTCGTGGCCCCGGGGTTCAATCCCTTTCGATACTGCAGAAAGTGGGTGACGGAAAATCTTCCAGAGAAAATCAACGAGCCGTGGTTTCCTCCGATGTACATTCTCTACCCATTTCCGCTTGAATACTACGAAGAAGTGTACTTTCATCAGAACAGACTGATGATTGAATTTATTTCAAACAAAGAGCAATACGCGCACTACAACATGCGTGGAACAATCAGAAATTCTCTGCAGAGCTGGATGCAGTGGCTAAAATTTGGGAGCCATGAGGGGCAATTTAGCAAACTCTATGCCTTCAAAATTATCGAGGACTCTTACCCGGACGACCTCAAGGCGGCAGTTGCAAAAGCTTGCGCGGAGAAGGAAGAATTTAGGCAAAAATATCCAGAGAAATATGCAAGCATTTATTCGAACTACTCATAATAAAATGTCCAAACTTTTTGAAAAGTGCGCGCGCGAACAGACTTTCGCTGATAGATACAAGTGTTGTCTCGATAGGTGCGGAGGCGCGCCCATTTGCAAGGCTTTGTGCAGGAACGTATACCCTGGCTCGATTCCGGAAGACTGTGCGGCGCAGATTGGCTGCATGCACGCTGAATACTTCGACACGCAGTGCATTGAAGAACAAGCGTTGCAGTTTAGAAAATGCTGCTTCGACAGATGCAGGGCGCGCAAATGGTCTGATGAGCGAACAATTGGCCTCTACTTCGACACCGATACGCCTCTTGAAATTGACTGTTTTGACTACTGTAGAGGCGCGGAAAAAGTTCTCGTCAACACGCGATTCGGATCGCCGCCCGGAAGCTGATGCGCAAACAGCTTAAGTAGATGCAGCGCGGGGATAAATGAAATATTCGCGCATGCTCGTTTCGAAAATAATTCTCTTCTTCATGTTCAACACGGTCGAATTTGCCGATGTGAAGGATAATAGCTACAGTAGGGTTGCAGTGTACGACGACTTGGACGAGTATATTTCCTGGGCTGAGCGAAGAGTCGATCTTCTTTTTTGCAAGTGCAGTTCCTCAGAGATGTCTCTCGCCGAAAAAATCAAGGGGATAGATACAGGCATCATTCAGATTTTTCCCTTTCTTGGTAGAATTGCAGATAGATCGTTGCTTATTGAAAAGAGCCTTTTTTACCAAGATTTGTTTGAAAAAGAGCAGGAAGAGAAACGGCAGACGGCAGAGGCTGATGCCGCCGAGATTGAAGAAGAAGAGGTTGAAGAAGAAGTGCTAGTGCCTCCAGTTCGTTTTGTCGAACCACAACCAGAAGAAGTGATAGCGCCTCCAGTTCGTTTTGTCGAACCACAACCAGAAGAAGTGATAGCGCCTCCAGTTCTTTTTGTCGAACCACAACCAGAAGAAGTGAGAGCACCCCCAGTTCATGTTGTCGAACCACAACACGAAAAAAAAGACGTAGAGCCAGAGCGTGCACAGAAACAAGACGCGCTTCCAAAATCGCCGGTTTATTTTCCAAAAGAAGGGGAAAAGATTCAATGGGAAAATAAAACAGTGGCTGTTCTCAGGAACGAGCTAAACAAAGCGGGCGTGAAGAATGCATTTCTTCTTACCAAGATGCAGGCTATTGAAAAAGCGCGGCGTTTCAATGCCGGACAATTGCCGCTAAGTGAATTAAAGAGAAAGGGATAGATGCAAATGGATCCAATTGAGCTGTTGAAAAGTCTAAAGACGAGTTTCCTTGAATTTATTGAAGATCTCATGGTGATTCTTCCAGAGGAAAAGGATCTGATTCTTTTCCACATTTTCATCAAGAACCAAGTGCCGATCGTCGACGTGATGAAGTACATCCAAAAGAACATCGTTCCGCTCGAAGACAGAGTCGAGGCGCGCGACGAACAGTACTTCAAAGAAAACGCAGTTCTGTTCGAGAAAGTCGGCGACTATGAGACGGAGGTTAACCGCTTCAAAATGCTTTGGGAAGCAAACGAGGACGAGGGAAACCGAGAGATGGTCTGGCAGTGGTTCAAGACTTTCATTTACATTGGCAAAAAATACACGGAAGCGACTGCGGAATAGATTTTTAATCCAGGCTTTATATCTTGATTAAAAACGGCCACGCGGCGAACTAGTTCAGAGAGACGAAGGGGAACTCGCTTCCAAAAATCGCTTCATGCTCCGCGGCGATTATGTGTCCCTTGAAGTACTTTTTTAGAACTCCAAAGACGCGCTTCGCAGTGTCTTTGTCAAGGAACCGAGAGAACTCATCGAGAAGGAGAATCTTGTTTTGTTGAAAGTTTGCTAGAGTGAGGATAAAACAAAGGTTTATGCGCGCCTTTTCTCCTCCGCTAAACATCTCGTAGAGGTATTCAGTCGAGTCTTTGTTGAACTTAATTCTAAGTTTCTTTTGTCCTCTTGACGTCGCTTCAATGTGCATCGCCATGCTGAGTTCGGCACCCTGGAACATCTCCGACAAGTACAAATTCATCTCCTGCGTGATACATCCCAAAATTTCTCCAATGTACTCTTGCTCGGTGTCCGCTAACACGACTTGCGCGCGCGCGAGGCCTTGGATTTTTTGCGCGCAGTTGTCTGCTCTCTCAGTTAGCAGACTAATCTCCGCCTCGTACTCTCGCCTAATTTCCGCTTCCTTTCTCCTAAGTTCAAACAACTCGGCGTTCTGGAGAAACGTTTCGATTTCCGACACCTCCTTCGAGTGCGAGTCCCAATCCCCAACGTGCGCGCACTTTTGGAGCGCCGAAGACTGCTTCTCCTTTTCGGCCAGAAGCTCTCTGAGAACAAGGCAGCGAGCCCGACTTTGCTCCTTTCTGTTGATCCTCTCAAGCTCAAACTGCGCTTCTTTTAGGGAAAGATCTGGAATAACCGTTTCGGTTAGGGAGTCGACGATGACGCGTTTGTTTCTAAACTCAGAATAGAGCTTGATCTGCCTGTCAATGTCCGCGAGTGCTTCCTCAATCGTTGCCGCGCCGTGCTCTTCGAGTATATCTCCCGCTTTTCCGGCTACTTCTTCTGCTTCTAAAAGAGAATCTCCACGGATCCAAAGCTTGTGTGCACACAAAGGACATGCGGCTTCTCGGCTTTGCGCACAAACAAGTTCGGCACGGTCAGCTTCGTATGCCCGAAGCTCGCTATCGCATTCTTCGACGGGGTAGTTGATATAGCGCCGCCACCCCATTTCCTCGAGCTTCTTCATGGACTCGATATGCTTCTCGAGAGCGCGCGCGTCGTGGCCTTGAATCCAGTTTTCTTCCTCTTCGGCTTCTCTGATTTTTTTTCTAAACAGCTGAATTGAGGATTCAACCTCGCCAAGTTTTTCTTGATACTGCCTCTGAAGACTTAGCCGGTTACGAGCAAACCCGAGCCTCCGTTTCATCTCCTTGACACGCTCGGGCGAAAACTCAAAAGCGCACTGTTCGGCGGTTATTCCAAGGCGGCTAAGGAATCCGCGCGTCGCCGCTTGTTTGTTCAAAAGCTCTTTCTGGGCGCTCTCAAGGGTTCGCTTCTCGGCAGCAAATCGAGCCTTCAGATCCTTTAAGTCAACTTCTTCTCCGAGAAGTATCTCTTCAATTGTCTCAAGCTGTTCGATCGGCGCGAGCTCGAAAAACAGGTTTGCATTGGTTTGCGAATAGAGAAGAAAATGCGACCCAAAGAATTTGTTAATTTTTGCCTGCGCAACTTCGTCCGTGAGCGAAACGCCCCCTTCTTCAAATAACAAGTTTGTGCGCGAGCGTTTGATCTTTTTTCCGCACACAGACATCTCAACTTCTGTCTTTCCAGAGGATAAAACGCACCCAATATTCTTTCCCTGTCCGGTGAGGCAAAAATAAATGGCCTCAATGATGCTAGTTTTTCCTGAGCCGGATGCGCCAAGAATAAAAGTCGTATCTTTAAAGGAGAAGTTGCGTTCTCCCCTGTAATGCCTAAAATTTCGGACACAAATGTTCATTTGATTTGCACAGCTTCATTTAAGCAAATTAAATGATGGCACGCCTGAATAATTTTGTAAAAGTAAGGTTTTTATTTATTCGCGAACTAAAACGAAAGAACTGTTAATCTTGAAACTTGTGCTGCAGCAAAAGGAGTCGGAAATCAGACGCAGTTGATTGTTTGCATATTTCCTTAGCTCTTCAATTTCCTTGCAAATATCGTTTGAAACAAAGTCGGAAGTTACGCGGTAAAGAATATCAGTTATGCAAGTAATGAACATTGAAAGCACATCAAATACCTCCTTCTTCATTTGGGCTGCTTTCTCGGCTCTCTGCAAGCGGACCCTGAACTGCTCTTCTGTGATTTCGTTCAGCAGATAGCGCAGACGCAAGTTTTCGTTCTCGCGGAGAATGTCGACGCGGAAGCGCTCGAGCTCGATTTCTCTGAGGTGAATGATTTGTCTGACTTTATCATGTCCAAGTCTGAACCACTTGAACTGCAAAACAAAAAAGTGGTCAACAACACGGCCGCATTGAAAGTCTCCGGGTGCGCGCTCAAGAATGCCCTGCGATCTGCGCCATTCGAAGTAATGCGGGTTGTGAATGTTTCCATTTTCCTTTTTTCCTGTTTTCCAAGAAAACACCGTCTTGCATTGAGTACAGAACATTTGATCACAGCCAGAAATTTTGAAAATGGGAATATGGCACTCTGGACATGGCTTTGTCTCCTTCCTAAGTGCAGATGCGGTCTCGATGTTTTCTTCTTTGCACTCGTGATTAGTACTTTTTGTAAACAGACACTTTGAACAAGTTTGCGTACCACAGAGCCCGCAAAGATAATCCTTCCCAACGAATCCCTTGCACTTTTCGGATGAACATGGATGAACAAAAGAAGTGGCAATTGCAAATTCCTTTTTTTCCTCAACTCCGCCACTGAGTTTGAATTCTATTTTTCTCAATTCATTTCTTAGTCCTGAGCATTGAGAGGCAAGCATATTTTGTTCGCGAGCTTTTTCATCAGAGTAGTACATGGCCAAGTTTCGAGACGAAGCGCAAAAGTCCTTATACACAATGTTGAGAATGCTTTCAATGCCACTCTTCTCTTTTGCAAGTTCCCTTCTTCGAATTGTCTCTTCGGCAATGACTTGGGTCGCCGGAAGAAGCGCGCGTTCTCTTTCAAAGAGAATCCTTTCGCGGTACTGTTTGTACTCTTGCGACATGAACAATTTGCTGAATCTTTCAGAAAGAATCCTCCGGTTCCAGCTCTTGCGGCAGTTCATGCAGTGCGGGTCCGCGTCCGACTCCGTCAAGTATCTTTTCGCGCACGAACTGCAAGCAGTAAAAGAGCAGAAGGGGCAGACTACCTTTTTTGTTCTCCCTCCCCTTGGTTTCTCAAACTCCTCGCAGCAGATTGAGCATGTTTTCTCTTCCATCGTATTTTGTTTGCTTGCTAAGTTTTAAGTTGCTAATTGTAATCAATTTTCTAAGAATATTCTAACTTTTTAAAGGTTTCAATAAATGAGCATATACAGACATTTTACAGAAGAAGAACTTCGGGAAGCCTTCGACCGACTTGCTTCTTATGCAGAAAAATTCGACTCCGAAAATCCTCCTAAATTGCTGCGAAATAGTATTGGATACAAGTGCAGCAACTTTTTTTCCAGTACGAACGCTTTAGAAACGCGCGCCGCTGGATGATGCCGTGCTCTGACTTTTTTGAAAAAAAAAAAGAGAAGGTATTCAAGCATCGCGATACTTGTCTCGCGCGAGGCGATCGAGAACTTGAGCTCCACACGTACGTCCAATTTCTAACTCACGCTCCTGCCCAGTTCGCTCCAAACCAAGCAATTTGGTTCTACAAGACATTTAACGCGACGCACATCTTTGATCCCTTTGCTGGGTGGGGAGACCGCTGCATAGCAGCAATGGCGGCTGGAGTCTCGTACACTGGCTGTGACACAAACAAAAACTTGAAAGCTCCGTTTCGCAACATGATTAACTTCTTCAAGCCACAATCGCGGGCTCTCTACGGGAACCTGCAGTTCACTTTTAAGAGCGTTTCCGCGCGTAAAGTCGACATCGACAGCATTCCTTTTGACTTTGTGTTTTCAAGCCCTCCTTTTTGGGATGAAAAGGAAAAGGCCGTCGAAATATACAACGATCAGTCCATCTCTGAAAAAGAAAAATTTATGGACGAAGTCCTGGCTCCTCTTATCAAAAAGTGTCGGAAAAGGGCACCAGTTTGCTTGTACATGAACGAGTATATGGCTCAATATCTCGCAAAAAAGAAAATTAAAAATGTAGACCACTACGGCTTTTCTCGATACGCGAACAAGACTATCCAGACATACAACTTTTATGTTTACTGAGTTTCGAAAGAAAGCGCGCGCATTATCGAATTCTTTCGAAATAAAAAAGAGCGGTGATTTGAATTAGCGGATTGGGAGCGGTCGGCGAGTAGTTGTCCTGAAGCTCTGTCAGAAACAAAGACCCATCGGGCAAATAAACGCTCAGTCTGAAGCTGTCGGTCGGGCGAATCTTGGAGTGTTGTACGATACCACTTCCAGAAAGACGGACGATTGGGCTAGTAACTTCGTTCGTCGAGTCGTTGATCGATATCCTGAAAAGCATTCGGCTCGACTTTGGATTGTTCGACGCGATCATGTTGGGGCCCATTCCTTCTGCGCTGTTTACATTTTCGAGCGCAACGAACAAGTAAGGATAAAAGATGGCGCGTCCGCCCGGCGAGTTCTTCAGCGCGCTATTTGGAAGAGCAATATTCAGCAGAACGACTCGATAACAGACGGCCATCGACGTCGAAACTTCGCTGAAATTAAACACAATGTCTTCTGCATTATCTTTAGTGAAGCCCAAAATTTCGTATGCGACAGAGGCTGTCGGAAGTGTGAATGCCGGAGCAACGGTCGCTGTACTAGTTCCCAAATCAAAAGCGACGATTCGCCTTGCTTCGCTTGTTGTAGCAGAGATAATTCGAATGAATGACCCAATTGCCGGAGTGATTCCTCCAGAAACGATGACTTCGAGCGCGTTGGATCCAGCGCCTGTAGTGTTCCCGTACTCAAGCGGAAGCGCTTTCCGCGAAACATACGTCTGCGCATTTGTCCACGTCCCCGGCGTGTAGTTGTCGTTCGCCTGTGGCTCGGCAATCGCGTAGTGCCCGTCTGCATCGAAGAATGTGATGGTCGCCCACTCGTTCAAAGTTTGATTGAAGATGTACTGACCGGTAAGAAAGTTCTGAGCGGCGACTGAATTTGGAATAAAGAGAAGAATGCGGTTCGGGTCAGTAAAAACCGAAGGGTCCTCGAGAGAGAAAGTAAACGCGCCGGAAGAGTTCGGAAGAAATGCCGAGTCAAAGCCGACTGAAAAGTAGTCAAATCCGCCAGCAGTGTAAAGGTATCTCCACGCGGAAATTCGGGGGTAGTAAGTATTTGTCGCGGCGAGGACTTGCAGCTGAATTCCCACATAATAGTTTGTAAGGTGCGAGGCCGAACCCGCTGTTATTTCGAGAACAACTCCACTAGAACCGGGAGCAGTTGTGTACGAAACGATATTGCCAGATAAAGCGGAAAAAGGAGTGAACTGAACGGAAGAAGGCGCGCTGTTGGAAATTGGGTCGAGCGCGGTGACTGCGTTCTTCGCGCCGCTCTGTGAAATGAGGGCGACAAAGTCAGAAGGAAAGGGATATTCGTTTCTGTTTCGATATGTTGAGTCGAGAGAAAGATAAAATCGAGACATTTTAGTTTATTGAAATAGTTTAAGTGTGTGCGCGCCGCCAAATCATACAAATGGCACGAGTTTAACTTCTTCAAGCGAGAGTTGTTCTCGAGAAAATGTAGCCAGTTCGTCGGCTTTTTTGTTCCATTCATACTCGAACGGTTTTTTTTCGCGCGTCCCCTTCTTTCCGTGAGAAGGAACGTGAATGAAACGAAGCCTTTTCTTCTCTTTAGTTCTCTGGACTTCTGCGTGAACCGCGGCCGTTAGCTTCGAGTTCGCATTTTTTTCAAATTGTTCGCGGGACCAGTTTGGCATGTACTGCTCGATCATCTTGATCCAAAAGTCGCTGTCCGTGTAGATTTCGACTAGCTCAGCAGCGCTCGCGTCGCGCTGAACCGCTCTCAAAGCAGATAGAATCGCAGTTCCTTCGGCTACAATATTGGTCCCTCTTCCATTTACGAGAATTGCTTTGCCAGCAAGGACGCAGCCGGACACGAAAAGCGCAGCCGACCCAGCCATTCCGTTGTACGCCGAGCCGTCCGTGAAGATGACTGCCTTTTCGCACTCTGGTTCCTTTTCGTCGACTTGGCGCTGCTCGACTGAGTCCCAAGCTACGGGACTGAGTTTCAAACTTGTAAGTAGCCGATTCAAGTCTGAAAAGTGAGGACACGCTAGGAAGCGGTCGCCGTTTAAAGGGCTCGGATGGCAAAAGGTCATCAAGTGAATTCTCTTCTTTAGCTCTTCCGAAAGCGCGCGATGCACGGCATTCTTCGCGTCGTTTCCCCACGCAAAGACAGGAAGCGGCGGCATGCCTTCCTTTGTTAGGCGCGCTACTATTTCAGCAAACACCAAATCAAAATAAGTTCTCCAAAACTCTGAGTGGGACTTTGGCTTTCCAAGCTCAACCGAAAACGCAGTATTCAAAAGAAGAACGCCCTGTTTGGCCCAAGAATCGAGGCTTGTTCTCCTCTGTGTGGAAGGAGAGAGCAGCCCCTGTTTTTCCAAACACTTGAAAATGTTCCGCAGGGAGGGTGGAAGGTAGCTGGGCTTCTTTGATGAAAAGGCAAGACCGTCTGCAACTCCGCCCGTGTGGTACGGATCTTGGCCGATGATGACGACGCGCACTTTGTCAAGCTGGGTAAGTTCTGCCCACCTAAACCAATCCTTTCGCTGTGGACAAACGGAGCCTTTCCCGACCAAAGTTTCAATTCGGCGCAGCTCCTCTGAAATCTCCTCGCGGTCAAATATCTCTCTCCAGCTTTCCATTTTTCTGTTAGTTTTCGGGTTAATTGAAAAAGAGCTCTAATTTCCAATTGACTCGCAGCCGTTTGTTGATACTTAAGAAAGAGTATAAATCAAAAATGTTTTCTCTTGTCGAAATTATCATTTTCGCGCTCATCGCGATAACTATCGGCATCTGCATCTTTTTGTTCACTAGAATTTCGTCTGTTAAAAAGAGTCTAAGTTCTCTTGACAAGAAACTTACCTCGTTCATTCACATGAACTTTGAAGAAGTCGACCAAAAAGCTCCTTCCCCGGCCAAAGCTGAACAGAAAGCAGCGCCACAAAAACCAGCAGCAGTCGAAGACGAGCAAAAAGCGGCGCCACAAAAACCAGCAGCAGTCGAAGACGAGCAAAAAGCGGCGCCACAAAAACCAGCAGCAGCCGAAGTCGAAGTTGTTCCTGCTCAAGAGAAGAAACCCGAGGAGGAAGAAGTCGTTCGGAAAAACCAGGAGCCTCCCGAATCCCCGACTCCAGTTCTCGAAGAAATACAGCCGCCAACTCCCCCAAATTCTCCAATTAAAGACCCAGACCTACTTCAAAATGAACAATAACCAACTGTTCCACGCTTGGTCTGAGGAAAATAAAGACGCTCTTTTAATTTTGTATGAGCGCGCGCTTTACCATCTCAAGGAGAGAATGAAGCCCTTCCACGAATTCTGCTCCTTTCTCTTTTGGAACTCGGCGGCATATGTCCGCTTTACGAGTACCTGACTTTGACAGCTTTCACTGGCCCCGAACTCAGAAACCTATTCTCGACGTCTTCGAGGCGGATTTTCCTATTTCCTTTGCGCTTGCTTACGGAATTATGAAAATCGACAAAAAACTTCGTTAGGTCGCGGCGAGATGCGCAAATTTGGTCCTTCATGTGCTTACTTCTCTCGACGTATTCTTTTGCGTGCTCCTGGCAGTTTTTGCACGGAAGCATGTAAGGAAGACCCTCAATGAACTTCCAATATTTAGGCCGATCCCTTACAGAAATAAATTCGTCTGCTGTGCAGCATCCGTTAAACAGGCTGAACCACCAAGCGCTCCCCCAAACCTTGGGGTCGTGAATGTTGTCGCATGGCACCTCTTCAATTACCAGATCGGCATCAATCTGTCTTCGAATTGGCGGAGGAACTCCGTACTCTTGACAATTACCGTAGCATTTGTACATCTTTATTCAGTTGGAAAAAAATGATATCGCGCGGCAACATATTCTTTCCTTAAACCATCGTTTGCTGCGTAAATGTCTTGGGAGCAATTCGAACAGTTTTACTTTGAGAGAGAAGGAATGCAAGATAACACCGGCTGGGAGCATCCAGCGTTCGATTCCATAAGGCAAGAAATCAAGGAAGAAGAAGACTTCATTAGCAACCCATACCAAGTCGAAGAAGGAGTGATGAACTGCAGAAGGTGCAAGAGCGCGCGAACGTACTCGTACCAAAAGCAAGTCCGAAGCGCGGATGAGGGCTTCTCAACGTTTGTCTTTTGCTTTGACTGCGGCGAAAAGTTTAGAGAAAATTAAAATAAAGTCGTTACGCTTTTTATTGCACCGTGTGCCTTGTCTAAAAAATAAAAGATCTTCGTTGCGAAAACAACAAAGGGAATTGGGCGGCCTCGAGGCGTCCCACATAACTTCATTTCATCCAGCTGACGAGCTCGGCCCTGCACTTTCCTAACCGTCCTCCAGGAGTCTTGATGTCTCGAAGCGAGCAGAGTTTGAGCGCTGGTAGTTCTTTCTCACGAGGCGCGCGCGCTCCGTCTTTTTCTCCTCTTCTGTTTTACTCTGATTTTGTTCTTCCTTGACATTTCCTATAACCAAGTGTTGATGCTCGTCGTCTCCAATACGACCAGAGTGTAGTTTAAACTTGTACTTCTTTGAATATTTTGCAATAATGAAATCATCATACAGCATTCTTATAAGAGGCGTTTCTGAAATTATCATGAGCCACTTTGCGGGGGTGTGGCGCAACATCAGCGCCAACCGAGTGTGGTCGTCTGCTGTAAACGATCCGCTTGGGCCGTAAGAGGTGAACTCACAGTCGTAAGGCGGGTCAAGAAAAATAAAGTCTCCCTCTTTGGCTCGAGATATTGTTTCGGAAAAATCTCCCAAAACAATATCCGCCTTTGACAGAACTTCTCGATAAGCCGCGCGCCGAAGAACTTCAATGTCGTACGTCTTGTAGCGACCAAAGGGTATGTTGAATTCTCCTTTTTGATTGTAGCGAAGCATTCCGCGATACGCAGTCTTTCGAAGGTAAAAAAATTTGCGCGCGACTTCATACTCTGTAAAGCATTGTGATGCGCGCATTTCATAGTAGGACTTTTCATCGTTTGGAATTTTCGAAAGGTCATCAAACAACTGATCGCCGGCCCCTTTTTGAATTTGTTTGTAAAATGCAACTACTTCATGATGACTGTCTCCAACGACGGCTTTCGGCGGCTTGAGAGCAAACAGTACAGAAGCACCACCAACGAATGGCTCGAAGTAGCAATCAAAAGGCGGAATATATTTCATAATGACTGACAATTCATCTCTTTTGCCGCCTGACCATTTGAACATTGGAGGCAAATCGGGGATGAATTTATTGCACTCTATTTTTGGGCAAGTTTTTGAGTTTGAAGAATTCATAAGCTTGTTGTTGAGGATTTCTGTAAAACATAATTTTTATTATGTGAAGAATAACAATGTATTCTTTCCCAGTTTCGGGCACAACTTTTGAATGGCAAAATTCGCCGCTAGCAACGGACTTTTTCAAGCACTATGGAACCCTTTTTAGGTTAGTCCTGAACATCTTGATACACTCTATGTTTCAAACAAAAATATCTTTTTTATTTCAAGTTAAACTTTTCCTACTAAAAATTTTTCGCCCACAAACTACCTGAGGTTATCTTGATCCGTTTTGAGTCTTGTTCTTGCTTCCATGATTGCCTTTCCCAGCAGATTTTGCCCTTTCCAGTCACAAGGGTTCAAGTTCTTCGCATTCTTTGCACTCAACCCAATCCCCCAGATTTTATCCATCGGACTCGCTTCCACAATAATTTTTTCTCCTGTATTCAATAGCTCTTTCAACATTTCTGGATTCTGTTGAAACTTGGCGATATTTCCCTGAACGACTATTTCAAATCTCTTTCTTGACCACAAGTTATTGTCATAATTCTTCACAGCTCTTCCAAGTTTTTTCATTACAGCAGGATTTTTAGCGGCGAGTATTTTCTGAAGTATTTCTTCGTCTTGAAACAATCGAGCCTTGCATGCCATCATCCACTGTTCAGCATTTTCATACCTTATTCCATCAATCGTAAAAACACTCGGGGTCCATTGGCTGAAAACTGAAGGCGGTTTCCAGAAGAATACAAAATCTTCTCCGCCTTTACTTTCTTCTTCTCTCTTGCAGTGAACGCGGCAAAAAGGCGTCCCATCAACGGCAAATTTTGAACATTTGTTTCCCTTCACTGTAGTTCCGACGCATTCCGCCTTTGGAGTGGATTCTTTGTTATCTTCTTGTGCACTTTTTGAGTGGATATGGCAAAATTCACTATTAGTGGCAGACCTTTTCAGGCATCTAGAGCCCTTTTTAGTCAGCCCTGAACATCTCAACTGCTCGTTTCCTCCTTCTTTCTTTTCTTCAGCGATCTGAGGAGACACGTGAGCACCGTCATTATTGGCAGCTTCCACCAGTTTGAAATACTCTTCTCTAACTCTCTTTTCAACAATACGCATATCTTCAGTCATTTCTATTCCTTCAAAGATTTTAACCACAAGAATAGAAATAGTTTCAGACATACTCAACTCGCTTTATTTTTCAAGTTTAGGTCTGACAATCAATCATTTTTAGATGGCCGCCTCTTTCGTTTTATTTGAACTAAAATCCGCGCCGCTTCAAAATCCAGTGGATCAAGTCCGTCTTGTCCCTTGGAAACTTCCGCGCAAATTCTTGAGCTTGGTCAGTGTCTCGCCCATCAAGCAGGCAAATTCATATTCCTTGACTTCCCTCTTTACTCAATCAAAGCGACGATGGCCCAACTCGTTTTCAACCAATGTCTTCTCTTTTATATTTCTCTTGAAACAATCCACGCCGCTAAATCTGCTTTACACTTGCCTGACCAGCTACCGTGGGCTTTTGAACGCGGAAAAGCGCGTGCTAGTTCTTTCAGCTCGTTCATAGTCTTTTTTAGAAGTTCTGTCAGCCTATCTTCTTCAGATGGAGCTACCTCTTCCAGTTCTTCCTCCTTTTCTTCTTCTTCAGTGACTCGTAACTTTCCTTGTTCGAACGACACTTCAAAAGAGGCACATTCGGCTTCAGCTTCTTCCGCTGGTGCCATTCTTTCCTCAAAGACCTCTCTGGCAATTTCAACTAATCTAGTTTCAGATAAAGCAGAATCTGCGGGAATAATAATTCTCTCATATTTTTGCTCGAAGACAGCTCCACTTTCAACGATTCGTCGCTCAAACTCACTTGCCAACGCTCTTGCGTTTGGCACTGGTGATATTCTAAACACTTCTCTACAGGAACCATATTTAGAAATCAGATCCTTGGGTCTCTTTTTGAGAAAGTAGGGACGCGTTCTACTTTGGACATATACGCTCGTACCGTCCTCGTTGCACCCGCAGTGAAAGAGGACATAAGTTTCAATGTCTTTAGGGGCCAAATGATTTTGCGGAACGTGATTATCAGCGGTGATATTAAGCTTTTGTTGTACTCCGCTGATATTGCGGTTGGCCTTACCGATTCCTTTAACCGCTTCGATAATATTTTCATTGGCTAGATCTAGCTTTTCTGATAGTATCTTGTTTTGTTTAAAAAGTTCACTATTTTCACCTCTCACATTTCTTACTTCCCGTAGTAGTTCGTCTATCTTTGTATCTTTCTGCCTCATCTGCTCTTCAAATACTCTTACCATATGATCGTTTACAATTTTCGAGACTTTAAAAGCAAACTCAGTTGAGATCCACGAAGCAATATGAGGAACCAAAAGAGGATGGGCGTAGGTTCCACGAAGAATGTAGTCTCCAGCCATAACTGTTCCTAAAAGTTCTCCTCGGTTCTGAGGAGAACTTTTGAATTCTTCCACAAACCTTTCAACTTCTTTTAGTCTTAACCAATTATCAAACCTCTTTCCGCCATCCTGGCACAGTTTAGTCACATTAATATAGCCATCTTTCTTTCTAATTAATACCTTAAAATAACCATAACGGCCTCAACCATATTCGTCATTTACCGGCTCGTAAATCAAGTCAGACAAGTCTTTGATTCCAATCATCCTTTTCTTTGAATAATTGAACCTTTGAGTAAAGCCAGAATTTTTATTGTTATACCTCTCAACAAGAACCATATTTAGAAGCAAGTTTCTGGATTTCGCATAGAAGAAATACACAAGGCAATAAATATGTGTAACGAGAATTTGAGATTATGAAAAAAAGTTTATTTATATGTTCGGAGCATATCAATTTAATTTTTTTGAAGCTAAAATCCCCGCCGCTTTAAAATCCAGTGGATCAAGTCCGTCTTGTTCTTGCCCGACCAGCCGCCTGCCTCCTTGTCCTTTGGAAACTCCCGCGCAATTCCCTTCAAAGCCACCATCGTCTCGCGCATCAGTTCTGCAACCCTGTCTTCATAAGTCGCCTCCTCCGCTTCCTCTGCGACGCTGATTTTCCCTTCCTCGCTCACTTCCATTTCCACTTGATTATACTTATCAGCCGCCTCTTCCACTATCAAAATTCTTTCTTCAAACACTTCTTGAGCAAGTGTAATCATCTGCGCCTCGTCAAACTCTCCGTCGCGCGGAAGCCTAATTTCTTGCCGCCTCAAATCAAACTCAGCGCCGCGCTCCTGAATTCGCCGCTCAAACTCACTCGCAAGAGCGCGCGCGTTTGGAACCGGAGTAATTTGGACAATCCTCCTGTAAGTATTGTACCTCTCCTGAAGCTCCTTTTCTCGGCGACGCAAATGGCTCGGCCGCGCACGGCATTGAACGTACACGGGGTCCTCTTTCTCATCTGTTCTGCAGGAGTAGAGAGAAAACGTCTCGGTGTCTTTCTCGTGAATATGTTCGGCCGGAACAGATAGCCGCGCTGTTGAACCCAGCGACTGATGAAGCCCGCGGATGGATGTATTGGCCCGACCAACGCCGCGAACTGCTTCGATGATATTTTCATTAGCAAGGTCAAGTTTGGCATGGAGAAGTCTGTTTTGTTCCATCAGCTGCGCGTTTTGCTCCTTCAGTTCTTTCCCGAGCTTATCCAAGCGGCCATTTTCTTGATCCTTTTCTGCGAGCTGTTTGTCTTTTCTTCGAAGCTCATCTCTGTACTCTTGAACGATGAAATTATTGACAATCCGAGAAACTTTGAATGCGAACTGAGGAGAGATCCAGGAAGCAATATGGGGAACAAGGTCTTGATGAACGTATGTGCCGCGAATTTCTGTATTCTGACCTCCCAAAACTGTTTGGATTAGTTCATCCCTACATATGTGTAGGGATGACTCAGCTTCATTTGTTAATTTCATAGCAGTTTCAAGTCTGGTCCAACTAAACAGCTCTTTTCCTCCATCTTTACATAACTTAGTCATGTTTACGTAGCCATCCTTTTTTCTAATCAAAATTTTGAAATCCCCGTACTTTCCCCATCCGTATTCTTCATTCACGGACTCGTACACAATTTCTCTCAAGTTGTTTCTTACTTCCATATTTTCTTATGTTTTTCTTATCCTTAAATCAAGGTAAATTATTCAGTCTAAATAGCGGCGAACAATTTTTATCGCTCTCTTATTCATGACAACTTAATAATTTATAATCATTGGAAATGGATTTAATAACTATCGATGGAAAGAGTTATCTTTGCGCGACCAGTCTTTCAGAAAAGTTCCCTTCTTTTTTTCTTGGCGCCAAAACAAGATACATCCGCCGGATCGTCGAGAAGAAAAATATTCCCTCCGATGCACATATCTATG
>JACCDN011011932.1_pt1 | contig 23654 bp, 20 predicted proteins | sample 7441691 | NCBI WGS metagenome assembly JACCDN01 (sample SAMN15323439, study PRJNA562643) | freshwater metagenome | isolation source: river surface water | place: USA:Blue River Watershed | collected 2017-08-16 | reverse complement strand
GGTGATGACGTGGTTGATTTAACTTCACTAACTTTCAGTTATGATGATGTAGTTCTAAATGGCGGCAACGGAGATGATGCACTTTGGGGAAATGATGGTGATGATACCATAAACGGTGATGCCGGAGATGATAATCTACAAGGCGGTAAAGGTGATGACAATATTAGCGGTGGAATTGGTAACGATACCATCAAAGGTTATGACGGCAACGATCAAATCAATGGTGGAGAGGGATTTGACGTAATGATTGGTGGCGATGGAAGTGATCAATTCATCTTTACTGATAAATCTGATTCAATCGGCTCAATTATTAGCTTTGACGAAACTGACGTAATTTCAGATTTTGTGCAAAATGAAGATAAAATTAATCTTGCTACACTTGGTTTTGATTCAATTACGCAAGGACAAGGCTCAAACTCTTCAGCTGATGGGTTAGAATTTTATTTTAAGGACGGATATACTGTCATTGACGATCCAAACTCAAACTTTGCCGTTAAATTATCTGGTGAAATACAGCTTGGGGCAAGTGATTTTAATTTTTAGAAACAAAAAAATGAAACTAATTTACGCCAAAAAATTCTGAATATAAAAATGTTGAAGTGAATGTTGCGTATGCAACTATTGGACTGGCAATGCATTTCTAATAAATGGCGTCAAAAAAAACCGATATCAACGAAATAGCTAAAAACATCAAAATGCATAAAAAACCCAAACCAAAATTTTTGCTTCCAGCGATAATAGCCTTTTGGGTTATGGCTTCGTCATTAAAAGCTTCTTACGCTACAGATTTACAAGATGCTATCGACGTAGCCAAAAACAACAATCGCAATATCAAGCTTGAACAACTCAAGCTCAAATCCACCAAAACCATAAGAGACCAAGCCATTGCTGAATTTTTGCCTAACGTCAAAGCTAGTGTGCAATATGGCAACAGAAAAAGTTTTTATAGTGGACAAACTTATGATCGCTCATCAAAACAAAGAGTGGAAGAATTAACCATTGAACAACCATTGTTTGATGGCTTGCATTCGGTTTTAAAATATCGTGAGGCTGATTATAAAATAAAATCAAGCAGCGCTAAAACTTCTGATAAAATTCAAGAAATTTCTTTTGCGGCGGTGGAGAGTTACTGTAATCTTTATCGCTTCCAAGAACTAGTAAAATTGCACAAAGAAAATAGAGATTTATCTAAAAGGTTTCTAAGCTTAGTTCAGCGCCGTAAAGATGCGCGTATTATTGATAATAGCGATATCATTAAATTTAATTATGAAGCTTCCGTCAGTGAAGAAAAATATCTCGATGCACTAAACCGACTAAACAAGGCTAAGTTTGATTATAAAAATGTAATTGGCGAACTTCACGAAAATCTTTCCAAGCCAATAATCGCAAATGATTTTAGTGATGAGAAATTAAGCCGAGACCAAATTTTAGAATCATCTCAAAAAAATAATCTAAGTATTAAATCTTATCACCTAAATTACCTCGCTTCAAAAGCTGCTTATAACTCGGAGAAGTCAAACTTTTTACCTAAAGTTTCACTCTCAGCTTCTGCCAGTAGGCAAAGTAATGTGGTTTACTTAAACAACCAAGATCTCAGCTCAAAATCTTTATTTGTAAATGTAACGGTGCCTATTTTTCAACAAGGCGTGGAATTTGCTAATTTAAGTAAAGCCGGTTACGAAAAAGATGTTGCGTTAGAAGAATTTGAAATCGCTCGCGAAGGAGTTGCGAAAGAAATAAATAAGACATTGGAGGAGTATAGTTTTTATTTTGAACTCAATAAATCAAATCAAAGACTATCAGAGCTAGCTCAAAAGCGTGCTGCAATTTTTAACAAAAGATCGGAGTTGAAGGTTGAAGATCCAATTGAAGTAATTCGCGCAAATATTGAAGTAAATTATAGAAAAATAAATCACATCGACTCCCAGATGGACCTTGTCATTACTCATTACAAGATAAAATATTTCTTAGGAGAGCTTTAGAATTGTGAGTTGAAAAATTAGAATAATCGTTAATTATTATCCTGGTTTTCTAGGTGCAATTGCTTTTGCGCCAGAAAATTCAACCCTTTAAAAAATAATACCAATAATCATGTCTATAAAAAACACCGCACCTCTCTCTGTAGGATTAACAGAAGATATTTCTATTGCTAATAGCGATTCTTTTTTCTCTTCATTTTCTGAAGCCGAAAGCAAAACAACTAGCGACGAAGCTCTCGACAAAGATTTTTTTGGAAGAGTTGGAATTGCAGCAACTGATATTTTTGAAATTGCCTCCAGTAGTTTTGAAGCAATCAATGGAGACGATACCAATAATACATTGTCAGGCACTTCTGGAAACGACTCTTTAAATGGCTATGGAGGCAATGATATAATAATTGGAAATGATGGTGATGATTTAATATATGATGGAAGTGGCAGGGATACCGTTCTTGGCGGCGATGGAGACGATAAAATTTATATGCAGGGCGGTGATAATCTGAGCTCTGTTTCTATTAGTGGCGGAATTATATCGAGTGCTTCTGGTGCATTTTGGGGAGAGGGCGGAAGAGATACTTTTGTTATTGAGGATGAAGATCAAACAACAACTGGCGGAATTAATATCGATGGCAAGTATCTCAGAAGTACAATTATCGACTTCGATCCAGGTGTTGATAAAATAGACCTTAGAGCCTTCTCTAAAGTAAAAAATATTTCGCAGCTTAAATTTTCCTCAGCCTCATATCTTGGACTGGTTAGCTTTTTATTGCTTTACGTAGAAGGAGACCTTGGTGGTCAGTACATTACTTTAGCTAATATTAGTGCAAGCGAGCTCTCAAGTAGTGACTTTATATTTTACGGCACTAGTGAAAAAGGCGGCTCAACAAAAGCTGATAAAATTTACGGCACTGATTATGGTGATGATTTTGAAGGTCTGGATGGTAATGATCTAATACTTGGCTATGGAGGATCTGATAATATCCTTGGTGGATACGGAAATGATAAAATTTACGGCGGTTCCGGAAATGATTTTCTGTATGGAGATGCTGGAAACGATGCAATCTATGGAGAGGCTGATGATGATTTTATTGAAGGAGGGGCCGGAAATGATAAAATTTACGGCGGGTTAGGCAATGATACTATCAATGGCGGAGATGGTAAAGACGCAATTTATGGCGACGAAGGCAATGACATAATAGATGCTGGATCAGAAGATAACAAAGTTTACGGCGGAGAAGGTGATGACAATATAACTTCAGGATCAGGAAAAGATAAGCTTTATGGCGGTAATGGTAACGACACCATAAATAGCGGATACGGCGATGATTTAATTTATGCCGACGGAGGAGATGATGCAGTTAATGCCGGAGGTGGAAAAGATAAGATTTATGGCGGTAGCGGCAACGACACTTTAAATGGTCAGGATGGCAACGATATTATATATGGTGTATCGGGTTCAAACACCATTAATGGTGGCGCTGGAGTGGATAAATTATATGGCGGAACCGGAGTTGATCACTTTTCGTTTTCGTCATTAAGTGATTCAATATTAATTGGGTCATTAGATGGTAAAAAAATAAACAAAACAAATCTCGACCTAATATTCAATTTCATCTCAGGAGTTGATAAAATTGATCTGTCAGAAATAAATGATTCAATTATAGGAACCGAGGATGATATAAATTTTTCTTCGCTTGATATAGTTGTAAAAAGCGGATTAACCATTGTTAAAGATCATAATAGTGACTTTGCTTTTTCAATAAAGGGCGCGATTAACTTGACCGAAACTGACTTTATATTTTAGTAAATTTCCTACCGTATTTTGTCGTAGCGCCCTCTAATTTTTGCGCTACGACTTCACTCCTACCAAAATCTCTAGTGATAATTTGGAGGATGTTTTTTAGAAAAAATTTTTCAAAATCTGTCTCCAACAACTTACTTTTTGGAAAAATCTAACACCGCTTGAGATGAACCTAAAATTATCAAATTCTTATAGCTTATCAGATTCGATAAAGTCTTGCAAAAAAGCTTTCTGGTTTTGCCTGCTTTTCAGCTTCTTCATCAGTATTTTTACGCTTGCTTCGTCAATTTATTCGATGCAGGTACTGGATCGGGTTTTATCAAGCAACAGCTTTGAAACGCTGCTTTATCTCACCATCATCGTTTTAGCTTTTTTGATTTTTCTTGGAATTTTAACGCAAGTTCGATCAACAATATTTTTGCATGTCTCTAACTGGCTTGATGAAAAACTCTCGCCAGTTTTATTTAACAGCAGCATTGAGGGACAAGGATCAAACAAAAATATCAGCAGCCAAAATATGCGTGATTTACAAACCATTAAAGGTTTTATTTCTGGTCCGAATTTAGCTGTGTTGTTTGATGCTCCTTTTGCGATTATTTATCTGGTCATGATTTTCTTCATCCATTGGATCAACGGGCTAATTACTCTTGTTGGCGGTTTGATAATGTTGAAAATGGCTTACATAAATGAAAAATCTACCAAAGATCTGATTGATAAAACTAATAAAATGCAGGCGGAAGTAATAAGAGATTTTGAAATTATTTCTTCGAATTCAGAAGTGATTAACGCAATGGGAATGAAGGCAAATGTTCGTGGAAATTGGCAGGCAGGTAACGATGAACTTCGTAAAGCTTCAGGAGATCTTGCAACCCTTTCAAATAGAATTTCTTCAATTTCTAAAACCCTGAGAATGGCCTTGCAAACCATCACCATGGCATCAAGCGCAATGCTTGTGATGTATAGCAAAATGTCTGCCGGCGGCATTATCGCTACTTCAATTCTTGCTGGCAAAGCACTTGCTCCGTTTGATAATGCAATTGGGCTTTGGAAATCTCTTAAAACTGCTAAAGCTGCATATTTTCGCTTGAATGAATCGCTGAAAAATTATGTTGAAGATAAAGGTAAAATTGATCTGCCAAAACCAAATGGTGAGCTTGTTGTCGATAAGCTAATCTACAAGTTGGAAAAATCTGATCGCTTTCTAATTAAGGGAATTTCTTTTAAGATTAATCCTGGTGAAGTTGTTGGAATTATTGGGCCAACCGGAAGTGGAAAAACAACTTTAGCTCGTCTTTTGGTTGGGGTTCTAAAACCAAGTTCGGGAATTGTAAAAATTGATGGCGCAAATCTCTTTGATCAAGATTTAGAAAAGTTTGGAAAATATATTGGTTATTTGCCACAAGATGTTGAGCTTTTTAAAGGGCTGGTGAAGCACAATATTTCAAGAATGAATAAAGAGGCTGAAGACGAAGAAATCATCAAAGCTGCACAACTCTGCGATGTTCATGAAATTATTTTGTCGTTGTCGCAAGGCTACGAAACCACAATTGAAAAAGATGCTAGTAACTTATCTGCGGGACAAAAACAAAGAATTGCTTTGGCTAGAGCTTATTTTGGTGATGTAAAATTTGCGGTTCTTGATGAGCCAAATTCTAATCTTGATGCTGAAGGTGAGGCTGCCCTAAATAAAGCTATTCTTGGTGCTAGAGCTAATAAAATAACCACTGTCGTTATTACGCATCGTTCTTCGGTTATTTCGATTTGCGATAAGGTGATGGTTATAAAAGATGGTGAAATAAAGGCATTTGATAGCCCTGATAAAGTTTTAGGCAAATCGCCGCAACCTTCTTTGGGGACGACAAAATGATAGGAAAAATAGAATCAAAAATCGCTGAAAACGCCATCAATTACGGAGTTAAAGCCCTGATTGTTTTTGCTGTAATTTTTCTTGGTTGGGCAGCGTTTTTACCAATCAAATCTGCCTCAATTGCTGACGGCGTGATCGTTCTCGACTTCAACCGAAAAACCATACAGCATTTAGAAGGCGGAATTATTGATCAGATTTTAGTAAAAGAAGGGCAAATAATAAATGAAGGAGATGTTTTGCTCTATCTTCATGACATCAAAGCCAAAACTGAGCAGCAGATTTTGAAGGAAAGGCTGTGGGCGATGCAGTTGCAAAAAGAACGCTTAAAATCCGAGAAAGAAAATAAATCATCAATGAACTTAACCGATTTTTTTGCAGAAAATGGAGAATTGTCGCCAAGCGATAATGAAAAGTTGAAAGAAATTGCAGCCAACCAATTGCGACTTTTTAGAGCAAAAAAAGATAAAAGATCAGGCGAAATAAAAGTTTTAGAAAAGAAATTAAAATCAGCCGAAACTAGGCTTAAACTTTTTGAAAAAGAACTAAGTCTAATTAAGCCTTTGGTTGACGAAGATAATTTGCCTATCTTGCGTGAAATTGACTTACAAAAATCAATTGCCGAAGCCGATGAGCAATCGGAAACAGCGAAGCTGCAAATTTCTAATTACAAAAATGAAGATCTTTCTGAAACGCTTAAAGAAATCAAAGAAAGCGATATGGAAATTGTTGCGCTTTACAACCAGCTTTCTGCTTCAAAAGACATCTTAAAAAGATCGGCAATAAAATCACCGGTTGCAGGTAAAATTATGAATATCAAATATCACACTATTGGAGCAGTTGTTCCTCCGGGTGGAGAAATCATGAATATCGTGCCGCAGCATGAAGAGCTGATTATTGAAGCCAAGGTTAAGCCGCAAGATATTGACAACGTGACAATTGGCATGAAATCAAAAATCCAGCTAACAGCTTATAAAGGCAAAAAAGTTCCAAAACTCAATGGCGAAGTAATCAATATTTCCGCAGATATTATAACCAATGAACAAACCAGAGAATCATATTTTTTGGCTCGTGTAAGTATCAGCAAAAAAGACATCGAAAAGCTTAAAGATAAAATAGAACTTTACCCAGGAATGCCAGCGCAAGTCTTTATTATCACAGGCTCGAGATCGTTAGTTTCCTACATGTTTACGCCAATTTCTGATTCGGCTTATAAGGCGTTTAGAGAAGAATGATTGTAACTTTATTTTTGACTTGGTCTCTAATTTAGGTCTATGAAATACTTCGGGATATTGTGCCATCTTTTATTACCACAACTCTATCAGCTTTTTTTGCTAGCTCTAGATTGTGAGTAACTACTAAGCATCCTATTTGGTAGTTTTTTACCATGTTTTGCAGAAGTTCAAAAATTTTCTCCGCTAAGTCGGAGTCTAAATTTCCGGTAGGCTCGTCAGCTAAAATCAAAGAAGGTTTTGAAACTATGGCACGAGCCAAGGCAACCCTTTGTTGTTGACCACCGGAAAGCTCCGATGGTTTGTGATTTAGACGATTGGACAATCCAATTTCTTCTAGAATTTTTTTTGATATTAAAAGAGCTTCTTCGTGTTTTTTACCTTGAATTAAAAGGGGTAGGGCAACGTTTTCTAAAGCTGAGAATTCTGGCAACAGATGGTGAAATTGATAAACAAAACCAAGGTTATTTCTTCTGATTTCGGTGCGCGCTTGATCGTCGGCTTGAGAGGAGTCGATGTTGTTAACAAAAACTTTTCCTGAGGTTGCGCTGTCGAGCAATCCTGCTATTTGCAATAAAGTTGTTTTGCCAGAGCCTGATGGTCCAATTAGTGCAACTAACTCACCTTTTTTTATTTCTAAATTAACGTCGCGTAGTGCTGAAATTTTCTGATCGCCCTGAAGAAATTCTTTGGTTATGCCTTCTAATTTTAGAACCGTGCTCATTTGATTTCTTTTATAAGTTGTTGGGGTTTTTTCTTAGAGAGATTGGTTTTTACGCAAACCAGGAATTCCGGTTTGCGTATTTTTAACTACTTTCTTTTTCTACCTCTTTTTGGCTTATCGTCATCATCGTCATCATCATAGTCGTAATCATCATCCTCATCTTCGTCTTCACTTTCTTCATCTTCTTCGTCCTCCTCATCTTCATCGATTTTAGATTTGCTGTCAATGTCATCAAAATCATCAAAATCATCTTTTTGAATAATTTTGCCTTCAGAGTTTAATTTATCTTTTGCGGTTAGAATAACTTTATCTTTAGATTCTTCTAATGTGATTCCGTAGATTATAGAATATTCGCTAGAGAGTCTGTAGATGGCGGTTTCGTATATGATGCGTTCAGAATAAGATCTATCTCCATCTTCAATATCGCGAGTTAAGTCGCGCAAAACTTCCGCCAAAAGAATAATGTCGCCAGAATTAATTTTTGTTTCATATTCTTGAGCGCGACGACTCCACATGCCTTTTAATTTTTTGACACCGCTGCGAAGAATAACAAAAACTTCGTCCATTTGCTCTTTTGAGACCAAGTGTCTTATGCCGATTTTATTAGTATTATTTACCGGAATTTTGATCGTTAATTTTTCTTTCTCAAAATACATTAAGTAGCAGCTGAAATCTTGACCTAGAATAACAGTTTTTTCGATTTCTATTATTTTACCAACGCCGTGCGATGGATAAACTGCGTAATCTCCAACTTTAAAAGAGGTCTTAATTCGAGGCTCTGGTTTTTTTGCAATACTGAACTTTGTTGAGACGGAGATCTCAGGAGCTTTTTCTGGCGCCTTAATTTCTGTAAGTGGTTTTTTAGCCTTTGAAAAAATTTCTTTTTTAAGATCTGGCTTTTTAACAACGCTTATTTTTTTAGGAGCTGGCTTCTTAATGGTTTTGGTTTTTACCGCAGCTATTTTTGTTTTTTTGATTGGTTTGGTAATTGGTTTTTTTGCAGGTTTTTTGGTGGTAATTTTAGATGATTTTTTAACTATTTTTTTTGCCTGAACTGGTTTTGCTTTCTTAGCTTTTGGCAAAATTTTAACAGATTTTGTTTTTGGTTTGTTTTTAGAGGACTGTTTTAGAGTTGTCTTTTTTACCACTGGTTTTTTTGCTGGGCTTTTGGCGATCTTTGTTTTTTTTGCAGGCATGGAAATAAAAATTTATTTGTAAAAATTAGTGCATGATGCAGTTGCAAATCAATTTTTGCGTCGAATTTTTTGCAATTCTAATTTTTTCAAGTGCGCTCATGGTTGAGTTATCTTTAAAAAAATTAGAATTACAAAAACTTCTTAGAAAAACTTGATTTGCTTTAGTGTCTTTATTTAAAACGTTATAAGCAACATTTGAAATGTTACTATAGCTGGTTTTAGTCTTGGTGCAAGATTTTTTTTATAAAAAACATTCTTATTTAAAAAAGATCCTAATATTTTTTAAAAATCATAAAGTGCTTTGCTATAGTTCCTAGGTCGATAGGCGCGCATTTGCAGCTAAGACATTCATTCTTACATAAATAAATTTACCTATCCGTGAAGCTCCTGAAAAAAAATCTCGCCAAAATTAAGAAGGTTAACAAAGTTGCGGTATCGAGCTTTATTGATCGCGCAATAGAACATCGTCTTTTTAAGCCGATTGTTATTTCTATAATCACCAGCTTCATCTTGTTTCGAGGGTTTGAATATACCAAGACATTCATTTTGGACTATAAAGAGTCAAATGCTAGAATCAGTAGATCAAAGCCAATAAAAATTAATATATCTGGGCAAGGCAAAAACTTTAATTTGGAAGAAGATCAGACTGTTGAGCATCGCGTAAGAAATGGAGATACGCTGTCAAAAATTCTTAGTGACAATGGGGTTGATGATCAGTCGGTTTCATCAATCTTGAATGCTGTTAAAAAGGTTTTTAACCCGCGCTCAATCACCACTGGCAATAACGTGATAATTAAATATCATGTGAAGATAGGTTATGACACCGTTGGGGTTGAGAGTGGCAAGAATATGGATCGCAGGGTGATTGTTGATAGTGTCACCATTATCCCTTCTGTCGAAGAGCGCATTGTTGCTTCTCAAAAAAGTGACGGAGAATATGATGCTCGTGAGGTGAAGGTAAAACTTTTGCGTTATGTTTCTAGATATTCTGGAACACTGAAAGACGGCCTTTATAATGACGGTGTAGCTTCTGGAATTTCTGCTACTTCGATGATGAATATGATCGGACTCTATAGTTATGATGTAGATTTTGAGCGCGATATTAGAAGCGGAGATAAGTTTGAAATGTTGGTTGAGAGCTTTTACTCAGAAGATGGAAAGAAAATGAAAGATGGCAATGTTCTTTACTCTTCATTGACTCTTCAAAACAGAGTCATCGACATTTACATGCACAAGGTTGATGGACGGGTTGAATATTTTGATCCAAAAGGAAATAGTGTGCGAAAATCTTTGTTGAGAACTCCAATCAATGGAGCTGCCAGAATTTCATCTGGCTTTGGATTGAGGCGTCACCCAATTCTTGGTTATTCAAAAATGCATAAAGGTGTAGATTTTGCCGCCGGAACCGGAACCCCAATTTTGGCTGCTGGAAGTGGAACGATCGTTCATTTTGGCATTAAGGGTGGTTATGGAAATTATGTAAAAATCAAACATAATTCAGACTATTCAACCGCCTATGGGCACGCTAGCAGATTTAATAAAAAATTCAGACTTGGTTCAAAAGTAAAGCAAGGCGATGTTGTGGCCTACGTCGGCACAACAGGTCGCTCAACTGGTCCGCATTTACATTTTGAAGTAATTTATAAAGGTTCGCAGATTAATCCGTCAAAAGTTAAAGCAACTTCGGGTCTAAGGCTCTCAGGAAAAGAGTTGGCAAGATTTCAAAGTAGTAAGTCGGAAATTGATAAATATCGCAAGAACATCCCTAATCAAATTAAAAGATAGCTCTTATGAAAGTCGCCAACATCCTGTTTAATTACAAAAAATCGACCAATCAGAATAAAATATTGGGGGTTGAAAGATGTTTTATTGATTACACAAAAAACTTGATCAAAAGCGGAAATCAGGTTTTAACAGTGACCAAGCCAAACATGATTTATGGTGGCGAGCTAAAAAAGACCAACACCAGATTTGCTGAAATTCCCGCCATCAATAATATCGATATTTTTTCGATTATACGTTTAGCAATTCTGTTCTTAAGCTTTAAGCCTGACGCAATCATTTGCCACTCTGGGCGCGCTTTGTTTTTATCTCGAGCTGCTAGATTTTTATTGTGTAAAAAAATTCCAATTATCGCAATTGATCACGGAATTAATCCAAAAAAATTTCTCAAAGCAGATTATGTGCTAACCGTTAATTCGTTTTTCAGTAATGAGTTAATCAAGGCTGGAAAATCACCAGACACTGCTTTTGTTATTCCTAACATGATTGAGGTTCCGCAAGACTTTAAGCCACTAGTTAAAAAGCCATTTTCTACGCCAATCAGATTTGGTTCTTTAGGAAGGATATTTCCCGAAAAAAACTTTGATAAAGTTGTTCGTGCAATGGATATTTTGCGCAAAAGAGGAATTGAAAGCGAATATGTTATTGGCGGAGTTGGACCGGAAGAAAAATATCTAAAAGATTTGGCTAAAGAATTAAATCTTAAAAAAAATTTTAGAATTCTTGGTTGGGTAAATGATAAGCGAGATTTTTTTGACTCAATTGATATATTTTTATTGCCGTCGGCTCACGAAACTTTTGGCATAGTTCTTCTTGAAGCGATGCTTTATTCAACCCCAATAGTTACCAGTGATACTTGGGGACCTGATGAAATTATTTCTGATGGAGTTGATGGTCTGAAAGTTGCTCGCAGTAATGCAAAAGAAGTGCCAGAACTTTTGGCTGACGCAATTGAACACTTAATTAAGAATGAAGAATTCGCTAAAGGTTTAGCGGTAAAGGCTTCTGAGAAATTTTTTAAGAATTATACCGCAGAAAAAGTAATAGAAAGGTTAAACAGAATAATCGCGATTGCTGTTAAGAATAAAGGATAGCCATTTTTAGAAGAAATTTTGGTAATTATTCTTTAGTCTAGGTTGTCACCCCGTCTTTACAAAACGGGGTTTGGCAAGAATTACAAAAGTTTTTTTCTCAAGTTTAAAATCATATCATCCACCATTTCAGATAAACCAAATTCAGGTTTCCAACCCCACTCATTTACTGCTGCGGAGTCGTCAATTGATTTTGGCCATGAGTCGGCAATTGACTGACGAAAATCCGGCTGATATTCAATTTTAAATTCAGGAATTCTTTTAGAAATCTCGGCGGCAAGCTCTGCGCAAGAAAAACTCATGCCTGAAAAATTAAAATTTGAGTGATGCTTAAGTTTTGAAAAGTCAGTTTCGGCCAAAGCAATTGTGCCACGAATTGCATCAGGCATATACATCATTGGCAATGTTGTGTCGGCTTTTAAAAAGCAGGTGTAAAATTTATTTTTTATGGCTTCATAAAAAATTTCCACAGCGTAATCAGTTGTTCCTCCTCCTGGAAGCGTTTTGTAGCTTATGAGACCTGGATATCTGATGCCGCGAATATCAAGTGCAAATTTCGCAACGTAATAATCGCAAAGCAATTCTCCTGCTGCTTTAGTTAAGCCATACATTGTTTTTGGCAGGATTATAGTTTCTTGCGGAGTTTTGTCGCGTGGAGTTTCTGGTCCAAAAACTGCAATTGAGCTTGGGCAAATTATTTGCTTAATTTTAAGTTCGCGCGCAGCTTCCAAAATGTTGTAAAGACCATTCATGTTAACATCGTAACATAAGGCGGGGTTTCGCTCTCCAGCGGCAGAAAGAATTGCTGCCAAGTGATAAATTACAGTGATATTGTGTTTTTTTATAACATCGCCAAGGCGAGCTTTGTCCATGATGTTAAGCTGTTCGTATGGTTGCAATTCTGGTGCTTTATTTTCTTGAGCAATATCTGAGGCGATAACGTTATTTTCGCCGTAAATTTTTTTAAGAGTGGTTGTTAAATCTGAGCCAATTTGTCCGGCGGCTCCGGTGACTAATATTTTGGTCATGATTGTTTTTTGATTTTATCTATTTTAGAAAACAAAAGAAGTTTTTGACTCGCTGAAAGTCTTGCAGCGCCTTACCCTAAAAGGCATAACTAAAAATAAAACATTAATCATGATTAAAGAACAATTCCTAAGCGATATCACGTCTGAGTTGCAAGAGATGAAAAATACCGGTCTTTATAAAAGTGAATATCAAATCACAACTTCACAATCTTCTGAAATAAAAATCATACATCAAGGCGAACAAAAAGAGGTTCTGAATTTCTGCGCCAATAATTATCTCGGACTTGCGAACAACAAAAATTTAATCGAAGTTGCCAAAAAATCTCTTGAAAAATACGGCTTAGGCACTGCTTCTGTACGTTTTATTTGCGGAACTTTTGATATTCATAAAAAATTCGAACAAGATCTTGCTGAGTTTTTAGGTTTTGAAGATGTGATAACTTTTTCATCATGCTTTGCTGCAAATGGCGGAGTTTTTGCAGCGCTTTTTGACGATAAAGACGCAATCATTTCTGCAGATCTAAATCATGCTAGTTTGATTGATGGAATCAGACTTTCTAAGGCCGCTCGTCATTTTTATCGTTTTGACGATATGTTAGATTTGGAGGAAAAGCTAAAGGCTGCACAGGGTGCAAAAAATCGCGTTATTGTTACTGATGGTGTATTTTCAATGGATGGCGATATTGCTAAACTTAACGAAATTTGTGATTTAGCTGAAAAATACGGCGCTTTAGTTTTTGTCGACGACTCTCACGCAACCGGATTCACCGGCGAGAATGGTCGTGGAACTGCTGAATTATGTGGTGTTGAAGGTAGAGTTGATATTTTAAGCAGCACTTTAGGAAAAGCTTTGGGAGGTTCTGGTGGTGGATTTATTGCCTCAAAAAAAGAAGTGATTGATAAACTTAGAAACAAAGCGCGCCCTTATCTTTTTTCGAATAATATTTTACCAATGACTGCAGTTGTCGGAAGTGAGATTTTAAAAATAATTAAAGAGTCAAAATCTCTTATTCAAAAGCTTGCTGATAATACAACTTACTTCAGAGAGAAAATGGTTGCTGCTGGTTTCGACATTCGACCAAGTACTCATCCAGTTGTTGCCGTGATGTTTGGCGATGCAATTCTTGCAGGAAAAATTGCCAAAAAAATGATTGAAGAAGAGGGTATTTACGTGATTGCTTTTTCTTTTCCTGTAGTGCCAAAAAATGAAGCGCGAATTCGTGTACAAATTTCTGCCGCTCACGAAAGAGAGCATTTAGACAAAGCGATTGCCGCTTTCATCAAAGTTAAAAAATCTTTAGCTTAAAAGATTTTGAATTGAGTTTGTAATTTTTCTTAGCTCAGATTCTTTAATGTTTAGTGCGGGCATGGCGTAAATACAATTAGCGAATGGTCGCAAAAAAACTCCTGATTCGCTAAACTTTTTTCTTAAATCTAGCATTTTTTGAAAATCGCCCTCAATTTCAACAACTCCAACAGCGCCAATAGTTCGTACGTCTTTTACATTTTTTAGATTTCGACATTTTTCTAACTCTTTTTGAAAAATAGTTTCAATTTTTTTTGTTTTTGTTTCGTAGTTTTCTTTTTCAAATAAATCTAAAGATGCATTTGCGGCACTTGCAGCCAAAGGATTTCCCATAAAAGTTGGTCCGTGCATCAAAGCCAAATCTAACGAATTTCCAGAGAATTTTTGAAAAATTTCTTCAGAAGTTAGTGTTGCTGCCATAGTCAAAGTGCCACCTGTTAAAGCTTTTCCTGTCACTAAAATGTCAGGAGATATTTGGGCGTGATTAATCGCGAATTTCTTTCCTGTTCGATAAAATCCAACTGCGCATTCGTCGGCAATAAAAAGAAGATCGTGTTTTTTGGCGATTGTAAAAATTTCTTTTAAAATTTTTGTATCGCTAAATTTCATTCCGCCAGCGCATTGAATCAATGGTTCAACAAAAATTCCTGCTAAAATATTTTTATTTTTTTTAACAAAATCTTCAAAAGCGTTGAGATCGTTTTGATTTTGCGGTAGATGCAGCGAGAAATTTTCTAGTAAAATATTTTTGAACTTTTGGTGCATTCCAGAATTTAAGTCAGCAAGAGACATTGCTCCGCTTGTGTCTCCGTGATAAGAATTTTGAAATGAGATGAATTTGGTTTTGTTTTTTGCGCCAGAGTTAATGTGAAATTGCCAGCAAATTTTCATGGCAACCTCGACTGCCGTGGAGCCGGAATCTGAGAAAAAAACTCGATTCATTTTAGTGAATTTGCACAAGCGATAAGCTAGTTTGTAAGTTTCATCATTGGCAAATCCGGCAAGCATAATATGTGGCAAAATTTTTGCCTGACGAGTTATTGCTTTAACAATGTGAGAATGGCTGTAGCCATGAGCTACACTCCACCATGAAGCAATTCCATCTATTAAAACTTGACCATTTTTTAAAAAAATTTTTGAACCTTTGGCGCTTTGAACAGCAAGTTGTGGCAAATGGTTTTGCATTTGGGTATAGGGAAGCCAAATGTGTTTTGCGCCTTTATTAATCATTGGCGACCATTTTTGTTGCACGATTTGTCCAATAATTCTCAGGAAATTTATAAACTAATTCTTCGTGAGCCTTCTTGGCTTCGTCCTTAAGACCGAGTTTATAATAAATTTCTGCGATACGAAAATGAGCTTCTGGCACTTGGTTGGTTTGGCGGTAACGCAAAATTACATCTTGGAAATTTTCAATTGCGCCAATGTAATTATTGGTTTTGATTTGGTAGCGGCCAATTGACATTTTCGTTCCCGCTAAATGTTCGTCGATGAAAGATAGTTTTTCATAAGCATCGGTAGAATGATCATCATTTGGAAATCTGGCGATTAACTCACGAAACACGAAGGAGGCTTGTTGAGTATTATCTTGCGCGCGATCAATTGAGGGAATTTGGTTGTAGTAAGACAGACCCTTCATGTATAAAGCATAAGGCACATATTCGCTGGCGGGATTTAGGCGAATAAAGTCATCAACAATTTGGGTTAGTTTTGCGTAATCTTCGTCTTTATATCGGGCATAAACTGCCATCACCTGAGCTTTGCTTGCCCATTTTGAAAATGGATATTCGCCATCAATTTTTTCAAAAGCATCAGCTGCCTCAGAGTAACTTTTTTGCTTAAGTAGCTTTACTGCTTTTGTGTAATCTGATTCGGCGTTGCTTTTCTCCTCTTTTGATTTGCAAGAAGAAAGGGTGACGACAATAGAAAGTGTGATTAAAAATTTTAGAAAATTTTTCATTTTAAAAATTATTTACGAATATTAACGCTTAAGGCGTGAGCCTCTAAGCCCTCGCATTTGGCAAGAACAGAAGTTGGATTTGCTAATTTTGCAAAAGACTTTTTGTTGCAAGAAATTAACGAAATTCTTTTTAGAAAATCAAAAACTGATAAGCCGCTAGAAAATTTTGCTGAGGCTGAAGTTGGTAAAGTATGGCTTGGGCCAGCGATATAGTCTCCAATGCTTTCGGGAGTGTAGTGTCCTAAAAATATTGCCCCGGCATTTTGAATTTTTGGTAAAAGCTTTTTGGCATTTTTGGTGGCAATTTCTAAATGTTCGGGCGCGATGAAATTAGCTATATGAACAGAATCATCTAAATTTTTAATCACAAAAATTGCCGAATTTTTTAGTGATTCTTCGATAATTTTTAGGCGGGGAAGTTTTTGTTTTAACGTGGAAATGGCAGTAACAAATTTCGCAGCAAAATCTTCGCAATCGGTGATTATAAAAGCTTTAGAATCTGTGCCATGTTCAAGTTGAGAAAGTGCATCAGCGGCAATCCAATTTGGATTGCTATTTTTATCAGCAATAATTGTTACATCGGTTGGGCCGGCAATCATATCAATTCCAACCTCTCCAAAAAGCATTTTCTTTGCAGTGGCAACAAATGCATTTCCTGGTCCAACAATTTTATCAACTTTATTGATCGTATTTGTTTTATAAGCCAGAGCTGCAATTGCTTGCGCTCCACCAATTTTGTAGATGTTTTTTATGCCGCAAAGTTTAGCGGCAAATAAAATTGCGGGGTTTAATTTTCCATTTGTTGTTGGGGCGCAAAGAGAAATTTCTTTAACTCCCGCAACTAAAGCAGGAACAGCTGACATTAAAACTGAACTTGGGTAAGAAGCGGTTCCACCGGGCGCATAAACTCCAACGCTTTCAATGGCGCGCCAGATATTTCCAAGCTCAACTTCTAGTGAATCTTTAAAGTAAAAATTTTTAGGAAGCTGCTTTTTATGATAAGCATAAATGCGCTTAAAAGCTAGCTTTAGAGCGTCTTTAACTTCTTTAGGAACTTGCTTTTCTGCGAGATCGATTTCTTTTTTTGTAACAACAAAATCAGCGGGTTTTTTAAAATCAGATTTATCGAATTTGTTGGAATAATTAATTAAAGCGCGGTCACCATTTTTTCTGACATCGGTAATTATGGCGTCGACAATTTTTGCAACATCTGCTTCGGGCTTTTGTGATTTGGTTATAAATTTATAAAAATCAGATTTAACCGAATTTGTAAGTTTTGGTTCTAATTTATTTTTAACTAAAAAAATTTTCATTTTGCGGTTACTTAATTTTTTGTCCGATTTTGATTCCTAGCTCTTCAACCAATCCGGCGTTAATTTCTAAGACTTTTTCTACTTTCACTTCAGAAGATATTAAATCGAGAGAGTAGGGAGTTGCGCCAGTTTTAATATTGGCGATAATGTTGTTTTCATCGATAAAAATCATGTCGAGAGGAATTCGTGTGTTTTTCATCCACATCACCGCAACTTGGTTCGGTTTGAATGAAAAAATCATACCAAAATTTTTTGGTAATTCGTCGAGATTCATTAAGCCAAACATTCTAGATTCATCTGTTTTTGCTACTGCCACAAGAAACTCAGCAATTTCTTTTTTGTCAGAATCAATAATAGTTAATTTCACATTGTAGTTTTGAGGATCGCGATTAAATTCCAAAATCTCTTTAGCATCAATGTTTTTCGGTGCTTGCAGAATTATCAAAATTACAATCAGGCAAGTAAAAATAGTAAAAGTGAGCCGTTTCAAATTAAAATTTTTGGCGTTTTTTTTCATAGTTTGTGAAATTGTGTTTTTGATGCAATGCCGCGAGGTTATGGCATATCAAAAAACAGGGCGCGAGAGTCCGACCAGAATAAGATCTGATATAATCGACATCAAGAGAAAATCTGAAACCATTGATTTTATAAAAAATGTTGTGGTCGAAAAAGATGATAGCAGTTTACTGGCTGACAAGATGACAGTTCTTTACAACGAAAAAGATGAAGGAGAGCAGGCTTCTATTAAAAGAATTGAAGCCAGAGAAAATGTTAGAATTTTCAGTGAGGAATTTATCGCAAGTGGTGATTTTGGCTATTACGACCCATCTAAAAACATCTTCGTTTTGGAAAAAAACGTTATCGTAAATAACGGAACTTCAATCGCTAGTGGCAACAAATTCATTTACAATTTGCAAAGCAAAAAAGGAAATTTCGTTGGTGGTAAGAATGAAACCTCGATCACTGGAAATGGTGGCGATAAAAGAGTGGTGGTGGTAATAGGAAATGATTTGCAAGATCACAGAAAACAAGCAAATAAATCAAAAAAATGACAAAAACTCTAAGTGTTAAAAATATCGAAAAATCTTACGGTAAAAAAACAGTTATTCGTGATGTTAGTTTAAATATTTCTCAAGGAGAAGTTGTTGGTCTTTTGGGTCCAAACGGCGCTGGAAAAACAACTTGCTTCTACATGGTTGTTGGCTTGGTTGAGGTAAGTGCGGGCAATATTTTTATCGATCAAATTGACGTAACGACTATGCCAATGTATCAGCGCGCTCGTTTGGGAATTGGCTATTTACCGCAAGAGGCATCAATTTTTCGCGGCATGAATGTTGAAGAAAATATCTACTCAATTCTAGAAATTTCAGAAGCCAATGAAACTAGGCGTAAAGAAAGACTGGAAGAGTTGTTAAAAGAATTTTCGATTACTCATATTAGAAAATCTCACGCTCTCGCTTTATCTGGAGGCGAAAGAAGAAGGGTTGAAATTGCTCGCGCTTTAGCAACAAATCCTTCATTTATTCTACTTGATGAGCCTTTTGCTGGTGTTGATCCAATTGCAGTGAATGAAATACGTCAAATGGTTTCGCATTTAAAAAATCGCGGAATTGGAGTTTTGATTACCGATCACAATGTGCGCGAAACATTATCAATTGTTGATCGCGCTTACATCGTTTACGATGGAAAAATTTTGGCTTCTGGCGACAAAAAAGACATCGTTAATAATGAGCAAGTTCGCAGGGTTTATTTGGGTGACGACTTCAAGATCTAGGAAATGTTAGTTAATGAATTATGCCAAGGCTACGGAATTAGAGGTTTAGATCTAGTGCCTGGTAAGTTTTAAGGACAGCTTCTTAACCCTTGCTCGGTTTTATTTAAGTCCTGAATTTCCATCATTACGCCTTTGGCAATTTTTGCCTCAGCAGCTTAGAGAGTTTTTATTGAGACAAAATTTGCTGACAGTGAAATTTATTAAAAACCAAATGCTTTTTGAGATTGGTTTTGTTGAGGTTTTTTAATTAAGAGAGGCGATTTTTTAACAACTAATAATTTAAATCTTATGAGAGCAGATCAAGAAGTGGCAGCGCTCGACCCTAAGGAATTGATTAATGCTGCTGCAGAAGGTAACGCACAAATCGTTCAAGATCTTCTAGAGCGGGTTAGATGTTAATTTGGTAAATGCTTATGGCGATACGGCCCTTATTCTCGCTGCTCAAAACGGTCACGTGCAAATCCTTCACGATCTTATAATCAGAGCTGCAGATACTGCTAATGCCAATGCTAATCATTGCGCAAAACAGAGAGCTTTCTGGTATTTTGTCTGCCGCTCTTCCTGATGATTTAAGTGCTAAAATAATTAATAATTTTAATGAAGAAAATCTCCACGATCCTTTAGAGACTGGGCCAGATAAAAGGTTTGGCAAGCTTGCGCAACTTAGACGCGCTTTGATACAAGAATTGCACAATAGAGTTGGAGATAGAGATCCTTCGTCAGTTGCCAATCAAATTTTGTTTACAGTTTTGAGAGGTCGGGATGCATTAAAAGATCTGTCATCTTCTTTTGAAGCGGGGGTTAGATCGGCGGCAAGTTTAGGCAGTTTGAACCAAGATATGTTTGGCGTCATCGAGAGTTTTTTTAGTGACGTATCCGCTTGCAGAAAATGAAGAGCTAAATGAAGAGCTAAACAAAGTTTTGAGGAAGGTTCTTCACGCTCATCCCAATCTTCTCAGCGAATTGCAAAATCCGCCGCTTCCAACGAATCGTCCAAATCAAGCAGTGGCGCAAGCTGCTCCGCCGCCACCGCCACCACCGCCCTCAGGCTCACCCTCACTCTCACAACAAGGGGGTCAAGCTGCTGCATCTGGGCAGCGCTCTGGTAATTCCATTAACCGAAATTAGGTGACATTTTGGACAAGTTTTTAGCCATGTTTTTTGACTGAAATTTAGAGGTTTCTATTTGGAGAGAATAGAAAAAACTTGGAAAGCCTTGAAAATTGGGGCGTAAAGTGGGTTTTTAGCCCCCCATTTTTTAATTATGCCAAAAAATTATAATTGCAAAAAATTCGACGAAAAAGTTGATTTACGCGACAGTGCCAAGCTAAAAGTCTCTAGTTACATTGACCAATTCTGGTAATAATATCATCAACAAGTTGTTCGATTTTTTTCTGATCTTTGCCTTCAGCCATCACGCGAATTAAATTTTCAGTTCCGCTTTTTCTAACTAAAATTCTTCCACTTTCTCCTAACTCAGCTTCTTTTGCCAAAATAAATTCTTGCACGTTTTTATCTTCAAGAGGGTTCTGTTTATCTGCATCAAATTTGGTGTTTTTTAGAATTTGAGGAAAAAGCTCGAACAAATTTAAAACTTCACTTGCTGGTTTTTTAGTTTTGTAGAGAGTTGCTAAAACTTGCAGCGCGGCTATCAATCCATCTCCGGTCGTAGAGTAATCTGAGAGCACAATATGACCAGATTGCTCACCGCCAAAATTGCAGCGATTTTTGCGCATTTCTTCCAAAACATAGCGATCACCAACTTGTGCACGAATTGTTGAAACGCCAATGTAGCTCAAATAATTTTCCAGCGCCAAATTTGACATTTGTGTAATAACCACGGTGTCATTTTTTAAGTTTCCATCGGAGTGAAGTTTTTCAGCGATAAGTGCAATTAACTTGTCTCCGTCAACAGCATTGCCTTTTTCATCAACAATCAAAAGACGATCAGCATCGCCATCAAGAGCAATTCCGATGTCGGCTTTTTCTTCAATAACTTTTTTGCGCAAGGCTTCTGGATGAGTTGAGCCGCATTTTTCGTTAATGTTAAATCCGTTTGGCTCGGCGCCAATTTCAATTACTTCAGCTCCTAACTCCCAAAGAATTTTTGGAGCAATTTTATAAGCCGCTCCATTGGCGCAATCGACAACGATTTTTAAATCGTTTAAGCTCAAGTCTTTTGGAAAAGAATTTTTAACAAATTCAATGTAGCGATTTGAGGCGTCATCTAATCTTTGAACGCGACCAAGGTCTTTTGGATTTGCAAGATGTATGTTGGAGTTGTTATCAATTAAGTCTTCAATTTCTCTTTCAATTTTATCGCTTAATTTTTGACCATCGCGCGTAAAAATTTTAATACCATTGTCATAGTAAGGATTGTGCGAGGCAGAAATCATAATTCCAATATCTGCACGAATTGAGCGCGTTAACATTGAAACGGCAGGAGTTGGAACTGGTCCAACTAAAAATACATCCATACCAACAGCGGCAAGTCCTGCGGTTAGAGCTGGCTCAATAACGTAGCCAGAAAGACGAGTGTCTTTTCCGATTACAACGCGATGCCTGTGATTTCCGTCAGTAAATTTGGCGCCAATTGCCATGCCAACTTTTAAGGCGATTTCAGCAGTCATTGGAAATTTATTTACTGTGCCACGAATTCCATCGGTGCCAAAATATTTACGAGTCATGTTTTTAAGATAAAAAGTTAACCAACTTTCGTACTAAAGCCCTCTTTAAAAAAGAGGGTGGCCGAACGAAGTGAGGACGGGTGATTCATGCGAAGCGTGCTCGTGCACAAATCACCCGTCTGATCGCTGGCGCGATCATCCACCCTCTTTTTCAAAGAGGGCCTACACGCCTATTTTATTAAATTTTTCAAAACCTCAATCGCTTGAGAAATTCCTTCTTTATTAACCCCGCCACCCATCGCTAAATCTTTTTTGCCGCCACCGCCTTTGCCACCAACTGCTTCAACGGCGGGGGCTATTAATTTTGCCGAGTCGAATTTTTCTAACAGGTTGGCGCTTACCGCAATGCACACCGCAACTTTGCCGTCTTTGCAGCCAAAAAGTGCAAAAATGCTTGAATCTTGAAACTCTTTTTTAGCTTTAATGTCGCCAACAATTTCGCGAATGTCTTTGGCTTCAGCATCTTCAAAAACGTGGCTGACCAAGGTGACGTCACCTATTTTTTCGGACTGCAAATTGCTCAAACTCGCAAGCAAATTTTGCTTTTTCAAACGCTCAATTTCTTTGTCTTTTTTCTTCAAAATTTCTTCGAGAGTTTTTGCGTCACTTTCTTGCAAGTGCGATTCGTCTGGTTTGGCGCCACCAAGCGCGGCAATTTCTAAATTCTTTTTGTGTATTTTTTCCTGCAATTCGCCAACCAAATTGCCCAACTTTTTTTCTTGCTCAGCTAAATAATCTTTCAAGCCAGAAGCGCTGCGAGCCTCGATTCTTCTAATGCCGGAGGCGACTGATTTTTCTGAAATAATTTTAAACGCTTCAATTTCAGCAGTGTTTTTAACGTGAGTTCCGCCGCATAATTCAACAGAAGAACCCATTTTCACCACGCGAACTTCGGCGTCGTATTTTTCACCAAACAATGCTTCAGCGCCACTTTCGCGAGCCGCGTCTAGCGCCATTAAATTGGTGTTTACGGCGTTTGCTTGTTTGATGTTTTGATTCACTAAATCTTCAACTTTTTTGATTTCATCCGCCGTCATTGCGCGGTTAAAATTGAAGTCAAAAGTGAAATATTCGGCGTCAACATTTGAGCCTTTTTGCGAAATTGAATTGCCCAAAACTTCTTTCAAAGCTTTGTGCATCAAGTGAGTTGCAGAGTGGTTGGCAGCGCGAGATTTGCGGTTTTTTTCGTTAACTTTTCCAACAACTTCGTCACCTTCTTTTAGAGTACATTTTTGGTCAGAAAAAAAGTGCGCAAAAAGTCCTCCAGCAAATTTTTTGGTTTCAGAAATTTCTAATTCATTAATTGTTCCTTCGTCACCTTTTTGACCACCAGAAGTAGCGTAAAATGGGGTTTGATCGAGAATTACGAAGTTTGAAAAAACCGCCAAAACTTTTGCCTTAGATTCTAAAGTTTCGTAGCCTAAAAATTTTGTTTCGCCGTGTTTTTCTTTTAAATCGAAGAAAATTGTTTCTTCAGCCAACTCTCCAGACCCTTTCCAATTTGCACGCGCGCGTTCACGCTGCAATTCCATTTCCGAATTGAATTCGGCAACGTCAACCTCGAGATTTTTTTCTTTGAGAATGTCTTGAGTTAAGTCGAGTGGAAAGCCGTAAGTGTCGTAGAGTTTGAAGGCTATTGCGCCGGAGAAATATTTTGATGATTTTGTGTTTTGAGGAAGAAGGGCGTCTTCCAAAATATTTAAACCCTTGTCCAAAGTTTCGCGGAATTTTTCTTCTTCGTTTTTTAGCGAGTCGATGATGGTGTCGCGAGCTCTTCCTAATTCTGGATAGGATGCGCCCATTTCTTTAATTAGCGAATCAACTAATTTATACATTGATGCTTCTTTGGCGCCAAGTTTGTGCAGTTGGCGCATGGCGCGGCGCATGATGCGGCGAAGAACGTAGCCGCGACCTTCG
>JACCDN010142632.1_pt1 | contig 23656 bp, 28 predicted proteins | sample 7441691 | NCBI WGS metagenome assembly JACCDN01 (sample SAMN15323439, study PRJNA562643) | freshwater metagenome | isolation source: river surface water | place: USA:Blue River Watershed | collected 2017-08-16 | reverse complement strand
TGGACGCCAACGAGGAAAAGCGCTGGATCGATCAGACGCTGGACATCTTGCGCAAAGACCATGCGGTGCGCGGCTGGCTGTCGCCCGCCAAGTCCGAGTCGTTTCGAACGCCCGACCTGCTCGCGCAAGCCGGGGTGGACTATGTGTGCGACTGGGTCAATGACGACATGCCCTATGCCATGCGCACAGATGCAGGGTCAATCACGGCGATGCCTCACCCCATCGACATCGACGACTACACCATCTTGGTCAACAACCACCACACCGAAGACGATTTCCGCGACGCGCTCATCGATCAGTTCGAGGTGCTCTATCAGGAGTCAAGCGCCGAGAATGGCCGCATCATGGCGATCTCGCTGCACCCCTGGGTGATAGGTCAGCCCTATCGCATTGGCGCGCTCGAAGCGGCCCTGGCGCACATCATGGGACACCAGGGCGTGTGGGCGGCAACGGGCGCACAGATTGTGGACGCCTGGCGTTCGCAGCAGCGCTAAGCCATGCCGCAGTGCGAGGCATCAGCCCTTGGCCATGGCCTTGACCTCCGCCAAGTCGTTCCAGACGTCTTGGCGCTGGATCAGGCCTTGGGCGACTTCAAAGCGATCGATGAAGCGAATGCCAGAAAAGGGCGAGCCATCGAGCCAGATGCCCTCGAGCGTGCCGCTGCAATACACCACGGTGTGATCCTCGCCCCAGCATTCGTCAAAGCGTTCGTACTGCTTGCCGATCTTGCTGTAGCGGGTTTTGGCCCAGTCGAGCAATTGCGAAAACTCGCGCATGGGGGCGGCGCCAGGAAAGGTCATCTCAAAGCCTGCGGCCAGCATGCCCTTGGCGGCCTCCAGGTCGCGCACTTGCATGCGCTCGAGAAACTGGCGCACCAGGGCGCTGGCATCGGGCAGCTCGGCACCGCCCACGGTAAAGCGTTTGCCATCGCGCTGATAGGTGGCGGCCTCGTTCACAAACACGGTGGTGCCCGCATTCGATGCGGCAATCACCGAGCGAACGCTGCGCGCGGTGCGCTCCACGAGTCGCTCGCGGGCTTGGGGGCTGTAGCCGGGCAGCAGCGTGATCGATACAACGGGCATGGTCAAACTCCTGTGTGCAATGAACCTGCAATTCATTGTGCACCAGCGTTGGCGCCGCGCGTGCGGGCTTGTCGCGCGGGTGCAAGAAGGGCTGCATCATGAACACGCACATCGCGGGATCCGAGCGCATCGCCTATTCGGCCTTGCCCGATCGCAAACCCCTGAAGTGGCCGGGCGGCGCCCATGTTGCGGTCTGGATCGCTCCCAACATCGAGCATTACGAATACCTGCCCGAGCTCATCCGGGTGCGTGACCCGTGGCCGCGCACGCCCCATCCCGACATCCTGGGCTATGGCTTGCGCGACTATGGCAACCGCGTGGGTGTGTGGCGGCTCATGGACTTGTTTGACCGCCTGGCCGTGCCCATCACCGTATCGCTGTCTTTGTCGGTGTTGGACCTCTACCCCGAGCTGGCGCAGGCCATGATCGAGCGGCAATGGGAATTCATGTCCCACGGCCTCTACAACACCCGCTATCACTGGAACATCAGCGAGCAAGAAGAACGCGAGGCCATCGCCGCCTGCCAGGAGATCCATGTGCGCCACACGGGCCAGCGGCTCAAGGGCTGGTTTTCGCCAGCGGCTTCCAACACCTTGCTCACGCCAGACCTGGTGGCCGAAAGCGGCATCTCCTATTTGTGTGACCTCTATCACGATGACCAGCCCACACCCGTGCGGGTGCGCCAGGGCTCGCTGGTCTCGTTGCCCTATTCCATGGAAATCAACGACAGCATTGCCTGGCGACGTGGTCAGGAGGCGCAAGACTTTGCGCAAAAGATCCGCGACGAGTTCGATGTCCTGTATGCCGAAGGCGCCGAACATGGGCGGGTGATGAACATCGCTGTCCATCCCTTCATCATGGGTCAGCCCCACCGCATCCAGGCCTTGAGCGATGCCCTCACCTACATCGCGAGTCACCCCAAGGTGTGGTTTGCCAAGGGATCGGACATCGTGGACTGGTACACACAACATCACCGAGAGGAGCAGGCATGAGCGCGAGCCAAGACTACATCCGCGATTACATGAGCGAGCCAATGATCGATGCCGCCAGCGCTGCGCTGGTCATCATCGACATGCAATACGCCACGGGGTCGCGCCAGGGCGCCCTGGGCAGATCCCTCAAGGAAAAAGGCTCCAGCGTGGGCGACTACCGCTTTGCGCGCATCGAGGACACGGTGCTGCCCAACATCATTGCCTTGCGCTCGCACTTTCACCAGTTGAAGCGTCCCGTGCTGCACGTCACCCTGGGCTCGGCTTTGCCCGATGCCAGCGACGCGCCCCGCCACATGCGCAAGCTCCTCTCGAGCTGCAACAACCACCTGGGCAGCCCCGAGCACGAGATCCTCGCCGAGCTCAAGCCCATCGCGGGCGAGCATGTGTTGCGCAAGACCACGGTGGGCGCGTTTGCGTCCACGGCCATCGACAGCCTCTTGCGCGGCCTGGGTGTGGATCAGCTCTACATGGTGGGCGTGTCCACCAACATGTGTGTGGAGACCACGGCCCGCGAGGCAGCGGACCGGGGCTATCAGGTCACGCTGGTGGAAGATGCTTGCGGCACCACCTTTGAAGAGTTGCACCATGTGACCATGCGCAACTTCCAGCGCCTCTTTGGCCGGGTGACCTCGACCCAGCAAGCCCGTGCTGAACTGCAGGAGGCCGCATGACATCGCCCAAGACCCACCGCGTGCTGGTCATCGTGCCCTTTGCCATGTCGCCAGAGAACCTGGCCTTGCGGCGCGAGCAACTCGAGTCCATCGATGTGTCCCCGCACTTGCATTTTGAGTTTCGCGCGGTCAAAGCCGGACCGGTGAATTACGCCAGCCACCATGACTTTGTGCTGGCCGACGCAGCCAACTTTGAAGCGGGCTGCAAAGCCCAGGACGAGGGCTTCTCGGCGGTGTGCATCGACACCATGAGTGACTCGGGCGTGGCGGCCTTGCGCTCGGTGCTCGACATCCCGGTGTTTGGTCCGGGCAAAGCCGCCATGCTCACCGCCCTGATGCTGGGCAATCGCTTTTCGGTGCTGACCATGGCCAAACGCTGGATGCCGCTGTATCAAAAAGCGCTCGACGAACTGGGCATGCATCACAAATGTGCCTCGGTGCGCTCCATCGAAGTGCCGCCCGACAACCAGGCTTTGCTCTCGGGCAAACAGGAAGAAGTCTTTCCCTTGCTGGAGCAAGCCGCGCGCAAGGCCATCGAGGAGGACGGCGCCGATGTCCTGATCCTGGGCTCGACCACCATGCATCAATCGCATGCGTGGTTGTCTTCGCGCTTGCCCGTGCCCATCATCAACCCCGGCCCGTTGAGCTACAAGCTGGTGGAGTCGGCCTTGGGTCTGGGTTTGACGCAAAGCCGTCAGGCTTACCCCAAGCCCATGCATCCGCGCCTGGAGATGCTCCAGGCCATGATGGACGCCGCACAGCGCTCGGTGGGCTCGCCCTGAGCCCTTGCTTCATGGAGAGTGACCATGCCCAAACGCCTCACAACCGAGCAATGCAAGGCCTACGAGACCCAGGGCTTTGTCTACCCCATCGACGTGCTCAGTGCGCAAGAGGTGCGCGACCACCGCTCGGAGCTCGAAGGCTGGGAGCGCGAGCGCGGGGCGCTCATCGACTTTCCTGAAAAGTCCAAAAGCTATTTGCTCTTCAATTGGGCGGATCAACTGGTCCATCACCCGGCCATCCTCGATGCGGTCGAAGATGTGATTGGTCCAGACATCCTGGTCTATCACTCCACCTTGTTCGTCAAGGAAGCCCACACGCCGGCCTACGTACGCTGGCACCAGGACAGCACCTACTTTTATCTGCACCCGCACGAGCATGTCACCGCCTGGGTGGCCTTGTCCGATGCCAGCGTGGCGGCTGGCTGCATGCAGGCCTTGCCAGGCAGTCACCGCTGGGGGGCTTATGCGCACGATGACCAGCCCGAGCCCATGAACATGATTCGGCGTGGCCAGGGCATCAGTGGCCTGTTCGACGATGCCCAGGGCGAATTCATGCCCGTCGCTGCGGGTCAGATGTCCTTGCACCACACCGACTTGGTGCATGCCTCCTCAGGCAACACCACCAACGACCGCCGCCTGGGCTATGCCATCAGCTACATCCCCGCGCATGTGCGGCCGGTGGGGGCATTGAAGCCATCGGCCTTGTGCGTGCGTGGCAAGAGTCACGGGCACTTTGTCGAAGAGCAGCGCCTGGTTGAACCCCTCTCGCCCCAAGCACATGCGCGCCATCGCGAGGCCTTGGCTTTGTTCAGGGCATTGCAGGACGCCGGCTTTCAGGGCGCCGCCGCCCCCGCTTCACACCCCACCGCAAAGGCCAACCCATGAGCCAACCCCTTGATGCAGCCCAGCTCCAGGCCCTGGTGGAGCGTTATTTCGCCGCCGTGGACAGCAAGGACGTGCCCGCCACCCTGGCTTGCTTCACGCCAGACGCGCACTTTTGCATCGCCAACCACGGCGTGTCCTACCGTGGCCGCGACGAGGCCATGCGCGGCATGTTCGAGCGCCTGCATGCGCGCTATGCGCAGGTCTGGCATGGGGACTTTGACCATGTCTTTGATGTGACCAACCAGCGGGTGGCCAGCCGCTTTCTCGTCAAGAACACCACGCACGACGGGCAGGTGCTGCACAAGAACAACTGCAACTTCTTTGCGCTGCGCGATGGCCTCTTTTGCGAAGTCTTTGTCTACATGAGCGCGGACAACTCACTGAGCTGAGTGCGCGCTGCCCAGCCCCTGGCTTGGGCGGGCTGCTCAGGCCGCTTGCGCAGGGCGGGTGAGCAAAGCCAGCCACTGGGAGAAAGGCACCTTGAGCTGCGCCATGCCCAGCGTCGCCTCGAGCATGGCTTGGCCATGCGCCGTGGGCCAGATGCGGCTGGTGAGGTCCATGAATTTGCTGCGCAACTCTGCACGGGTATAGGGGCTGGCATCGTCGCCCCGGTTGACCCCGGCCTCGGCGTGCAGCACGCGGCCATTCTTGAGGTGGATGGCCACGCGCGCTGGCCGCTCGTGCGGCAGGCGTTGGCTCATGGCGGGGTCGTGGCTCACGCTCACCTTTTGCGCCAAGGCCAGCACCTGGGGGTCGCGGATCGCTTGCCAGGTGAAGCTGCTCAGGGCGCTGGAGTGGTTGACGATGCGCGTGGCCACCGCAAATGGCACCGAGAACTTGGCCGCCAGGGTGTTGGCGGGCAAGGGGTTGTTGAGCTCGGCTGCCAGGTGATAGGTGTGGACGGCGATGGATTCGATCTCCTCGGCCTGGGGCAAGCCCTGATTGGCAGCGAGGTGGTCCAGCGCATCCAGCGTGCCGTGGTTGTAGCGGCAGCAGGAATGCAGCTTGAAGTAGTTGTGCATGAAGTGCCAGTCCTGCCCCAGGTCCTGAATCACCGCTTGCGGATCAAACCGCTCTGAAACGATGTGACCCAGCAAGGAGCCTGGTCCATCGCGCTCGCCATTGAAGCCGCAGGCCACCAGCTCCAGTGCGAGCAAACCGTTGCGGTTGCTCAGACCGGCATAGGTGTTGCGCACAAGGCCACCTTCGAGCATGGTTTGCTTGGAGGTGGCGGTGGTGAGCGACGACGCCACATTGATGACCTCGCGCATGGCTTGGGCGCTTTGGTGGTTTGCGCGGGCGCAGGCAGCGGCTGCGCCCATCGTGCCCCAGGTGCCATGCGGGTGCATGGCCCCGCGCAATTGCGCGGCCGCGCCCAGGCGAGAGCCCACCTCGTAGCCCACGACCACCGCAGCCAGAAAGTCCTCGGCCTGGGCTTGAGTTTGTTCGCACAGGGCCAACGCGGCGGGGATCACATGAACCGCAGGGTGACCGCGAGAGAAGCGGTTGCCTTCGTCCATTTCCAGGAAGGTGCCCGCCGTGCCGTTGATGAAGGCGGCCGCCTCGGCGGTGGTGCGCTGACCCAGCCCGACCAGGGTGGCGACCGGCACGCTGGCCTGCCGTTTGGCCAGGGCTTGCAACTCAGGCTCAGCCGAGCCGGCCACCATGGCGGCCAGGGTGTCGGCCAGGATCCAGCCGAGTTGCTCTTGATGCGCTGCATCGAGTTGTCGCACATCGAGTTCAGCGGCAAAGGCACTCAAAGTATCGAGGTAGTTCATGGTCAGGCTTTCAGGCGGTGTGCGCTTGGGCGCAATGTTGATAGAGCGTGTCGGGGGTGGTGAAGTTCGCGCCGTCGATGCCGTGCAGTGCGCCAAGCAGCTGGTGCAGGTGGGTGATTCGGCTGGGCATGCCCCACACCCATGGGTGAAGCCCCAAGCCCATGGTTACCCCTTGGCCTTTGGCCTGGCTTTCGGCCGCCAGGCGCTGCGCTGCGTGCAAGATGGCCTGGGCATGGTCTTTGGGTTCGAGGTGTCGCATCCACTGGGCTTGCACATCGTCCCATTCGCTCGACAGGGGCAGCGCGAGCAGCCGGGGTTGCCCTTCGCTCCAGGGTTGCATCCAGTAGGCCTGGTCGTCATTGCCCCAGTCCAGGGTGTAGCGATAGCCGGCTTGCGCCAGCAAGCGCCAAGTGTCCACACTGGTCCCCCAGTCCTGGCTCACCCAGCCCAGGGGCTTGTGACCCAGCTGCTCTTGCAAGGCTGAGCTCGAAGACTCGATGTGTTCGCGTTGTTCCTGCTCGGGCATGCGCGAATGCATGATGCGCGTGGCCGCCAGCCCATGGCCCAGCCACTGCGAACCGAGTTGGCGCAAGGCCTCGATGGCCGTGGGCACACGCGGCAGCACCAGCCGGTTGGCGGCCACGGCCGGGGTGATGCCATGGCGTTGCAGGGCTTCGATGATGCGAAAGACACCGATGCGAAGTCCGTATTCGCGCTGGGTCCAGCTGCGGTAGTCGGGATTGAAGCTGCCAAACTCGCCCACAAAGCGAGGGTCGCGCAAGCTGCCCTCGGGCGACTGGAAATCCCAGTGCTCGAGGTAGAGCACGACGAAAAGATTCAATCCAGGCGGCAAAAGCCCCTCATTGCGAAAGGGCATCGCGCTGTAGCGGTAATGAGCGTGGTCCATCTTGAGAGCCAAATCACCCTTCTGGGGAATTACCCCTTGACTTCCTGAGTCAATGATTGCACAGTCAGCCCTATTGTTCTATCAATAGAACAATTTAATCCCATTCTTCAACTCCTTCATTGAGGACTTACCATGACGTCACAGACACGCATTTCCCGTCGACTGGTTTTGCAAGCGGGTGCCGCTGCCACCGCGCTGGGCGCGCCCGGCTTGTTGCTCGCGCAACCCGCACCCATCAAGATGGGCCTCATCCACCCGGTCAGTGGCGCACTGGCTTACAGCGGTGGCCAGGGCCGCATGGGCTGCCAAATGGCGATCAACGAGATCAATGCTGCCGGTGGCATCAAGGCCCTGGGCGGCGCCAAGTTGATGGATGTGTTGGGTGACTCGCAATCCCGTCCTGAAGTGGGCGTGTCCGAAGTCGAGCGCTTGCACCAAGAAGGCGTGTCGGCCTATGTGGGCTGCTTCTCCAGCGCCATTGCCTTGCCCGCCACGCAAGCAGCGGCCAAGTACAACACCCCCTTCATGATCGACGTGGGCGTGTCTGACGCCATCACCAGCCGCGGCCTCAAAAACGTGTTCCGCCTCGCGCCCGGCAACGGCAAGTGCGTGGACGACGCTTTCGCTGGTTTGGCCGAGCTGAACAAATCCGCTGGCGGCATTGCCAAGAGCGTGGTCCTGGTTCACGAAGATTCCGAATTCGGCACCAGCACCGCCAAGCTCTTGCAGGCCAAGATCGCTGGCATTGGTCTGGAAGTCAAAGATGTGCTCAAGCACGCCACGCCCACACGTGACTTCTCCAACCTGGTTTTGCGCATCAAGTCGCTCAAGCCCGACTTGGTGATCATCAGCAACTACCAAAACGAATATGTGTTGTTGGCCCGCACCCTGCATCAGCAGAAGGTGGACCTCGCGGGCATCTTCTCGGTGTTGGGCGGGGGCTTCAACTACAAACTGGTCAAAGAGCAGCCCGAGGTAGCCCAGTACATGATGGACTTCAACCACTGGTACAACCCCAAGAGCGCCAAGGCTCAAGAGATGCGCAAGGCGGTGGAAGCCAAAGGCGGCCTCTTCACCTTCGAGGTCTACTGCGGCTACAACGCGGTCAAGTGCTATGTGGACGCCATCGAGCGCGCCAAGTCGGCAGACAAGGAAAAAGTCATCGCTGCTTTGGAAGCCAGCACCTGGTCCGATCACTTCATGCCCTATGGCCCGACCAAGTTCGTCAATGGTCAAAACCAGGGTGGTCGCGCCGCGTTGCTGCAAGCCAGCAAGACCGACATCGATGTGGTTTGGCCCAACGAGTTCGCGGCCATCAAGCCCATCTTCCCCAAGCCCAAGTTCAGCTGAACTGATCATTGATCCGGCATGTGGTGGCTGCACGATCCGTGCGGCCACCACGGCGTGAGCTTGCCCGTTGCGGCTCACAGGCCGGGCTTGTTGAACACTGTCTCAGGGGAGCGCGTTGGATTCCACCATCTTGGCTGCGGCCGCCATCAATGGCTTGCTCATGGGTGGCATTTACACCTTGGTGGCGTCAGGACTGACGCTGATCTATGGGGTGTTGCACATCATCAATTTTGCCCACGGCAGCCTGCTCATGCTGGCCATGTTTGGGGTGTACTTTCTGTTGACCAAAGCAGGCGTGGATCCCTACCTGGCTTTGTTGGTCATGGTGCCGGGCATGTATGGCTTTGGCTACCTCATGTATCGCCATTTGATTGGCAAGCTCTCACTGGGGCGGGACGAAAACATCCTGCTCATCACGCTGGGTTTGTCCATCCTCATTGAAAACCTCGCGCTCATGTTTTTCAAGGGCGACTCGCGCACCATCTCCATGGCCTACAGCGACAGCATGATCGAGGTGGGACCGCTTTTGTTGGGCTTGCCCAAAGTGGTGTCCTTTGTGGCCGCCATGGTGTTGTGCGGGCTGCTGGGTTTGTTCATCTCACGCACCGACACCGGCAAGGCCATTCGTGCCGTTGCCAAGGAACGCATGGGTGCCCGCCTGGTGGGCATCGATGTGGATCGCATCTTTGCCGTGTCCTTTGGCATTGGCTTGGCCACGCTGGGCGCGGCGGCCTGTTTGCTGATGCCGATTTTTTATGTGTCCCCCACCAGTGGCCATGTGTTTGTGATCGTGGCCTTCACCGTGGTGGTGCTCGGCGGCATGGGCAGCTTTTTGGGTGCGGTGATTGGTGGCCTCATCGTGGGCCTCACCGAATCTTTTGGTGGCTTGTTCCTGGGTGAGAGCCTGGGGCAGATCGGCACCTCGCTGATCTTCATCCTGATCCTGCTGTTCAGACCCTCTGGTCTTTTTGGAGACAAGCGATGAATGCCGCTCGATCATCCTGGCTTGTTCACCTCGCGATCCTGGCCGTGGCCTTGGTCTTCCCTCTGGTCTTCCAGTCGGCCTTCATGGTGAACTTTGGCGTGCTGGCCTTGTTCTATGCCTTCATTGGCCAGTCCTGGAACATCGCGGGTGGATTTGCAGGTCAACTGTCATTTGGGCATGTGGCCTTTTTTGGTGTTGGTGCCTATGCCTCCACCATCGTGCAAATGCGCCTGGGCTGGAACCCCTGGCTGGGCTTGCCGGTCTCGGCGCTTGCGGGCGCCTTGGCGGGTTGGCTCATCGCCGTCCTCTCGTTTCGGGCTGGCCTCAAGGGCTCTTACTTCGCGCTCATCACCCTGGCGTTTGCCGAGGTGTTTCGCATCATCACCAACTCGGTGGAGTTCACTGGGGGCGGCCTGGGCATGCTCATCCCCATGAAACAGACTGCGCAGAACTTCCAGTTTGGTGATCGGCGCGTGTTTTATTTCATCATCCTTGCGCTCACGGCAGCTTCGATTGCGCTGGCGCTGTGGCTCAAGTCCTCGCGCTTTGGCGCGCAACTGGCAGCCATCCGCGAAAACGAAGACTCCGCTCGGGCTTTGGGCATCAACACCTTTGCCGAAAAAATCAAGATCATGATGATCTCGGGTGCCATTGCCGGTGTGGGGGGCTGCTTTTTCGCGCAGTACTTTCTCTACATCGACCCCACCATTGCCTTTGGCGTGGACAAGTCGGTGGAGATGCTGCTGGTGAGCATGATTGGGGGCGCAGGCACGGTCTACGGCCCGCTCATCGGCGCGGTGCTGCTGGCTGCAGTGAGTGAACTCACCCGCGCCTGGTTCACGCTGCAAGGCTTGTCGCTGGTGCTCTACGGTGGCTTGCTGGTGGTGATCATTGCCTTCTTGCCCAATGGCCTGATCGACCTGTTCAAAAAGCGCAGTTTCAATTCAAGGAGGCCATGATGCTCAAGGTCTCAAACCTCACCAAGATTTTTGGCGGTCTGCGTGCCGTGGACGACGCATCCCTCACCGTGGACGAGGGGCGCATCGTGGCGCTCATTGGTCCCAATGGCGCGGGCAAGACCACCTTGTTTGCCTGCATCGCGGGTTTTCACAGCGTCAATCAGGGCAAGGTGGAATTCCAGGGTCACGACATCACGGGACGGGCCGTGCACGAGATCTCCCGCCTGGGCATGGTGCGCACCTTCCAGATCACCCAGCCCTTTGCCAAGCTCACCGTGCTGGAAAACATCGCCGTGGGATCCCACCAGCACCATGCGCGGCGCAGCGACGCGCTCGCCCATGCCCGTGTCATCGCGCAACGCGTGGGCATCCCCTCGGCCATGCTCGATCAGCCTGCAGCCGAGCTCACCGTGGCAGGCCGCAAGCGACTGGAGCTGGCCCGAACCCTGGCCACCGAGCCCAAGCTTTTGTTGCTCGATGAAGTCATGGCCGGACTCAACCCGCAAGAGATTCTGGACATCATTGCCATCATTCGGCAGATCCGCGATGGCGGCGTCACCATCCTCCTCATCGAGCATGTGATGCACGCCGTCATGAGCCTCTCTGAGCACATCCATGTGCTCTCTTACGGAAAGATCATTGCCCAGGGCGCGCCGCGCGAGATCGTGAGCAATCGCGATGTGGTTGAGGCCTATCTGGGGCGCGGTGCCGCTGATCACATGGCCGCCGTCCAAGTGCAAGGGGCTCACCATGCTTGAGATCAGACAGTTGCGCGCCGGCTATGGCAGCGTGGAAATCCTTCGTGGCATCGACCTCGATGTGGCCAAGGGCGAGATCGTGGCGGTGCTGGGCAGCAACGGGGTGGGCAAGTCCACCCTCAACAACAACCTCTCGGCGCTCTACCGTCCATTTGGCGGCTCCATCCGTTTTCAAGGCGAAGAGATCACTGGCCTGTCGTCCAGCGAAGTGGTCCGGCGCGGGCTCATCCATGTGCCCGAAGGCCGTCGCATCTTTCCCAATCTGAGCGTGCTCGAAAACCTGGAGCTGGGCAGCCTGGTGCGCGGCAAGGAGCGTCGTGCCCAGAACATCGAACGGGTGACGGGCATTTTTCCCCGCCTTCGCGAACGCTTCACCCAGCTCGCGGGCACCCTCTCCGGTGGCGAGCAGCAAATGCTCGCCATTGGTCGAGGCCTCATGTCTGAGCCCGAATTGCTCATCATGGATGAGCCGTCGCTGGGCTTGTCGCCGCTGCTGGTCGAGCAGATGTTTGAGCTCATCGGTCGCATCAACCAGGAGGGCTTACCGATTCTGCTCATGGAGCAAAACGCGGTGCAGACCTTGGCGATTGCCCATCGTGCCTACATCATTGAAAACGGCGTGGTGGCCATGCAGGGCAAGGCCCAGGATTTGTCGCGCGACCCCGAGTTGCGCAAAAACTACCTGGGGCTGTGACCCATGCCCACGCCTGCGCCGCTTCACTCTGTCTCGCACGGCAACGAGCTGGCGGGTCGTCGCGCGCTGGTGACGGGTGCCGGATCGGGCATTGGCCTGGCCACCGTGCAGGCCTTGCTCGCGCAGGGCGCGCAGGTGGCGGCCGTGGTGCAAAACCCGCAGCAGCGCCAGGCCTTGGCCACGGCCTTGCCCGCCAACCAGGTGCTGGTGCAGGACTTGCTCGATGACGCGGCGTGCGCCGCCTTGCCCAAGCAAGCCGCGCAGTTGCTCGGCGGCCTGGATGCCGTGGCATGTTGCGCTGGCATTTTTTTCAAGAAGTATTCCGACGAGACCACCCTGGACGAGTGGCGACGCACCCTGGCCTTGAACCTAGATGCCACCTTCATCCTCACCCGCGCAGCGATTGCCTGCATGCGCGAGCAACGCGCGGGGGATGCGAGCGTGGTGGTCATCAGCAGCCAGATTGGGCTGGTGGGTCATGCACGGGGTGCGGCCTATGCCGCCTCCAAGGCCGGCCTCAATGGCATGGTGCGTTCATTGGCGCTGGAGTGGGCAGAGCAGGGCATTCGCATCAATGCAGTGGGACCGGGTCCCATTGCCACGCCCATGGTGGCTTCAACCATGGCCGATCCGCAAGCCTTGGCGGCCATGCAAGCCTCCATCCCCATGGGGCGTTTGGGTCAGCCCGAAGAAGTGGCGCAAGTCATCAGCTTTTTGTTGTCGAGCAGGGCCTCGTTCATCACGGGTCAGATCCTGTGTGCCGACGGTGGCTTTACCGCGCGATAAGACCATGGCGCACACCTCGTCCTCCCCCTTGCCCCTGGCGCAGCTCACCCGCGTGATGCGCAGCAAGAACGCAGGTCCCCTGTGCCTCACCATCGATGTGTTTTTCCATGAGCGGGCAGGCTTTGATCGCGCGCTCCAAAGCCCGGCACTGTCGCCCTCTGCTGTCGCCGCCCTGTATGGCCTCGCGCCAGATCAAGTGCAGCGCCGCGATTGGCCTGAGGTCCTGGCCATCAAATTCGCCATGCCGCGTCGCCACTGTGCAGGCAGTCCGGGTGACGGCGATGTGTACGGCGCGCAGCAGCATGCCCCCTTGCTGGAGGTGCAGGTATGAGCGCCGTGGCCCGTTTGCTGCAAACCCACCGCGCGGGTGGCGAGCGATTGCGCGTCCTGTCGGCATCGGGTCAGCTGGGCTTTGGCATCGTGGCGGCTTCGCTGGAGCGCGGTCTGGCTCGCCGGCCTCACTTCATTGGTTGCGACATGGGGTCGATTGACCCCGGTCCCTACTTTCTGGGCTCCGGTCAGATGGCCGCCCCCCGTGCCATGGTTCGCCGCGATCTGGAGCTGGTCCTGCGCGGCGCACGCGAGCTCGATGTCCCCTTGATCATTGGCAGTGCAGGCACGGCAGGCGCCAAGCCCCATTTGCAAGCCACCTTGGCCTTGCTGGCCGAGGTCGCGCGGGATTTGCGCGTCTCGATCAAAGTGGCCACTGTGGCCAGCGATGTCAGCGCAGACTTGCTGGTGCAAGCGCGCGAGCAAGGGCGCTTGCGCGCACTCGATCCCGACCCCAGCAGCCTGCAACTGCCTGTGCCCAGCGCCGAGCGGCTGCGCGCCTGCTCGCACCGCGTCGCCCAGTGCGGCACGGACACGTTCGTGGCGGCACTGCAAAGTCACCCCGACGTGCTCATCGCCGGGCGAGCTTGCGACACCGCCATCTTTGCCGCCTTGCCCCTGATGCTGGGATACGACAAGGCCCTGGCCTTGCACATGGCCAAGATCGTGGAATGCACGTCGCTGTGCTGTGAGCCCGGTGGGCGTGATGCCATGCTCGCCGAATTGGGCCTTGAGGACTTCATCCTCGAGAGCATGAACCCCGCCCTCAAGGCCACCCCCAGCTCGGTCGCGGCGCATGCCATGTACGAGCAAGCCAACCCCTGGCTGGTGGAAGAGCCCGAAGGGGTGCTGGACTTGCGCCATGCCACCTATGAGGCGGTGGATGAGCGTCGAACCCGCGTGTGCGGCGCACGCTTTGACGCGCGCGAGCAGCCCACCCTCAAGGTCGAGGGTGCAGCCCGCGTGGGTGCGCGTGCCGTGCTGATTGCGGGCGTGAGCGACCCACTGCTGATGTCGCAACTCGACGAGGTGTTGGCGGCAGTCGAGGCGCGTGTTCGCCCTTTGCTGGCCGGTGAGTGGCAGATGATCCCGCATGTGTATGGCCAGGGTGCGGTGTTGCCCTTGCCGCTGGCCAAGCGCAGCGCGCACGAGGTGGGGCTGGTGCTGGAATTTTTGGCCGACGACATGGAGCTGGCCCACACCGCTGCATCGGTCTTCAAACAAAACCTCTTGCACCATGGCTTTCCCAACCGCTTGTGTACGGGGGGCAACCTGGCTTTTGCATTCACGCCCAGCGAACTCGAAGCGGGCATCAGCTATCGCTTTGAGCTCTACCATGTGCTCGAAGGGGTGAACCCAGAAGAGGTGTTCGTGCACGAGGTGCATGACTGGGTGTCAGCGGAGGCGCACGCATGGTGACCCGCCTGCCCCTCACCAAATACCACCAGATCTACTTGGTCTTGCGCGAGCAACTGCAAGAGGGCCGCTTTGCCCAGGGCATGCCCGCCGAGATGGAGCTGGCCAAGCAGTTTGGCGTGGGTCGTGTGACCGTTCGCCACGCCATGGAGCAACTCGTCACCGAGGGATTGATTGTTCGCGTCGCCGGGCGAGGCACCTTCCCCACGGCCTTGTCACGCGGTGCCGCGGCCAATGCCGACATGGTGCAAGCCCAACCCACGCGCCTGGCCGGTCTCATGGAAAACATCGTGAGCGCGAGCCGCTCGACCACCATCAAGGTGATCGATTGGCGCATCGTGCCTGCCAGCGAGCCCGTGGCCGAGGCCTTGCAATTGCAAGTGGGCGCGCCCGTGCGCAAAGCCGTTCGCTGCCGCAGCTCACGCGAGGGACCGCTGTCCTACATCGTCACCTACATGCCCGCCGAGTTGTTGGCCGACAAGACCCGCAAGAACCTCACCGACAAGCCCATGTTGCAGTTGCTCGAGGAAAGCGGCGTGGTGCTGGGTCGTGCCCAGCAAACCATCTCAGCCCGCCAGGCCGATGCCGAGGTGGCCAAGCAACTCAAGGTGGCCATAGCCACAGCCTTGCTGTCGGTGCGCCGGCGCGTCTTCGATGTCCATGACAGGCCAGTTCAATGGCTGGAGGGCTTGTATCGCCCCGATCGCTACGAGTACCACATGGAGGTCTCCAGCGTGGGCAGTGTGGATGCGCGCATTGCCGTCAAAGACCCCGAGGGGCGCGAATGAAGACAGTGACCTTGAATCAACGGGAGATGCTCGGATGAAAGCCAATGGTGGGGCCGCGCAAACGCTGGCTCAAAAGCTCATCGCCAAAGCCGCCGCACGCGCTTCGGTGGCGGTGGGTGACATCGTCAACTGCCAGGTGGATCTGGCCATGTTCCATGATTCGTCGGGACCCAGGCGACTCAAGCCCATGCTCGAAGAGCTGGGCGCCAAGGTTTGGGACACCTCGCGGGTGGTGCTGGTCATGGACCACTATGTGCCCGAGCAGGACGACGACTCGCGACGCATTGTCCGCATCGCCCGTGAATGGGCCAAGGAGCAGCAGCTCCCCCATGTGTACGACAGCCAGGGCATTTGCCATGTGGTCCTGCCGCAAAAAGGCCACCTCAAGCCCGGCATGTTTTGCGTGGGCGGGGATTCCCATTCGCCCACGGGCGGTGCATTTGGCACCTACATGTTTGGCATTGGCAGCACCGAGATGCTGGGCGTGGTGGTCACGGGCGAGATCTGGGTGCAAGTGCCGCGCACCATCCGCATGCAGTGGCATGGGCAGCTGCAGCCCGGCGTCACGGCCAAGGACATGATGCTGCACATGATTGGCCGCTTTGGCATGAACGGCGGTGAGTACCAGGCCATCGAGTTTTGTGGCACGGGGGTGAAGGCCTTGTCCATGCAAGAGCGCATGACCTTGTCGAACATGAGCGCCGAGCTGGGCTCGCAGGTCGGCCTGATTGCGCCCGACGAGGTGACGCTGGCGTGGTTGAAAGGCGCGGGCGTTCACGATGCCTCGTGCGAAGGCTGGTACACCGATGAAGGAGCCGACGCCACCACCTACGAATTTGACGCGTCAGCCCTCGCGCCCCATGTGGCAGCACCCCACAGCCCCGCCAACTCCAAGGCGGTTGAGGCCTATGACAATGTGCCCATCCATGTGGCCTATGTGGGCGCATGCACCGGGGCCAAGCTCGATGACTTGCGCGCCGTAGCGCACGTGCTCAAGGGTCAGCGCCTGGCCACTGGGGTCAAGCTCATGGTGGCACCGGCCAGTGTGCTCGATCAGTCCATGGCCGAAGCCGAGGGCGTGATGCAGGTCCTGCGCGACGCAGGCGCACAGCTCTTGCCCACCGCCTGCGGCGCCTGCTCGGGCTATGGAGGCAGCATCCCCGATGGGGCCAATGTCATCGCCACCACGGCGCGCAACTTCAAAGGCCGCATGGGCTCGGCCACGGCGCAGGTCTACCTGGCCTCGCCATACACCGTGGCCGCATCGGCCTTGCGCGGTCGCATCAGCGATGCGCGGGAGGTGTTGGCATGAGCACCTTGCACAAAGTCTGGACCTTGGGCGCAGACATCGACACCGACCAGCTCGCGCCGGGTGCCTACATGAAGCTCGGGATCGCCGACATTGCTCAGCATTGCCTCGAAGGCGTGCGCCCCGAATTTGCGAGCCAGGCTCGTGCAGGCGACGTCATTGCCGCTGGCCCCAACTTTGGCATTGGCTCCTCGCGCGAACAGGCTGCGGGTGCGCTGGTGCAATTGGGCATCAAGGCCGTGATCGCCCCGTCGTACGGGGGCTTGTACTTTCGCAATGCCTTCAACCTGGGGCTGTTGCTGCTGACCTGCCCCAGGGCGCAGGAGCTGCAAGAGGGTGAATCGATTGCCCTGGATGTGCCGCAACGCGCCATCGTGCGCAGCACGGGCGAGCGCCTGGCCATCGACCCCATACCCGACTTTTTATTGCAGATGGTCGCTGCGGGCGGTTTGCTGCCCCAGCTCAAACACCGGTTGAAGACCCCTTTGGAGCGCGCATGAGCACATCGTCCCCAACAGCACCCCAAGTGGTTCGTGCCTCGGCCATGCCCGAGGGCTGCATGACCATGCCCGTGGTGATCGTGGGCGGGGGCTCTTGCGGCCTCACTGCCGCGATTGCCCTGCGCATGGCGGGCGTGGACTGTGTGATCCTCGAGCGCGATGTCAGGGCCACGGGCTCCACCGCTTTGTCCTCGGGCTTCATCCCTGCAGCCCAAACGCGCATCCAGCAATCGCTGGGCATCGAGGATTCGCATGACTGGTTGATCGAGGATGTGATCAACAAAGCCCATGGCCAGGCGCCCAGGCCGTTGGTCACCGCCTATGTGCACGCTGCTGCACAAGCCATCGATGCCTTGCAGGACAAGGGTCTGCCATTTGAGATCGTCGATGGGTTTTTGTATCCCGGCCATCGCGTGCGGCGCATGCATTCCATGCCCGAGCGCACGGGCGAAACCTTCATGACACGCCTGGAGCAACTCGCCACCCAGCTGGGCGCGGATTTGCTCACCGAGGCCTTGGTGCGCGAGCTGTGGATCGATGACCAGCAGCGCATCATCGGCGTGGGCTACCAGCGCCCCGATGGCAGCATGGAACACCTGGGCTGCAGCTTTTTGCTCCTCGCTTGCAATGGCTTTGGCGGCAACCCCAGGTTGGTCAAGGAGTTGTTGCCCGACATGGCGCAGGCGACCTTTGCAGGCCATCAGGGCAACGACGGCAGCGCCATTGAATGGGCGCGGCAGCTGGGTTTGAAAATGGCCGACCTCGATGCCTATCAGGGGCATGGCTCCTGGGTCACGCCCCAGGGTGCGCTCATGACCTGGGCTTTCATCATGGAAGGCGGCGTGCAGATCAACGCGCGCGGCCAGCGCTTCAGCGACGAAACGGGTGGCTATTCCGAAGCCGCCGTGCATGTGCTGGCTCAGCCCGGCGGTGTGGCCTGGAATGTGTTTGATGAGCCCTTGCTGCAATTGCTGCTGGGCTTTCCCGATTTCCGCGATGCGCATGCGGCCGGTGCCTTGCGCACCGCCTCAGACGTCAAGAGCCTGGCCAGCATCATCGGTTGCGATGAGCAGACTCTCAAGGCCACGCTCGACGAGGTGCGCCCTGGCCACACCGATGCCTGGGGGCGCACTTTCAAGCGCAGCCTGCATGCGCCCTACCATGCAGTGAAGGTCACCGGGGCTTTGTTCCACACCCAGGGTGGTCTGGATGTCGACACCCGGTGCAGGGCCTTGCGCGCCGATGGTCAGGCCATGGTCAACCTCTATGCAGCGGGCGGCGCCGCCCGTGGTGTGTCGGGCCGCGGTGCCGATGGCTATCTCGCGGGCAATGGCTTGCTCAGCGCCGTGGGCGGCGGCTGGCTTGCCGCCAACGACATCGCAGCGCAATGGCGCGCTTTGTGATTCCACACTTGTTTGATAAAGGCATTCATACATGACACTGGCACAACGACTGCGGCAGCCCAAGGCCTTGCTCGCGCCTGGCATTTACGACGCGCTCACCGCCCTGGTGGCCGAGCAAGCGGGCTTTGAGGGGCTTTACCTCTCGGGCGCCTCCATTGCCTACACGCGACTGGGTCGATCCGACATTGGCCTGACCACTGCCACCGAGGTGGCCGACACGCTTGCTCGCATCACCGAGCGCGTGAAGCTGCCCGTCATCGTCGATGCCGACACCGGCTTTGGCAATGCCTTGAACACCCAGCGCACGGTGCGCAGCTTTGAGCGTGCCGGTGCGGCCATGATCCAGCTCGAAGACCAGACCTTTCCCAAGCGCTGCGGTCACCTCGATGGCAAAGGCGTGGTCCCTGCAGCCGAGATGTGCGGCAAGCTCAAGGCCGCGCTTGACGCACGCGTTCACCAGGACACGCTCATCCTCGCGCGCACCGATGCCCTCGCCGTCGAAGGCTTTGAGGCCGCGATGGACCGCGCCGAGCAATACCTGGCATGCGGCGTGGATGCCTTGTTCATCGAGGCCTTGAGAACGCCCGAGCAAATGAAGGCCGCGTGCGACCGCTTCGCTGGCCGCATCCCCTTGCTGGCCAACATGGTCGAGGGCGGCAAGACCCCGGTCCAAAGCGCTGCCGTGCTGGGCGAGCTGGGGTTTCGCATCGTCATCTTTCCGGGTGGCACGGCTCGCGCGGTCTCGCATTTGCTCCAGCGCTACTACGCCAGCTTGCACCAGCACCAGACCACCGCGCCGTTCAAGGGCGAGATGCTGGACTTTGATGAGCTCAACGCCTTGATTGGCACGCCTGAGCTGCTCGCGCTGGGCAAGCAGTACGACGCGTGAGCGTCGACGGCTTCATGCCACCTTGATTTGAAGGCTGGGACCGGCCAGGGCTTGGTCGTCGACCACGGCCAGCACCTGCAGCGTGCAAGGCTTGTCGATTTGAAACGGCGAGATCACCAGGGCGGCGCTCACGCTAGGGTTGGCACCCGATGCCGCCTTGTGGTGGGCTTGCAGCGTGGCTTTGGGGATTTGCACCCGGCCCAGTTCTGTGGCTGGATTCACCCGCACGCTGAAGACCAGGGATTTCAAGCGCGTGGCTGTGGGGGCGATCAATGACACATGGACGCATAGCCTGGGCAGCACGATGGGCGCGGCGGGCACGATCAGCTCGCCCTGATAGCAGCCCATCAATGACACCTTGTTGCCCACCTCTTGGCGAATGTCATCACAGAACAAGGCGGTCAGCGTGTAATCGAAGGGGTGGGTCATTTTTTCAACCCCTCAAGAAGGGCTTGCGACAGCGTTTGGAAAGACACCTTGAGGGCGGCAGCGATTTTTTCGACCGTGCTGATTTGCGGGTCAATCGCGCCTTGCTCGAGCCGGGCAACGTAGGACTGGCTGGTCTGGGCGCGTTGGGCCAGTTCGGCCTGGGACCAGCCTTTGCTCAATCGCAGCTGAGCCAGGCTGGTGCGGTTAGGGTAGAAGCTCTGGGCTACCCACTCACGACCTTGACGCATGGCTTTTGCATGCGCGCTGGACATGGATTGGAATTCATTCACCAGGTCTTGGACGTCGACGCTGCCCGCCTTCTTGGATGGCAGGCTGGGCGAGACCTGGGCATAGAAGATCGGCTTGGGTGAAGAGGCCCTCGACCACAAGGCGGATGCACGGTCCTCAGAAACGGGCAAGGCCAAGCTTGTCGTAGGCGCGAAGAATGCGTTGTGTGATCTCATGGTCTCTCCTGTAATCAAAGTCCCTGTGCACAACCGCCAACACATGGTGGACCTGTGTCACCCGGTCATAGGCGTAAACGATGCGGTAGGCCAAACTCCCAGACGGGGTGGTCCATACCTTCAGCCGCCACACGTTGTAACCCGACCGCCACAGACTCAGCCATTTGCTCACGTGGTAGTGCTTGCTTCGCCCCTTGCCAAAATCATGGTCAAGCAGCGAATCCAGAACTTGCGGGTTGCACTGGGCTTCTTCTAACAAGGCCAACACCTTTGCTGCTGCATCCGGCTGTAGCTGCATGAGTTCGCGCAGATCGCGAGCGGCATCTACATGGATGAACAGGGAACGCATCATACCCAATTTGGTATTTTTCAGTCAAAGGGCATGCATTGGACACGCCCGGCGTGTCGATCGGGTGGAGTCAGACGCGGTATGTTTGTGAGTGGCTCAAGCTGCTGGCGCGGCTTTGCACACATCCACCCATTGCCCTTGGGTGATGGTCGCCATTTGCTCGGGGGTGACGCGCACGCCGTTGCGTGTGCCGCCAGCGGCGGGGAGCAATTCGGGCCAGGCCTTGAGCGACACATCGAGGTAAATCGGCAAGGGGGTGGCCAGGCCAAACGGACACACGCCACCCACCGGATGACCCGTGAGTGAGGTCACCTCATCGTGCGAGAGCATCTTGCCCTTGCCCAGTGCTTGCTTGAGCTTGCCGTTGTCCACCCGCGCCTCGCCGCTGGCCACAACCAGCACGGCCTCGCCTGTGGCCAGGCGAAACGCCAGGGTCTTGGCGATCTGCCCCGGTGCCACACCAAATGCCTCAGCGGCCAAGGCCACGGTGGCTGTGCTTTGTTCGTGTTCGATGATGGGCAGGTCCAAGCCCAATGATGCAAAGTGGGCGCGCACGGATTCGGTGGTCATGGTCAGAGTGAGAAGTCGTAGTCAATGGTGATGGGGGCGTGATCAGAAAAGCGCTCGGCTTTGAAGATCTCGGCGGCTTTGGCATGTGGGGCCAAATTGGGCGTGGCCAGGTGGTAGTCCAGCCGCCACCCCACGTTGTTGGCCCAGGCCTGTCCTCGGTTGCTCCACCAGGTGTAGCAAGCGTCGGTGGTGTCGGGGTGCAACTGGCGGTAGACATCGACCACCGTGCCACTGCCCAGCAACTGGGTCATCCATTCCCGTTCCTCGGGCAAAAAGCCACTGTTTTTCTGGTTGCTGCGCCAGTTTTTCAAATCCATGGCCTGATGCGCGATGTTGATGTCGCCACACAAGATGTAGTCGCGCTCGCCAGCCAGTGCGTCCAGGTGCGGGCGCACCACATCGAGGAAGCGGAACTTGGCGGCTTGGCGGTCCTCGCCTGAGCTGCCACTGGGGAAATACATGCTCAGGATGGAGAGCTTGCGTCGTGGGGTGTCAAAGCGCAGCTCCACCGAGCGGCCTTCGGCATCGAATTCGCCGCCGTCAAAACCCATGCGCACATCGCTGGGCTCGTGGCGGCTGTAAATGCCCACGCCCGAATAGCCTTTTTTCTCGGCGCAGTGGAAATGGCCCTTGAGGTTGGCAAGGACATCGAAGGCGCCTGCGAGGTCTTCATGCTGGGCTTTGAGTTCTTGTACACACATACAATCCGGCGCAGTCTTTTCCACCCATGCTTGAAGCCCTTTGCGCGAGGCCGACCGAATGCCGTTGAGATTCAGGCTGGTGAGTTTGAACAAGGTAGATCTCCCATGACGAAGGCAAACACCAGCAACACACTGGCTCAAGAATTTGTTCAATTCTCGCTGGACTGCGGGGTTTTGAAATTTGGCGAATTCAAAACCAAGGCCGGTCGCCTCTCACCTTACTTTTTCAACGCGGGTTTGTTTGACGATGGCGCCAAGCTCAGCCGCCTGGCGAGCTTTTACGCCCAAAGCCTCATCGCACACCAGGTCCCCTTTGACATGATTTTTGGTCCCGCCTACAAGGGCATTCCGCTGGGGGCGGCGGTGGCGATTGAACTCGCGCGCCTGGGTCGCTCGGTGCCCTTTGCCTACAACCGCAAAGAGGCCAAGGACCATGGCGAGGGCGGCTCACTGGTGGGCGCGCCGCTCAAGGGGCGGGTGTTGATCGTGGACGATGTGATGAGTGCGGGCACGGCGGTCCGCGAGTCGATTGCGCTCATCCAGCAAGCGGGCGCCACGCCCAGCGCGGTGGCGATTGCTCTAGACCGCCAGGAGATGGCCACCGAGGTGCAAGCCGATGGCCGGGTGGTCGATGTGCCGCACAGCGCCGTGCAATACGTGCAAAGCCAGTTGGGTCTGGTGGTGGACGCGATTGCCAGCCTGGAAGACTTGCTGGCTTATTTGAAAACCCACAGCGGCGCGGGCATGGCCGAGCACCTGCCCCGCGTGCAGGCTTATCGCGAACGCTACGGCGTGCACTGACCCCAAGCGCCCGCCGGTCTCACTTGGCGCGGCAGGCCTGGGGGTGCGTTCTTCTCACTGAACCATCACGCGATTGCTTTTTTGGGTGACCAGTTTGGGCAGCTCCAGCGTCAGCACGCCGTTGTCGAATTTGGCCTTGGACTGCGTGGCGTCCACCGATTGCGGCAAGGCAAAGCTGCGCGACACCGAGCCATAAAAGCGCTCGCTGCGCAGCAACTGGCCGTCTAGCTGTTGCTCATCGGATTGCTTGACCTCGGCGCTGAGCGTGACCACGTTGTCCTCCACCGTGATGTGGATGTCTTCCTTGCGAACGCCAGGCAATTCGGCTGCGACCGTGAAGGCCTCGCTGCGGTCTTTGACCTCGATGCGGATCTGGGACGGGTCGGGCAAGGGGTCGCCATGCAGGGGCTTGACGTAAAAGCCCGGCGAGAGCTCGCGAAAGAAATCGTCAAACAAAGAGCGGCGTTGGATGAGAGCAGACATGAGTTCCTCCTGATGAATGATGCAGCCCAGCGAGGGTTGGGCCACGCATGATCGGGAGGTGTGGGTGAGCCCGGACCATTTCAAGAGGCCCACCGCACAAAGCTGACTCAGATCAAACGCCAGCGCCGTTGAGGTAGTCGGTCTTGCCCAGTGCCACGCCGTTGTGGCGCAAGATGGCATAGGCCGTGGTGATGTGGAAGAACATGTTGGGCAAGGCCCATTGCTTCACATAGTCTTCGCCGGGCAGAGTTCGGGTGGCGGTTTTGCCCACCGGGAACGACACTTCTTTGGTTTCAAGGCCGTCGAGTGCGTTGGCGGGCACGCTGTTCAACCAGTTCACCGTGTTGTCAATGCGGGTGATGAGCTCGCCGAGCGTGTTTTCGGTGTTCTCGAACTTGGGCGAGTCCATGCCGGCCACGCGTGCCACGCACAGCTTGGCCGCGTCGCAAGCGATGCAGATCTGGATCTTGAAGGGCAGCATGTCGGGTGCGAGGCGGTATTGCACCAGGGCTTGCTCGTCGTAGCCGCGCGCTTGCACATCGGCCTGGGCCTTGGTGAGCACATGGCGCAAATTGCCCAGGAATTTGACGAAGAC
>JACCDN010420054.1_pt1 | contig 23668 bp, 7 predicted proteins | sample 7441691 | NCBI WGS metagenome assembly JACCDN01 (sample SAMN15323439, study PRJNA562643) | freshwater metagenome | isolation source: river surface water | place: USA:Blue River Watershed | collected 2017-08-16 | reverse complement strand
ATTTTGTAAGGCTGGTATTATTTTACAACGATTATCCCGATGGTTATGTTCTACTAACCATAAAGACATAGGTACTATGTACTTAATCTTTGCTGCTTTTTCTGGTGTATTAGGTACTGTTTTATCAGTATTTATTAGATTGGAGCTAATAGATATAGGTGATCAATTCTTTTTAGGTAATTACCAATTATACAACGTTGTTATTACTGCCCACGCGTTTTTAATGATTTTTTTTTTAGTAATGCCCGGTTTAATCGGTGGGTTTGGTAATTGGTTTGTCCCTCTTATGATAGGTGCCCCTGATATGGCCTTCCCTAGACTTAATAACGTAAGTTTTTGGTTATTACCACCAAGCTTAATATTATTATTAGGCTCAGCGTTACTAGAAGGCGGTGCCGGTACAGGTTGGACTGTTTACCCCCCATTATCTGCAGGTTTAGCTCATTCAGGGCCAAGCGTTGATATGGCAATATTTAGTCTGCATATTGCTGGTATTTCATCATTACTAGGTGCTATAAATTTTATTACTACTATTATAAATATGCGTGTACCTGGTATGTACTGGGACAGGATACCTTTGTTTGTGTGGGCTGTTTTAATAACAGCAGTTTTATTATTGTTATCTTTACCAGTGTTAGCCGCCGGTATTACAATGCTGTTAACCGATAGAAATTTTAATACATCTTTTTTTGATCCTGTTGGGGGGGGTGATCCAATTTTGTACCAACATTTGTTTTGGTTCTTTGGACACCCTGAAGTTTATATTTTAATAATACCAGCCTTTGGTATTATAAGCCATGTACTAGCTTCTTATTCCTATAGGTGAATATTTGGTTACCAGGGTATGGTTTTTGCCATGTTGGCCATAGGTTTACTAGGTTTTTTAGTTTGGGCACATCATATGTATACCGTAGGTATGGATGTTGATACAAGAGCTTATTTTACTGCAGCAACTATGATTATAGCTATCCCAACTGGGATAAAAATTTTTAGTTGGTTAGCAACATTAGTCGGTGGTATGATAATTTTATTACCTCCCATGTATTTTGCATTGGGGTTCCTATTTTTATTTACTGTTGGGGGTTTAACTGGTATTATACTTTCAAATGCTGGTTTAGATATTGCCCTGCATGATACTTATTATGTTGTAGCACATTTTCACTATGTTTTATCAATGGGTGCTGTTTTTGCTTTTTTTGCAGCATCATACCACTGGTTAGGTAAAATAACCGGATTTACTTATTCTAAATCTAACGGTAGAATACATTTTTGGACAACTTTCTTAGGCGTTAATTTTACATTTTTTCCTATGCATTTTTTGGGTTTAGCTGGTTTACCAAGACGTATTCCAGATTATCCGGATGTATACGCTTTTTGGAATCAAGTTGCTACCTTTGGTACAGTTCTTACTATGTTTTCATTAGCGTATTATATATTAAGTTTAACCCGGGGAAGACTATATCAGGAAAAATATCCTATTTTTGAACCTGATACAATAACAAAAAATTAATAATAACATTTTGCAACGCGTAAAAGATAACTATAAAATATCTTCTAATGTTTTAGTAAAATTACAAAATAAAAAATTAGCCAGAATGGGTCTTACCGAACCCTCAAAGGTAGAGTTTGATTTTACAAAGGCTAAAGATAGGTTTTGAAATTTTAATTATTTAGATTACCCCTTCGCAACACGAAGGGTTATAAAAAAATTAATAGTACCTGGTAAATTTTATGGGTTAGCTTTACATAGTTACTACTCCTTAGAATTGTCTAGAAAAGTAAAACTTACAAATTGAAACTTTTACGTAACTAAATTACAGGTTAAACCTGACACAAGATTTTTTTATGGTCTAGTTATTTCTCGAAAATTAAATTATTTATCTACAACTATTACAATTTGAAATGTATTTTACAACGAAATAATGGAAAAAACTTTCCCCTTATTTAACGTGTGAAATACTCTAGTTAGTGATTTATCAAGTTTTTGAGTAAAGCATTTCTTATCAACTTTTTTAAGAAATGTTAAAAATAAAAAAAAATTTTTTGATATTTGAAATCATCCAAGATCAACTAGTAGAGTAACGCTAGTTGATCTTATTTAATAAATTTTAATAAATTTTAATAAATTTTAATAAAATGTACTTTATGGGTAGCTAGGTTGTATAAAAAGGCGTTGCTGAAAACGAAACGAAGAGCGTCTCCTACAATTTTCAGTTTGGCTCTTTTTCCTATAAGATAACTGTAATCAAAATATTTTGGTATAAAAACAATGCGAAGTGAAACATCTCAGTAGCAAAGTTAAAAACAATAATTCAACAAAGGATAGTAAATGTTATATTTACTTTTTTGAGAATAGGTAAGTAGAGGTGATCGAAAGCCTTGTAATTTAGTGTATTCCTAGAGGTAAACCTAAATATCTAATGTATGCACATATATTAGCCAAAGATGGTTTAAACTAGTCCAGTGGGTTAAATTTTTTGTTTTAAATACCAAGGATACACTTTATAGTAAAACACAACTCGAAAATTGTGTTTGAAGAAAAAAAGACCACTTTTTAAAATTAATGTTTTTATACAGACCAACAGTGAACACAGTACCGTGAGGGAAAGCTGAAAAGTTACCCTGGTAGGTAGGTGAAATAGATCTTTAAATAGAGTACATAAAGCAGTTAGTTTATTTTTCAATATCTGACGTACCTTTTGCATAATGGGTTAGCTAGTTAATTGGTTTAGCGAGCTTAAACATTTAATGTGTAGGCGAAGTGAAGGCAAACAGTAATGCGTTTAAAAGTTAAACCAATTAGACCCGAAACCAAGTGAGCTAGTCATGACCAGGGGTATGTTGCGTAGCGATGTAAGACCGAACCCGTATCTGTGGCAAAAGATTGGGATGAGTTGTGATTAGGGGTGAAAGGCTTATCAAACTTGGATATAGCTGGTTCTCCGCGAAATTTATTTAGGTAAAGCGTTAACTTATAATTTTTTTGGTAAAGCTCTTTTTAATGTAGGGGGTTTTTATCTACCGAAGTTATGAAAAATCAGAATGAAAGAATTAGAAAGTTAGCAGACAAGCATAGAGCGCTAAGGTCCTATTGCTAAGAAAGAAATAGCTTAGAATTATAGTTAAGGTCTTTAAAAAAAATTAAGTGACATAAAAATTTATAGTAAAATATAATTATTAGGAGGTGGGCTTAGAGGCAGCCATCCTTTAAAGAAAGCGTAACAGCTCACTAATGGTTTTTTATTATGAATTGAATAATGTAGGAGTCTAAATTTTTTACCAAAACTTAATTAAACAAGAAGTTGTTTAGGTAGCGGAGCGTGGTGTTTTTTTTTAAATTGAAAAATTTTATCACCATCGATAATGCTAACATGAGTAACATTATTAGTGTGAGAATCACTAATGCCAAAAACCCAAGGTTTCCGTCGGTTAGGATTTTCCACCGCGGGTAAAACGATCCCTTATCTTTTTAACGTTAGTTAACTAAGAAATGGGGGCTTCCTTTAATAATAAAATTAGATTTTTTACATTACTTTTATAAATAATTATACTAAATTACAAACGTTTTTTTATAATTATTTTTTAGGACTTGAAAAAACAAAGATTTTTATCGTACTAAAACCGACACTGGTGGGTTAGTAGAGCATACTAAGGCAGGTGAGTGAATAATACTGAAGGAACTAGGCAAATTGACTCTGTAACTTAGGGAGAAAGAGTGTCCATATAATGGATGGCACAAACCAGGAAGTGGCGACTGTTTAATAAAAACACAGGAATCTGCAAAAATGAAAATTTAAGTAAAGGTTCTGACACCTGCCCGGTGCTGGTAGGTGAAATAGGAAGTACCATTATTTTTAATTTTATAATTAAATAATGATACTTCCACTAAGTCCCAGTAAACGGCGGCCGTAACCATGACGGTCCTAAGGTAGCGAAATTCCTTGTCAGGTAAGTTCTGACGTGCATGAATGGTGTAACGACTGCTTCTCTGTCTCCAGTATTAGCTCAGTGAATTTGAATTGTTTGTGCAGATGCGAACATAGAATGGCGGGACGGAAAGACCCCATGCACCTTTACTGCATTTTTACATCGTTTGAAAAAGAGTTTGTGCAGCGTAGATGTTATTCCTATGATTTTTTTACGCAAGTATTTTAAGGAGGAGAAAATGAAACAGCATCCAAATTTTTTTTTGGACTAATTAAAAATTAAAATTTTGTAAATTTGGTAGTTTGGCTGGGGCGGTCATCTCCTAAAATGTAACGGAGATGCGCAAAGGTAAACTTCTGATAACCTAAGTTATTGGATTAGTGTAATGGCAAAAGTTTGCTTAACTGTAAGACTGATAGGTCAAGCAGAAACGAAAGTTGGTCATAGTGACCCGATAATTCTGTGTGGAAGGGTTATCGATCATCGGATAAAAGGTACGCTGGGGATAACAGGCTGATGGTCCCCGAGAGTACATATCAACGGGCCCGTTTGGCACCTCGATGTCGACTCATCACATCCTGGGGCTGAAGTAGGTTCCAAGGGTTCGGCTGTTCGCCGAATAAAGTGGTACGTGAGTTGGGTTTAAAACGTCGTGAGACAGTTTGGTCCCTATCTACCATTCTAGTTTTTTTTTGAAAATTGAGATAAGTTAATCCTATTACGAGAGGACCGGAAAATATTTACCTCTGGTGTATCGATTGTTAACGTTTTTAGCACGGTCGAGTAGCTAAGTAAAAAAATCATAACCACTGCAAAAACTAAGTGGGAAAGATAAATTCAAAAAAATTTTCATGTAATTAGGTCGCAGTAGAAAATTGCGTAAAAGACATAAATGATCTAGTTGTAATGCTATGTTATATGTTTTTTTTTAATCCTAAAAGTTTTTAACCCTAAAAGTTTAAAAAATATTTTAAAACAATTTGGAGGTTTTTTTAAAAATAATACATATATATATATATGTATTATTTTATAATTTTGAGTTTGATCCTGGCTCAGAGTGAATGCTCTTAACATGCTTTACACATGCGAGTTGTACGGGTAGTGCTTTTTAGCACTATTAGTAACGAACGGGTGAGTAATAGTGAATTTTGAGTGTAGGTATTGAGGATAAATGATAAAGGTTAAACATATCTGAGTTATAATATTCAATAATATTTTTTAAAATTTATTTGTTTCCTGTATTTTTTTTTTAAAGAATTAAAAATTAATTGTACTTACGTTCTTTTCATTAAGATCAGGTAGTTGGTTGGGTAAGGCTAACCAAGCCTAAGACCTTTAGCTAGTTTGAAAAAATGTATAGCCACATCGGGACTGAAACAAGGCCCGAATTCCTTAGGGAGGCAGCAGTGGGGAATACTGGACAATGAGCTAACGCTTGATCCGGCAATGTTAAACGAATGAAGTGAAGGTGATGAGCTGTAAAATTCATAGAGTTGATTTACGTATAATGAATAAATCAATAAAGCCCCGACTAACTTCGTGCCAGCAGTCGCGGTAATACGGGGGGGGCAAGTGTTACTCATCATGACTAGGCGTAAAGGGTGTTATGACCGCTAAGGGTTGTTCTAGTTTAAATATTAATTGAATTATTGATAAAACTAAATAAACAATTTAGCTAGAGTAGTTCGGAGAATAGAGTTACTATTTTTTAAGGGGTAGAATCCAACGAGAAGATTAGGAGAAACAAAGGCGAAAGCAACTATTTATGATCAACTAACGTTGAAACACTAAAGCGTGGGGAGCAAACAGGATTAGATACCCTGGTAGTCCACGCCCTGACCGATGAGTGTGAAAATATTTTCTGGTTTGAAAGCATTGCTTTAAACACTTCAACGTATTACGTTTGTTGAAAAAAAGATTTATTTTAGCTAACGCGAAAGCACTCCGCCTGGGGACTACGGCCGCAAGGTTGAAACTCAAAGGAATTGACGGAGGATCACACAAGCGGTGGAGCATGTGGCTTAATGCGTAATAACGCGCAAAACCTTACCAGTTTTTGAATATTAGACAATTTAATATAAAAAATTAATAAATTCATTTCTTTTATTCTTAGAGTTAAAAAAATGACTTCTAATACAGGAGCTGCATGGCTGTCGTCAGTTCGTGCCGTGAGGTGTTTGGTTCAGTCCTTAAACGAACGCAACCCCTAGTTCTAGTTGTTGTTAATCAGAAGTTTTTTTTGATTTCTAACTAGGAAGACAGTCATTGAAAAATGAAGGAAGTAGGGAAGATGTCAAGTCTGTATGGCCTCGATAAACTGGGCTGCCGCACATGCTACAATGCTTATTACAGAACGTAGCAAAAATGTAAGTTTGAGCAAATCGTTAAAAATAAGCCTAGTTCAGATTATTCTCTGCAACTCGGGAATATGAAGGTGGAATCGCTAGTAATCGCGGATCAGCACGCCGCGGTGAACTGGAGTCTGATCCTAGTACATACCGCCCGTCACGCCACGAAAATTTGTTTTGTTGGAAGTTTTTTGAAAATTTTTTTATGACAAATTTAATATGTTTTTATGAAATAAGATTTTATTTTTTATAGAGGGGCGAGTATTAAGACAATAACAGTATAGGTAATTAGGGTGAAGTCGTAACAGGGTAGTCGTAGGGGAACCTGTGGCTGGGTTATTCTTGTAGGTAGGTATGGTGGAATGGCAGACATGTTGGTCTTAGAAACCAATGACTTTACGTCGTGGGGGTTCAAGTCCCTCTACCTACAAGAAATTCGGATGACTGAGTGGTTTAAGGTATCTGACTTGAAATCAGACGTAGTCATTAAAACTACCGTGAGTTCGAATCTCACTCCGGCGTGCCGGTTTAGTAAAATTATTTGTTCTTTTACTAGTAATTAAGCACTACTCATTAGAAATCCCTGATGTTATCTAGAATTTTTTCTTATACATTTTTTGAAAAACCGGTATAGGTTTTTTTTATTTTATCTAGCCTACTTTATAATATATATATATATTATAAAGTAGGCTTAGATAACTCAGTTGGTAGAGTGAAAGCCTGAAAAGCTTTAAGTCGAAAGTTCAAGTCTTTCTCTAGGCAAGGTCCAGTTTTTTTTTGGGGTTGCTGGGCCTCCTTTGAGAATTTTTTTCATTAATTTTTATGAATTTATTTATAAATTCTTTTTTTTTACAAACTTTTTCTAAAACTTTTTTTTTAAGTAAAAATTTTAAACAAAAAAATAATTTTATTCATTATTTTACGAACAATTTGCACATGTTACTCCGGGCCGGGAAAAGGCGGCACTACCTATCATCTGGTTTAAATCGATGATTTTATTTTGAATTTTTTTTTGATTTTTTACAAATCAATGTTTTTCAAAATAGTTTTAGTGTCTTAAATTTAAATTTTTTTTTATCTAAATTTACCTACCCTGAAGTTATTTTTAATAAAATTGTTTTAAACAATTTAGATTTAACTAAAGGGTTACCTTCTGAAATTCTAAATAGGAAAAATAAATGTAATTTTTCGAAAAATTACATTTATTTTTCCTATTTAGAATCATTTGATGCACAATCTGCTATTATTTTTAATAATGATAAAATTTTGGGGGTGCGAGTGCCAACCAATTTAACACCTATTGAATGGGAAAAATTAGATAAACAAGTACTGGTAAATATTGACAAATTGTTTTGATCCCAAGTACGAAAAAAATCAAGCTATTTCTCCTATTTACCAGACTTATATGAATTTTGAGATTATGTTCCATTTACTAAAAATTATAAATTTGAAGAACAAATATATCGTTATAATAGTTTAGAAGATTATTTTACAATAGGTTATCATTGGGTTACTAGTGATTTAAAAAGTTTTTATTATGAACCATTTTATTTTTTTTGAAATAAACCGTATCAGAATATGGATACCTATAGGTTGGTATCTTTTTTCTGACAAAGAACTTTGCTTTTAGAAGATAGACTTTTTCCAAGCCAACTTTCCCAGAAAGATAAACCAATATTTAAACCATTATCTCAATTTTACCATAAAAGTGAATTTAAATCTGGCTTAAAAATTCTGCGTCGTATAAATAATTATAAAGATTATTCCGTTTATCCTTATTATTTAAATTTTGACGATTTTCAACAATTTGCAATTGATAAAAACTTTTTGCATATTTGGAATTATTGGTTAGGTGCTTCACACCAGCTTAATGTATTTGCTTCAAAATATTTAGTAGGTAGTTTTAATATATTAAGAGAAAGAGTATACATCCCCAAAGCCCACGCTACTTCAAAATTTATTTGAAAAGATTTAGGTTATAAAACTTATAATTTTAGGTTAATAAATTTTTCTTTTTTTCCTGATATGGGTATGATGTGGGGCCATTTCAACCCTTCATTAGATCAAATGACAAGAGGTTACAATTGATTTTTTCATTCCGGTGATAATTTTATGGATGCTATTTTATCCTTAAAATTTATTTGATATCAACTAACCTACAATCTATGGGGACCTTTTGATTACCTTGCTATTGATTACACCTGGTTCCAACCGACCTATTTCCCCGACCAAATGGCTTCTGTAAGAGTACCCCTAATACTACTAATTTGTAAAAATTACCCTAGTGCAAAACAGATGGGTGTACTAATAAAAGATTATGATAATGCCTTTCAATTTAAAAAATTTAAAAAATATCAAGTATTAACAGCTGAAAATTACTTCAAATTATCTAAATTATCCAGACTGGAATCGTTAAGGGACCCCATAACTATTACTTCAAAAATACATCCTTTTGAAAGATTGGTCAATCTTTTCTACGGTTATAACGCCTCTGAATGTATAGCTAACTACCCTAGCTGGTATTCCGATATAATGAATTCTTTAAATTTTTATTCATCATTAACCTATAATTATGACGAAGATAAATTCCAAGAAGATAGGCTAAAACAAATAGTTAAATCGCTTGCTTTGGGGAAAAATAATTTTTTAGGTGATTTATCAATTTATTTTAATAAAACATCACCTATTTTTCCTTTAAAGACCTTTTTTCATTTTATAAATGAAAAATTGTATGATGATCTTGGTTATCTTTATACATCTAAAAATAGGGGTGATACCTTTAAAATTATTTCTGTTTTAAGTTGGTTAAAAAATTTATCTTTTATATTTTCTGAAATAATACCTATACCGCACTACAACTGGAATTTACTTGGTTGAAATAATTTTGATTTAGATTGGTTTATAATAAATTTACCAAAATTTATTAAAAGTCTAACTAATTTACGTTATGATTATAATACCTTTATTAAAATAAATTTAAAATGAACAGGTTTTGGTTTTATAAGTTATCATCAAGTAAAAGACAATTTTGGTTTGTTAAAGACAATACCCTTTTATTTTCCAAATTCTTTCGGATTTGATTTAAATTTAATTTATTTTAATTGGTTGCTATCTTTTATTTTAAATAATTTTTCAAATAATTTTATTTTTTATTTAAATAAAATAGTATTTTATGTAGATTTACAAATTTTTTTTTTAAAAAATCAACTTGTAACAACTTTTACTAGTTTTTATCAAAAATTAGTAGAAGTTTTATTTATAGAAATACTGGCTAAATCTTCATTTTATAATGAAAATATAATTGTTATATTCGAAGAAATTTTATTATTTGTTAAGTTTAATTTTTTTAAATTATTAACTTCCTTATATATCACCTCTTGGGTTAGAATTTATATTCCCTTTAATTTTTTTTTTTTTAAAACAAATTTTTTGGCTTTTTTTTTTAATTTTTATTTTATAGACATATTAGTTGACATCTTAACTTTTAATAATAGTTTAGGTAAATTAGATAAATTTTTTTCATCTAAATTTTATTTTTCTTGCGCAGCTATTTTAAATATATTAAAGGAAAAAATATTTTTATCTTCGGCTTTTAGTTTATTAAAAGATAAAAATATTTTTTCCTTTAATATATTACCGTTTTACATTCCACTAGGTTTTGCCTGGTACTTTTTCGTTAGTCAATTTATTTATGAACTAAAAATTGTTGCATTACCTTTACTTATTTATTTAGACAAGGAATTAAACATCTTTATGAATAACAAAGTAATTATAACTATTTTACAAACTTTTTTTACTTTTATTATAATACCTCATAAAGAGATAGAGGTGCGATTACACTTTTTAAGAAATACTCCCTACAGTATAGCTTCAATTTCCTTTCATAACTCAAAATTTATTTACCCGCAATTTTATTTTTTTTATTTGACTTTATATTCAGATAATGTTGTAAGAACTATTTGTTTTGATAATAATAAATTTAGTAGTATGCCTTTTTTTATTAGGGAGTTTTTTTTAAATATAAAAACTGATCAGGATTATCATTGATTTGTTTTATTATTAACTGTTTATGAATTAAATTGATGTACTCATATTGATTCTAAGTTAGAAAAATTTGTTCCTATAATAAATTCTATTGATTCAAAAAATTTAAAATTATCAACTTTAGAGTATCAACGTTACGTAAATTATGTTTTAAAACAAAAAACATATAAAAAAAATTAATTTTTTTTATATGTTTTTTGTTTGGGGGGAGTAACTTAATTGGTAGAGGATCAATCTGTCGAGTTGGAAGATGCGGGTTCGAATCCTGCCTCCCTCGGTATTATTAAGTGGTGTAACGGCAACACATCGATCTGCAAAATCGATATTACTTGTTCAACTCAAGTCTTAACCTATACCCACTATTATATACCCATGTATTTTATAATATGAATGTTGTTGAATAGTAGTTGGGTGGAATTAGCTATCTAAAAGATAGTAAGATTCTGCTATTTTTTTTATAACCCATTTGGCGGAATTGGTAGACGCGCTAATCTCAAAAATTAGTTTATGATTTGCTGGTTCGAGTCCTGCAATGGGCAGGGAGTGTCTGAGTGGCTTAAGGTGGTAGTTTGCTAAACTGCTGTACAATTAATGTACCATAGGTTCGAATCCTATCTCTCTCGTGTGGATATGGTGTAATGGTAACATATCTGATTTGGAATCAGACGATTATAGGTTCAAATCCTATTGTCCCGAAAATCGGTAGCTCAACGGTTAGAGCGTTTGGCTGTTAACCAAAAGGTTGTTGGTTCGAATCCGACTCGATTCGTTGGTAAATGGTATAGTGTTAGGGGTAGCACACTGGGTTCATATTCCGGGAGTAGAGGTTCGAGTCCTCTTGCCTGTGTTGATTTTGCTATTTTTTACCCTAGTTAAATTGGTATAACGTTGGTCTTGCACACCGAAATTATTGGTTCGATTCCAATGGGCTCCACTCAAATTATGGTTTCTTTTACTATTTTTTACTATTTTTTACTATTTTTTATTTTAATTTTCTTAAAAAATCTATTTTTTATCTTTCTTTTGATATTTTTGGGGTACTATGTTTGAGTTGGTAATTTAAAATTAATTTTAAATTACCAACTCAAACAATTTGTGTTTTTTATTTTTAAAATTTTTAATATTTATTTTGGTATAAAATTAAGTTTTAACATTGTTAAGGGCGAGTTAAATTGGTTTTTAATTTTAATATACACATTTATTTATTTTTTAACCTGGCCTTTCTACTTATTTTTTTCGACCTTATTTTATTTCATATGATTTATTTTAAATAATAATATTTCAAATCTTGATTTTTTTCTCATTTATAATGAAATAGATATTTTTTTATTGTTTTTTAGTAATTTAATACAGCAAAATTATTATTTTTATTTTATATATATATATATATATTCAAATTATTATTGTTACGTTTATTTCTAATATTGCATATATATACTAAATATGTTTGTTACCTTAGAATTTAATTTAAATACCTATGTTGCTAATTTTTATTTTAATTTTTTAGTATTAAACGAAAAAAAATTTATTTTTGATAGTCTAGATAATTTAGAAATCGTTAAGTTTAAGAACTACGATTTTAGGGTTAAATTACCTAGTATTGAACAAATTGCAGATGTTTCTCTGGTGACCATACCTGAAAATTTATGGTCTGTTGATTCTTATAATTCTTTTTTTTTTAAGTTGCTTCTTTTCACATTAGTTTTACCCCTAGTTTACTGTTTAATTTTACTACTTGTATTTTTATTTTATCAAATGGGGCACCTGTATTTCGGTAGGATTTCTAAATTTGAAGATAAAACAATAAATTTTACTTATTTAGTTAAAGACTATTGGAGAGCCCTATGGTGTCATGCTTATGACGTTGTACCTAGATATTTTCAAGAAGGTTTAATAAAAGAAACACATGCATATGAATACAGAATTGACGAAAAGTATCCCAACCCAAAATTAACTCTTTCACTTTTTAGGAATATTTTTTTTAGAAAATATAGATTAAAAATTGCAAAATATATTTTGCAATTTTTACTTTTATTATTACTTTATTTTTTCATCGATTTATCTACTTTTAAAATATTTTTTATTTCTTATTTCGCTGCGGCTTATCTTGATCATAGAAAATTTGGTAAACGATGGTCCTACGGTTTACATTTACATAAAGCATTTATATATAAATTCAGCTTGAATGATATTTTGGAAGAAGATTTTGTAGAACGCTTATTTATAAGATCTAGAATTTCTTTTTATCCGATTTTTTTTTCTTTTGTGTTATTTTTTTTAACAACGTTTTTATTATTATTATTATATTTAGATTTTTTTTTTAACCCAATTTTAACCTGGAATGGTTATTTTTCAAAATCAATACTAAGCTTTTTTGTTTCTTCACCATCATTTTTATATAAAAATAGTAACCCAATCATTTTAGATTATTTTATCGCATTGGATAGCTTAAATATTTGGTTAATTTGGTTAACTAGTTTATTAATATTTTTGTGTACTGTTTACTTAGTAGAAACTGTAAAAACTTATTCTTATTTTAATCAATTATTTTGGATATATTTATTAGGTTTTGCTTCTTTTCAGTTTTTTTGTGTTCCAAATTATTTATGGATGTATATATACTTTGAATTATCACTTTTACCTATTTTTATCTTAATTATTTTTTGGGGGTCAAATTGACGAAAAGTACATGCAGCATTTCAAATGGTTTTATTTACATTTTTTGGATCTTTAGTTTTATTAGGTGCAATTTTTATGTTATATATTAAAATTAGATCTTTTAATACTTTTGATGTTTTTTACGTATCGCAATCAGTTGAACTTTCAAAAATTTTTTCTCCTTTTGAAAAAAAAATAATATGGTTATTTTTATTTATAGGTTTTGCTGTAAAAACACCTCTATATCCTTTTCATATTTGGTTGCCAGAAGCTCATTCAGAAGCCCCTACAACAGGTTCTGTTATGCTTGCCGGTGTTTTATTAAAAATGGGTACCTACGGTTTTTTATGATTTGTTATACCACTTTTTCCACCTCTTTTGGAAACTTTTAAAACATTAGTTTTTGGTATGTGTTTATGTGGTATTATTTTATCATCTTTGTCTGCACTTGCTCAAATAGATATAAAAAAAATTATTGCATATTCGTCTATTGGTCATATGGGTATAGTTATAATTGGTATTTATACAATGAATTTAAATGGTTTACTGGGGGCAAGTTACATGATGTTATCACACGGATTAATTTCAAGTGCGTTGTTTTTTTCAATAGGATTGCTTTACAAAATATATGGCACACGTTCTATAATATATTATAACAGCATTGCTCATTTTATGCCACGATTTTCCATGTGTTTTTTTTTGTTTAGTTTAGCAAATATGAGTTTTCCAGGCACAGCAGGCTTTCCAGGGGAAATTTTAATTTTTTCTAGTATGATGGAATCTAATATATTTTTAAGTTTACTTGTGGGGTTTGGTTCAATTTTGGGCGGGGTATATTCTATTTGGTTATTGACCAGAATTTTATATGGCCAAATAACCCCAAAAATATCAATTTATTGAGATTTAAAATCATCAGAGTGAAAAATTTTAAATTTTTTAATGATACTTATTTTGTTATTTGGTATTTTTCCATTTTTTTTATTGGATTTTTTAAAACCATTTTGCTACTTTTTTATTTCATTGAAATAATATTTAAAATATGATAGTTTCTGCTTATGAATTTTTTTTAAATTTGTATTTTAATTTTATGTCATTGGACGCTAAATTTTTAATTGATATTTTTTCATTAATATCAGTTCCACTCCAATTAAATTTTCTTAAAAATGGATTTCAAGAAAATTTACTTAATTTTGTTTTAGATTTTTATAAATTATTTTCTTTTTTAATACTTATTTGTATTTATTTCTTTTTATTTAATAATATGTTTGGGTTTTCAATAAAATATTTTTTTGCAAATAATGTTTTTTCTTCTCAACGTTTACCTATGAGATTTTATGATTGGGTCTTTACAAGACCAGATGTTGCTCGTTTTTGTTTAAGAAGGCTTACCTTTTTTAAAAAAATAATTTTGCCTTATGAAATAGCCGATACAATGCTATTGGTATGTACATTGCTTTATTCATTGGTTTTTTTTACTGTCTTTATTTATTGTAATTATTTATGAATAATGCAGCATTCGACTATAAGTTTTAGTTATGATTTTACAATTATAAAATGGATACCATATTCTTATGACACTATTAATATAGGATTAATTTTTGATCCATTATCACTCCTTATGCTTGTTGTTGTTTTAACAATTTCAACCTTGGTTCATTATTACTCATTAGACTATATGCAAAATGATCCCAGATTAATAACTTTTTTAAAATATTTATCAGGTTTTACATTAGCTATGGTTGTTTTAGTAACTTCAAATAATTTAGCTTTGTTATTTTTAGGTTGGGAAGGCGTTGGTATATTTTCTTATCTTTTAATTGGTTTTTGGTATACAAGAACCCTTGCTTTAAAAGCAAGCTTAAAAGCTGTAATTGTTAATTGAATTGGGGATGCAGCTTTGATAATAGCTTCTGGTTTATGTTTAACTTATTTAGGAACATTAGATTTCTTTAAACTTCGTTTTTTAATTTTATATTTATTTGAACATAAAATTTCAGAATTTAGTATTAAATTTTATAATTTTGAATTTTCCTTAATAACTGTAATTGCAATTTTTTTACTTATTGCTGCTATTGGTAAATCTGCGCAGTTTGGTTTGCACACCTGGTTACCTGACGCAATGGAAGGCCCAACACCTGTTTCTGCTTTAATACATGCTGCTACTATGGTTACAGCAGGTGTTTACTTAATTGTTAGAACTTCTTTTTTTTTCGAATATTCTGAATTAGCTAGAAATTTAACATTAATTATTGGTTCATTTACTGCTTTGTTTGGTTCCGTAACCGCTGCACATCAATTTGATATTAAATGAATTATTGCTTTTTCTACTTGTAGTCAATTAGGCTATATGTTTTTGGCTTGCGGATTATCTGCTTACAACTTAGCTATGTTTCACTTATTTATACATGCTTTTTTTAAAGCATTGTTGTTTTTATGTGCAGGATCGGTGATTCATTCACTTGGTGATGAACAGGATATTAGACGTATGGGTAGCTTATATAATTATTTACCTATAACTTATGCTGGATTATGTATTGGATTTCTTTCACTGGCGGGTTTACCTTTCACTTCTGGATTTTTTTCAAAAGATACAATTATTGAATTAGCACTGACTAAATGAACAATTATAGGTGGTTATGCTTATATATGTGCAAGCTTGGGTGCCTGGTACACTGGTTTTTACACTTTTAGATTTTTTTTTCATGTTATGTTTAAACAAGCTAATCTATCTAGATCTAGATTATTATTGATATTTGAACATGGATCCTATATATTAACCGTTATATTTATATTAACCGTTGTTACTATATTTATAGGAGCATTTACAAAAAATCCATTAACTTCTCCAGTTTCATTTTTGTTATTTAGTGATTCTATTTTTGTTCAACAAACAAATTTTTATTTTAGTTGGTTTGAGGGGATTTTAACGTGGTATACAAAAATGCATGAGTTTGCTTTAAACTACATGAAGCTCATTGTACTTCTAACACCTTTTTTTGCTGCTTACGTAGCCCATATATTTTATACTATGTGTCATCATGAGGAAGGTGCTCTGGGGTACGTTTACGAACTTATAGAATTCAAAGGTCGACTTTTTTGGATGAGATGGGCCTATAGTTACCCTAGTGAACCTTATTTAAAAGGTTTTTTCCATATGACAAAATATGAATTAAAGAAATTTTTTGAAACTAAAGGTGGTTTAGATCAAATTTATAACTGATTCATTGTTTATCCGTTATTAAATTTTTCCTACAAAATAAGTTTTAAAGATTTAGATAAAGGTTGGTTAGAATTTTTTTTTATAAAGTTACCTACTTCTTTTGCTTTCTTTTTTGCAAAAATTTTAAATCAAAATTTTGGTACCTTAAAACTTAATTTTTTACCTGCCATAGCATTCTTATTTTCATTTATTTTATATTTTGTTTTATTTATTTTTATATTAAAATAAAAACAGTATGGATAAAAGAAAAAATAAATTTATAAATTTTTTAAATACCTTTGCTACAAAAGAAGTATTAAAGGTTTTTAACACATTACCTGGTAGTATCTATATCTTTTTCAAAAAACTTTTAGCAGCTTTTGAAATAATTTATTACATTTTTACTTATTATGTAAAAAGGTTAATTAATTACTTTAGATACGACCTAATCAATGATGAAATTCTTTACCTAGAACTAAAAAGCTTTTTTTTTGTAGTTTTTTTTTCCTTTTTTTTTTATTATTTTATAGTTGTTGAATTAAGTATTTTAGTTTTTGGGTATTCGTTGTTATGTTATAGATTTCTGTTTATTTTAATTATAGCCTGCTTGTTAGCATCTTGGTGATTAGAAGTTGAATATTTAAAAAATGAATTAAATTATAAATCTGGTGTACCTTATCACCTTTATTTATGGGTAAAATTTTATAATTATGATAACCCCCTTTCTTTCTACGATTTTATTACTAATTACAGAAATTGACCTTTTTTTAAAATTTTATTTTTAAATGATCGAAATACTGAATTAGAGGAGGGTCGTTTATTTTTAACTACAATTTCATATCTCTTAATATTTTTTTTTATATATTCATGTTCTTATAAATTTGACCCTTGACTTATAAATTTTGTTGTAAAATATTTTAAGCCACAAGTAGATTTTTTTGAATCTAGAAGAAATCCTAGATCAGAAGATTTTATTTCAGCTCCGGTTTGATTTTGAAATCGATTGGTAAACTACATTGAATACACCCATAAAACGCATACAGAAGCCTATAATATTTTTAAAACTTATTCAGAGGCAAGCCCACGCATAGAAGATTGAGCTAACGTCCAACGTTCTTATAAAGTTTCATTATGAAAAAGAAATCAATTTGGTGACATTTTTTTTTTAAGATATTTATCCTTACAACCTCATGTTCGAAAAATTGTTTTTGAAGGCGATGTTCCTCAAATTTCAGCAACTAGGTTAGACCCTAATTGGAAACTTTTTTTTTTAAGATATATAAAACAATCAATAAACGAGCCAACTAATAATTTTTGGAAAAAATATTTTTTTAATGATAACACCTTTTGGTCAATGTTAAAAAAATTCAAAAATGATATAAATGTTAATTCTTCTAGGGCTCATAATTTAACTATAACAAATTATCAACAGGAAGAAACTTTTATAACTAATATTTATGAAACGATAATTAGTCAAAATTATTTTAACCAACCATACTCTAGCTCTAACCCCTTATTTCAATATTATGGGACTAATCGCGATTTTGCTGATGTTATTATGAATAATTATTGAATAAAAAAATTTTACTCAGATTTACCAATAAAAGAATTTTTCTCAGTTACGCCTTTACACGCGTCCTCTTACACCTTAACAGGTTTATTTAATTATCAATCTAAATTTAAAAATCAAAAATTACCGATTTTTTCTATTGATAATCATAAAATCAGTAAATCTCAAATTTTATCATTTTATAATAAGATGTGAGATCCAGAAATTTTAACCGACCTTACTACTTTGTTAAAATCAGATATATCAACTAATCTATATTCTTTTTATACTTTTGAAAATTTTGAAAGTATACCAATAGCGCAGATACCAAGATTATTTGTTTGACCTATTAGTAATAAACATTTAGAAAAAATTTATATGAAGTATAATTACCGGTTAAGTGCTATTGAAAAGTATTTGGGCATAAAAGAATGACCTTTTACTACCGTTATCAATGATGATTTTAATTTAGCTTTAGTTGTTAGCTATATAGAACGCAGGATTAACCGCTTGAATAGTGCTATGCAATTTTGAGGTTTTGGTTCTTATTTAGAATATTTATCACCTTCTACTGAAGATTTTAAGTATTGGATGCGAAAAAATTTTAAGTTAGAAAACTTTATACAAAGAAAATCTATAAAAGACACTTTTAAACCTATCGTACAAAAACAAGAAAAAAAACAAGAAAAAAAACAGGAGGAAAAAAGATTTTATATTAAGTTTTCAACCGGAGAAGTTGAAAAATTCTCTGAAATTGAATCAAAATTGAGAGAAATAGAAAATAAACTATTACTACGTACCCCCGACGTTATGTTATTACCGCAGCAACCCATCAATAATTTATACAACACTACTGGGAAATTTCCTTGGTATATTTTTAGTTTAAAATATTTTTCAACAAATAGTTATAATTTTATATTACCAGGTTTTGTTTGATACTACTCACCAACACCATTTTCCTTTTCCTTTTCAACATTTGGTGCTTTCTGGAATAAATATTTGTTTTATCAAACAAACGAACCTAGTACTATTGTTGGTTATAGCGATAGTGTTGCTACCATTTGAAATTCAACACCTGTAGCATTATACTCTGGGGTTGAAGCAGTTTTGTATTTTAAACCTTTGCTAGACTTATTTGAGTATTTTATAAAGTTAATTATTAAATTTCTACAATTTTTAATAGAAAAAATTATAAATTTTGAAATTTTTACACCTTTAACGTCAATGGTATCTCTTATTTTTTTTGCACATTTTGTCTGGTTTATTCATTTTTATATTTATTTTTTTATTTTTGCTTATTTATTTTATTATTTTTTAATATATTACTTTAGAAAAGTAGGTTACTACTGGTTTTATGAATGAAGTTATCAAGAAATGTATTTATCACAATATAATAATTGAAATTTTTGGTTTTCAGTAAATGATATATGGTCTAATTATAAAACACCAGAACAATTTTTTATTTTTGCAATTCATACAAACATTTTAACTCATTTTTCTTTTATAAATTTTACAAATTATTTTTATATAAATAATTCTCGTTGTAGTTCAATTATAAACTTGTTAATAAAATTATTACCAACATCTAAGTTATATCGTGACTATACAAATTTTTCAAAATGAATAACATTTTCCGAATATAAAAAACCTTATAAGGACGATTTTTATATTTTTCAAGCATTTTTTAACGCAAGAGTTTGAAAATTTCAAACATTATTATTTGAAGGGGGTTCTGATGTTAGCTTAGATCATCTTAATTGGTGCTACTTTGAATATTTAAACCAAACAAGTTTATTTTTAACAAGAGCCCTGTGGAAAAATTATTATAATATTTATTCTAACAATAAGTTAAATTTTTTTATAAAAACCTTTACTATATTAATCTCAAGCCAATCATTGGATAAATCTTTTACTTTCTCTTCTTCTCCTCTTTTTGATACAGTTTTAACTTGAAAAACGTTATTAAATCTTTTTGACGTTATTTTCAAAAGTTCAAATTATAAAAATTCAAATTTTTACTTGAATAAATCTGATATCCCTTTTTTACAAAATGCTATTTTTTTATCGTATCGATTTGACTTTTATAATTTTTTCACTGTCAGTGGTTTAGACATATTTTCTTTGGCAAAAAGTAATAAAAAATATTTTAATAATAAAACGAACTCAACAAGTTTCTGGGACGATAAAAAATATTGGTTATTTTGCTTTTTTAGATCATTTTGATTTGTTTCAAAATTTTGATACCCTTATTCAAATATAAATTTGATACATGAGGATTCCAGAATACACTTGTCGTGATTGGCTTATTCAAATTCTTGGATTTTGCAATCTACTTTTGTTAGACCACATTTTAATCTTATACAACATATTTGGTGGACATCTAAAAATTACTCTAAGGCGTCTTCAATAATTTCTTTTTCCGGTAATTTAAATTCTCCCGGGATAAATTGAATTGAAAATGTTAGAAATTTTTTAGAGAAATGATTTAGCTTCGTAAATAATCATAAAATAGAAACTATTTTTGGTTTAGTAGTAACACATAATATAACTTCACCTGTAATAAAAATTTATAATGATGACGGTACTGATGATTTACCTCTTGAAAATAGAAATTTTGACTTAAGTTTCCCGGATAGTTTAATAAACAAACAAACCACGTCGCGCGGCTATTTAAAAACTAACCCCCCTTTAGATCTTTATGCATTAGGAATAACACCTTATAAATTATTTTTAACTTTTAAAAATTTCCCACCTATTTTTATGAAATTTTATTTTACTTTTATAAATCAATTAACAAATTTTGACGAATGATTTAATTTTATACATTGAGATTTAAATAAAGAGTTTGATAAATTTGATTTTTATAGGATTACGGAAGGTGATTATATTGATGATTTATACATTAAATATGAATTTTTTTTTAAAAAATTTGATTATTTATTAAAATTTGATGTTAATACTCCATTAAATAATTATTTATTTACTTTTGATATTTCATTTTTTTTTAGCCATTTTCTAACGTTTGACTATTTTACTAACGAATTATCTGAAAAATGATCAAACAATTTTTCTCCAAAAAAACTATCTGCCGTCTCAGAAGTAAATAATATTTTTCTTGCTAATCAAGATCTTATCCCTAAATATGATTCTTATACTTATTTTCATGAAAAACCTATGGGTATACTGGATCGCTTTGAGCTAAATACTATGCATCGCTATAAATTAGCAAAATGATTAGACGAGCACAGCTTTTCTTGAAATAGGGATGATCCCTTTTTGAATTTAGATAGTGAACATACTGTTTCCGATATTGGCTTGGCCCTTTACCCAAAGCAAGATGAAAAAAATTTAGCAGATACGTATTTAGAGGATTTTACCGGTGCTTGAGATAAAAGATTTCCCTACAACCCTACTATTATAAAAAATAAAGTAGGTCCCCTTTGTTTAGGATGGGTTGGCGAACTGTTGAATTGTACTAATGAAACCTTAGCTCTACTGTATTCTTTAATGTATATTAGTCCTATACCAGATATCTCTTCATGGTCTACAGATTTATATTCTGTCGAAAAAAATTTGTTATGTGGTTTTAAGGAAAATAAAACAATAAGTTTTTTTGGTCAAACACAATCACAAAGGCAAGCCTTAGCAAAATCTTTTACCTGGTTAAATATAAATTTATCACCAATTAGTTTTTGATATTCTTTTGGCCCAAAAGCTGCATCTAGAAGTGATTATTGGTCTTGGAAATGCGGATTAACTTTTGATTATAGTAATGGTATTTATTCTTATAGACCTTATTTAGGTTTTAGACATTCATTTTATTCTAGATTATTACCCTATGACCCACTTTATGGTTTTTATTGATCTTATAGGCAAATATTTGATAATCCACTTGTAGTAGATCTTTCTACGGATATAGCTGATAAATTGATAGAAATGGATGATTTTAATATGTATGATGATCTTTTAAGATCAGTCGGTGATTTAAGTGCGGGCGAAGTAATATATACACCGGAAGATATAAAATCATTTGAAGTTCCGTACAGGGAACTTTATTTTACCTTCCACCATCCGTATTTTATAGGGTATTTGTATTTTTGGTTGCAGGTTATGTTTTCTAATGATTTTTACTTAGGTTTTAGCAACTTTAGTATAAAATGATTAATTTTAAAAGAGTTTTTAGTAAAAAATGAAATTTCTGATCTAAACTATAACTTAATTTTAACAAATAGAACTAAAACGGAAAATAGATTTTGAAAAAATATGTTTAAATATTGAATATATTATTCTAACCCTTCCTACTTGACCTATTTAACTAATTTATTAGTTGATGATGAATTAAACACTTATATAGATGATATACATTTTATGTATAATTACTACTTAAGTAATAATGTACTTTTTAATTTTTTTAATTTTTATTTAAATTTTTCGGAAAATGAAATAATATTTTTATTAGATTACAAAAAACTTTACAGCCCTTCCATGACTAATTGGTTAACTTTGGACATTCCATTTTCCGTAAATCCCTATATTGTTGTAAATTTTTTTTCAAAAAATTTTTCAAATATTAATTTAATAGATTTATTTTGAAAACAAATGTTTTCTTTTTCACACCGAATGAGCTTACATGAGAATTTTAATTTAAATTTAATGTATGATTGGTCTAGTGGAGCTTACCTGGATCTTATAAATTTTATAAGTTACGTTAGTACTAGTTGAGGTTCAACGATGCTACCTAACTCACTTATAGAAAACCCAACCTTAATAGCTGCTACTTTTGTAAGATACCCCCGAGATAAATCTCAAGAAATTGCTAGTGAATTTTGATATATTCAAAGTTGATTTGTTAATTCTGATTTGTTATTAGGTCAAGATTTATCTTTAAGCAATTTAGCTTTGGCAGATTTTTTTTCTGATTCTTTTAATTTTATATTTACTTTGAATTCAACTTTTGTTTTAAAAAACAAAATTTTCTTTTTTTTAAAATTTTATTTTATAGGAAATTTTTTTAACGATTTGAGGAAATACCAGCCAGCAATTTTAAAAAGAATACAAATAGATTCTAAAATCTCTAAATTTGTTGGCAATTCTTTTTATAATTTTTATAATTTAATGTTTTTGTATTGATTACAAAAACAAATAGATTTCGAATCAATGCAATATTTACTTGCAACGGGTTTGTTTTTTTCTAAAAGAAATATTTTAGAAAATTTTTTAAAACCATTTAAAATTAGATCAGTCAATTGATATTTAAAATTGTATTGTTTTTATAAAAAATTTGGTTTTGCGCTAAATCTTTTTTTTAAAAAAGATTAAATTTTTTTTGTATAAAATTATGTATAAAAAGCTTTCTAATATTTTTTTTGTTTCTTCTATTTTATTGATTGTTACCAGTATTTTTAATATTGTTAGCATTTTCTCCAATTGTAACGGATTTTCTGTTTTTAGTAGTGTTTCTGATTTGATACTTAACCTTAATAATTCTTTTATTTTTTCTTTAGATTCAACTTCAACAGTTGATACTGAAATATTAGCAAGAAGAATTGGTTCAGGTTTAGCAACTGCTGGCTTGGGTGGTGTTGGTACAGGTATAGGTTTAGTTTTTAGTGGTTTAATAAAAGGATTTTCAAGAAATCCATCTCTAAAAGATGATCTTTTTAGTTATGCAATTTTTGGTTTTGCATTAACTGAAGCAATTGGTTTGTTTGCATTAATGATGGCTTTCATGCTATTGTATGCATAGTTTTAACAAATCATTTATTTACAAATAATATTAAATATTAGTTATTAATCTATCAGGTGTGGCCAAATTAGGTAAGGCAGTATCTTTTGAAGGTAAAGATTATAGGTTCGAGTCCTATCACCTGAATTTTTTCTCCCTTTTCTCCCTTTTCTCCCTTTTCTCCCTTTTCTCCCTTTTCTCCCTTTTCTCCCTTTTCT
>JACCDN010676415.1_pt1 | contig 23691 bp, 21 predicted proteins | sample 7441691 | NCBI WGS metagenome assembly JACCDN01 (sample SAMN15323439, study PRJNA562643) | freshwater metagenome | isolation source: river surface water | place: USA:Blue River Watershed | collected 2017-08-16 | reverse complement strand
GATTCCATTGACGTGGGCGAGCGCTTTCAGGTCAAACGCATTTCAGTCAAGCCTGGCGCGTCTTTAAGTCTACAATTGCATCATCATCGCGCTGAGCATTGGATTGTGGTGAAGGGTGTAGCAAAAGTTACGAAGGATGGAGAAACTTACCTTCTTCAAGAAAATCAATCTACCTACATTCCAATCGGGGTAAAGCACCGTCTTGAAAATCCGAGCACTGGAGATTTAGAAATGATTGAAGTTCAATCCGGGGGTTATTTGGGTGAAGACGACATTGTTAGATTTGATGACTTATACGGTAGAACTTAATTATTTTTAAAATTATGAATTCACGAAAAATTGCTTTAATCACAGGCATTACTGGTCAAGATGGCTCTTATTTGGCCGAGTTTCTTCTATCCAAAGGATACGTCGTACATGGCATCAAGCGTCGCACTTCCTTGTTTAACACTGATCGTATTGATCACATCTACCAAGATCCTCATGTGGATCATCGCAACCTTGTTTTGCACTACGGAGATTTAACCGATACCTCTAATCTGGTCAGAATCATTCAGGAAATTCAGCCGGATGAAATTTATAACCTCGGCGCGCAAAGCCATGTGGCAGTTTCCTTTGAGTCGCCAGAGTACACGGCGGATGTTGATGCGATCGGCACATTGAGGTTGCTTGAAGCCATCAGAATTTTGGGTTTGGAAAAGAAGGCGCGTTTTTATCAAGCATCGACTTCTGAATTGTATGGCTTGGTTCAAGAAATTCCTCAAAAGGAAACCACGCCTTTTTACCCAAGATCTCCCTATGCGGTGGCCAAGATGTATGCTTATTGGATTGTGGTGAACTACCGCGAAGCCTATGGCATCTATGCTTGTAATGGCATTTTGTTCAATCATGAGAGTCCTAGGCGTGGTGAAACATTTGTGACGCGAAAAGTCACACGTGGGTTGGCTAATATTGCACAGGGTCTTGATACATGTCTCTACATGGGCAATATGGATGCCTTGCGTGATTGGGGGCATGCCAAAGATTATGTGCGAATGCAATGGATGATGTTGCAACAAGAAGTCCCAGAAGATTTTGTGATTGCCACAGGTGTGCAGTACAGCGTGCGAGATTTCATCACCAAGTCGGCTAAGCGTTTGGGGATTTCAATTCGGTTTGAGGGTGAGGGAGTCAATGAGCGTGGGGTTGTATCAGCTATTGAAGGTACTCAAGCCCCCGCTCTGAAAGTGGGCGATGTGGTTGTCAAAATTGACCCACGTTACTTTAGACCAACCGAAGTGGAAACCTTATTGGGAGACCCCACGAAGGCCAAAGAAAAATTAGGCTGGGTTCCTGAGGTGACTTTGGATGAAATGATTGAAGAGATGGTCGACTATGACTTGGATCAGGCCAAACGCCATGCCTTACTCAAGCAACATGGTTATCACATCTCGGTGGGTAAAGAAAACTAATGAGTGAAAGACCTAAGATTTTTGTCGCAGGTCACCGAGGAATGGTGGGTTCAGCGATTGTGAGGCAACTGCAAATGGCAGGAGATGCTGATATTGTTGTGCGCACCCATCAAGAATTGGATTTAACCAATCAAACAGCGGTTAAACAATTCTTTCAACAAGAAAAACCTGATCAAGTTTATTTGGCAGCAGCTAAAGTGGGTGGGATTCATGCCAATAATACCTACCCAGCAGAATTTATTTATCAAAACTTGATGATGGAAGCGAATGTGATTCATCAAGCTTTTGAAGTAGGTGTGAAGCGATTACTATTTTTGGGATCCAGTTGTATTTATCCAAAATTAGCACCTCAGCCCATGTCGGAAGATGCTTTGTTAACAGGAACTCTTGAGCCGACGAACGAGCCCTATGCGATTGCCAAAATTGCTGGCATCAAATTATGTGAGAGTTATAACCGTCAGTATGGTGAGAGTCATGGTGTTGATTATCGTTCTGTGATGCCCACTAATTTGTATGGGCCAGGGGATAACTACCATCCTGAAAATAGTCATGTGATTCCTGCGCTGATTCGACGTTTTCATGAAGCCAAAATACAAAATCAGCCAGAGGTGGTGATTTGGGGTACTGGTACTCCTATGAGAGAGTTCTTGTATGTTGATGATATGGCAATCGCTTCGGTGTACGTGATGAATTTGGAAAAGACAATTTATCAATCTCATACAAGCGCTATGCTCAGTCATCTGAATGTGGGGTCTGGAGTAGAGGTATCAATTAAGCAGTTGGCCGAAACCATTAAGAAGGTGATTGGTTACGATGGCACTATTCAGTTTGATGCCAGAAAACCAGATGGTTCACCAAGAAAATTGATGAATTCTTCCAAGTTGATGGAGACAGGGTGGCGCTGTAAGATTAATTTGGATGAAGGGCTTAAAGTGGCGTATCGTGAATTTCTAAATAACACGTGCAAGAATCGTTGATGGTAGTAATTATTAATTGTTAATAAATGTTAGATTTTTTCTAAAAAAGTAGAAAGATATATTTATGTTGAGTAAATCAACCATATTGGTGACTGGTGGTACGGGATCATTTGGAAGTGTATTTGTTCCGCTAACTTTAGAGAAATATAATCCTAAAAAAATCATAATTTTCTCAAGAGATGAGATTAAGCAATGGGAGATGGCAAAGAAATTTGCGAATGATAAGCGTGTTCGTTTTTTTATTGGAGATGTTCGTGATAAAGACAGGCTTTATCGTGCTTTAGATGGAGTTGACTATGTGGTGCACGCAGCAGCTACAAAAATTGTTCCAACAGCTGAATACAACCCGTTTGAATGTGTCAAAACTAACGTCAATGGTGCGATGAACTTGATTGATGCATGTATTGATAAAGGTGTAAAAAATGTTGTCGCTTTGTCAACCGATAAAGCAAGCGGTCCAGTAAATTTATATGGAGCTACTAAACTGACCTCTGATAAGCTTTTTGTTGCTGCAAATGCCTACTCTGGGGAACATGGAACAAAATTTTCCGTAGTACGTTATGGCAATGTAATGGGGTCTCGCGGCTCTGTAATTCCTTACTTCTTGTCAATACGTGATAAAGGTGTCTTACCGATTACAGATGATCGTATGACTCGTTTCATGATTACTCTAGAACAAGGCGTGGATTTGGTTTGGCATGCATTTGAGGATGCTATCGGGGGGGAGATTTATGTTAAAAAAATTCCTTCGATGAAAATGACTGATTTAGCAATGGCGATAGCGCCTGAGTGTCAAATTCAGATAGTCGGTATTCGGCCAGGTGAAAAATTACATGAGCAGATGATTGGCCCTGAGGATTCTTATTACACCTATGAATACCCTTACTATTTTAAAATATTGCCGAGCATTAATGACTGGGGCGTGAGTCGTGAGCGAATTAAGGATGGTAAAAAAGTACGCGAAGGTTTTGTTTATGCTAGTGATAATAATTCTGAGTGGATGACTACTCTTGAATTGAAAAATTGGATCAATAATAGCTTGGATAAGATAGGGAGTATTTGATTGACAATCCCATACGGTCGTCAAGAAATTACTAAGGCTGATATTGATGCCGTTGTGGAAGTTCTTCGGTCGGAATATCTAACGCAGGGTCCTGTTGTTCCAGCTTTTGAGAGATTGGTTGCATCACATGTTGGTGCAAAGCATGCATTAGCTGTCAATAGTGCCACGTCAGCTCTTCATCTTGCTTGTTTAGCATTGGGTTTGAGTCATGGAGATTGGTTGTGGACTACTCCCATTACATTTGTGGCCTCTGCGAATTGTGGTTTGTATTGTGGAGCTAAGGTTGATTTTGTCGATATAGATCCAAAAACCTACAATATTAGCCCTGAAGCGATGGCAGTTAAGCTCGAGCAGGCAAAAGCAATGGGTAAGTTACCTAAGATCGTGGTGGTGGTTCATTTATGCGGTCAGCCAAGTGATATGGCTGCCATTCATTCTTTGAGTCAAAAATATGGTTTTCGAATCATCGAGGATGCATCTCATGCCATAGGTGGTAAATATGATGGTGAATTAATTGGTGGCGGCCGTTATAGCGATTTAACTGTTTTCAGTTTTCATCCTGTGAAAATTATTACCACTGGAGAGGGTGGTATGGTTCTAACTAATCATGATGACTTGGCAAAAAAAATAAAATTATTGCGTAGTCATGGGATTACTCGAGATGAGTCTGAAATGACTTCCCAATCTGATGGTTCATGGTATTACCAGCAAATTCTTCTAGGATATAACTACCGTATGACAGAGTTGCAAGCTGCCTTGGGAATAAGTCAAATGAGCCGGCTTGATAATTATGTTGCCCGCCGACATGAGTTAGCTAAGCGCTATGATAGTTTGCTAGCAGGGTTGCCAATTACTCTGCCATGGCAAGATTCGAATCATTATTCATCTTTTCACCTTTATGTAATTCGCTTGATGCTGGGTGAAATTAAAAAAAGTCATCAACAAATCTTTGAAGATCTTAGAAACTTGGGTATTGGGGTTAATTTGCATTACATACCTATATATCTTCATCCTTATTATCGTGATATGGGATTTAAAAAGGCAGATTATCCAGAGGCACAAAGATATTATTCTGAAGCCATTACTCTTCCTATGTTTCATTCTTTGTCCAATGCTCAGCAAGATAAAGTTGTTGATAGTTTGCGTCAGGTGGTTCAGTGAGATTGGCGGTTATACCTGCGCGAGGAGGGAGTAAGCGAATACCTCGTAAAAATATTAAGTTATTCGCCGGCTTGCCTATGATTGTTTGGTCAATTCGTGCGGCAATACAAAGTCAATGCTTTGATAAAATCATTGTCAGTACAGATGATTTAGAGATTGCAGATATAGCAAGAAGTAATGGTGCTGATGTCCCCTTTATGCGCCCAGCGGAGCTATCTGGTGATTATGTTGGAACAACTCCTGTCATTGCTCATGCAATTGATTGGCACAATAGGCATGATAGAAAAATTAATGAAGCCTGCTGTATTTATGCTACAGCACCATTTATCTTGCCAGAGGATATACAAAAGGGTTTGTCAGTTTTGATGACCTCTAAAGTTGATTATGTTTTTTCTGTTACGGACTATCCATTTCCAATTCAGCGCGCAATACGTATAACTAATAATCATAGGGTTGAAATGTTTCACCCTGATTATTTTAATGTTCGTTCACAAGATTTGGAGTTGGCATGGCATGATGCTGGCCAGTTTTATTGGGGGGGTGCTGATTCTTGGCTGGCTGGTAAGCCAATTTTTAGCAATCATGCAGCACCCATAGTCTTACCAAGATATAGAGTCCAAGATATTGATACTTTAGATGATTGGAAACAGGCAGAGTTGCTTTTTAGTATTTTAAATGCTTCTTGACGTATTAATTTAGATTGTATGTAACAGGAGAGTTTGTGAGGGTAGTCTTTCGAGTAGATTCTTCATTTCAAATGGGTTCTGGTCACCTTGTACGTTGCTTAACTCTGGCTCGTGGTTTGAGGGTTAAGGGCGCAGATGTTCTTTTTATTTGTCGTAATTTAAGTGGAAATTTTATTGAGTTAATAATTAAAGATAATTTCAATCTAAAAATTCTTGATGGGTATAAATTATCTGACGAATTTTTTGCTAACGATTCTCATGAAATTCCTCATGCAAGTTGGTTGGAGGTGGATTGGCGAGCAGACGTTCATCAAACAGTAGAGGCGCTGGCTAATAATTTTTTTGATTGGTTGATTGTTGATCATTATGGATTGGGCGAGAAATGGGAGTCTCAGATCAGGCCATATGTGAGAAAAATTATGGTCATAGACGACTTGGCTGACCGAGTGCACGACTGCGATTTTTTACTCGATCAAAACTATGTTCCTGATTTGCATAATAGGTATGACAAAAAAATTCCAATGAAGTCCGATCGCTTCATTGGGCCTAAATATGCTCTCTTGCGACCGGATTACGCAAGTCAACGAATTCACAAAGAAATTGTGGGTGATATTAAAACAATCTCTGTTTTTTTTGGGGGTGTTGATAGATATAATTTGACTCAGCTAGCAATAGAAGCATTTATAGATTTAAAAAGAATCGATTTACAATTAAATGTTTTGTTTGATTCTCGTAACCAATTTTCTGGTGAAATATTAGACAAAGTCAGGGAACATCCAAATATAGTCTTAACTGAGCCATCGCCCAGCTTAATCAATTTCTTTTTTAGTACTGACCTTGCGATTGGCGCTGTCGGTGCGACAACTTGGGAGAGATGTTGTTTTGGTTTGCCTTCGATTGTTGTTTCCGTAGCGGAAAACCAGAGATCAGTTGCTGAAAAATTGTATGCTGATGGATATGTAAATTATCTTGGGCATTATGACGCACTTAGTAAGATTGATTTAACAAGAGCAATGAACGATATGCTCGGAGTCGATAGTTTGAGTTTGATTTCAAAAAAATGTAGAGATCTAGTTGATGGTGGTGGCGTAGATCGTGTGATTGAGTATTTGTTGAGCAACTCTTTAGATGAGAATAAATTGTAGGAATATGCCAATGTTGAATAATCAAATTGAGATGCAAAACGATGTCGTAGAGCGCTTGTATTTCAAGATGCTTTTGATTAGAAACTTCGAAAATAGGTTGTTGGAGTTATTTAGCGACGGTAAGTTGTCTGGTACTACGCATACTTATGTTGGTCAGGAGGCAATCGCAGTTTCTGTGATTGATAATTTAATGCCGAATGACGTTATATTTTCTAATCACAGATGCCACGGTCATTATCTTGCCTATGAAAATGATCCTGGAGGTTTATTTGCTGAGATTATGGGAAAGTCAACTGGAGTGTGCGGTGGAAGAGGTGGCAGTCAGCATTTACATAAGAGAAATTTTTACTCAAATGGTATACAAGGCTCGTATTTGCCGATAGTTGTTGGAATGGCTATGGCTGAAAAAAAGAAGAGTTCTGATGCAATTGTTGTCGCATTCATTGGAGATGGCACTTGGGGAGAGGGTGTTGTGTATGAGGCATTAAATATGGCTGGTTTGTGGAAGGTGCCTTTGTTGCTGGTGGTTGAAGATAATGGTTATGCGCAAAGTACGCCTCAAAGTATTAATCTTTCTGGAGCAATAGTAGATAGAGTTAATAGTTTTAATTTAAGTTCTGGTGAGATTACTTCTAATAATGTTGAGGTGTTGTGGCCACATTTTAATAAATTGGTAGAGCAAGTAAGAACTTCAAAAGAAACCCATGTGGAAGTTGTGCATACATATAGATTTAATGCCCATTCAAAGGGGGATGACGATAGATCGCTTGAAGAAATTAACTATTGGAAAAATAATTTTGACCCATTGCACTATGCCCAAGCTAAATTATCATCTGCAAACCTTCACGAGGTTGAGTCTAGAGTAAATATGTTATTGAAAGATGCGGAGTCGATGGCATCTAATTCATCTGATGCTGAAGTTGGAGTTAATTTTTTATGAAGTACGTCGAATCGTTGAGATTGGCTTTGGATGAATTGCTGGCTTCAGATTCTAGGGTGCACCTTATTGGAGAGGATATCTTGGATCCGTATGGCGGGGCATTTAAAGTCACTAAGGGATTGAGTGTTAAATATCCAGATAGAGTGATAGGAACTCCCATTTCTGAGGCTGGCCTTACTGGGGTTGGCATAGGTCTGTCTATGCGAGGTATGTTGCCAATTGTTGAAATAATGTTTGGGGACTTTCTTACATTGGCCGCAGATCAAATTATTAACAGTGCGGCTAAATTTGGATGGATGTATAACAATCAAGTGAATGTTCCAATTGTTATACGAGTTCCGATGGGAGGCTACAGAGGTTATGGGCCAACTCACTCGCAATCATTGGAGGCCATGTTTTTATCCATACCAAATGTAAATATAGTTTCGCCTAGTATTTATCACTCGCCGGGCAAATTGTTAAAAAATTCTCTGAGAAATAATCGTCCAACGTTATTTGTTGAGCATAAGTGCTCATATGCCCAAGAGTTAGTCCCCAGTACTTCTTCAGGAATTTTTGAGATTGAATTATTGGAGTCGATTCCATTATTTCCGACTGTAAAGGTCAGCTTATCCCATGGTGAACCCGCAGACATAACTCTAATAAGTTATGGTTATGTTTCTGCCATTGCGGTTAAGGTCGCATATGAATTATTTATGGAAGAAGAAATAATTGTTGATGTGTTGATTGCATCAAGCATCAAACCTATGCCGATTCTTGATTTTATGGATTCGATTAAGGTGACTGGGAAAGTTCTTACGGTGGAAGAGGGGGTTGTTACAGGTAGTTGGGGTGCGGAATTGTCCTCAATAATTCATGAAACATGTTTTTCTTTCTTGAAAGCCCCCGTGGTTCGTGTTGGCGCTAAAGATGTCCCTATTCCAAGTTCAAAGAATATGGAAATAGATGTTTTGCCCAGTGAGCTATCTATAAAAAATGCAATTACTAAGATGCTAAGTTAATCATGATTACAGAAATTGTTCTGCCACAATTAAATGCAAATGAGGAGAGTGCTGTTCTGGTCAAGTGCTATCTAGATGATTTAGGTGTTGTTTCAAAAAATCAAGTTGTTTGTGCGGTGGAAACAACGAAAAGTATTCTTGATGTCGAGTCTGAGGTGGGGGGGTATATTAAGTATGCATATCAAGTTTCTGACTCCATAAAAACTGGGCAGGTTTTGGCTTGGGTTTCGGATAACTTGGATGAATTAACCAATCTAAAGGTTTTGGTTTCTAAGCCATCAATTCAGGCTACCAAAAAAGCTATTGCATTAGCGGCTGAGTTGGGCATTGATTTGGCTAAGGTTAGGGCTATTGGCCCAATTATTAGAGAGCAAGATATTTTGCTATATGCCGAAAAATCAAATCATCAATCTACCAAGAAAGAATTTATTTCAGACACTAAACGCGGTGTTGTATCAAAAAGCTTTCTGGCTGAAATCGCCAATAATTTAGAATTTAAATTATTACCTTCTGAAGAAAAGGTAATGAGATATCGGCAGGCTGGTGCTGAAGTTGCTAGTGGTGTAAAAATTAAAGATGGGGCAGTTATCCTTGCGGAAAATATTGTTCTTGATCAAGATGCAATTATTGGATGTGATTCGCAAATCAAGTGCCAAACCTTTAAGCTTGGCAGAATGTCTGTGATAGGTGATAGAGCAAATATTCTTACTAGGCATGTTGATATTGGCGATGTTTTTTTTAGTGGGCCAAATATTCTGATAGGCGGTGGTGGGGCTTTTGGGCCTAACGCACATTTTATTACCGGTCATTCATGCTTGGTTTCTGGGTGGTGTTTAATTAACTCTGGAAATGGTGTAATTTTGGGTAATGAGGTGGCTCTCAGTCCCCATGTAAAGTTGTACACTCATAATCACTGGCAAAATATTTTAGAGGGATATCACTCTAATTTTGGATCAATCTATATTGATGATGGCGCATATATTACAGGTGATTCAATTGTTGTTCCAAATGTAAAAATTGGTGCTGGTGCAACTATACTTGCAAATGCAACTGTAATTTGTGATGTACCTAATGGTGCTGTATTTGCAGGCGTTCCGGCAAAAGAAGTTGGTCGAGTTAATCCCCCCAAAAGTATTGAAGATAAGGAAAGAATTCTTTCTAGGATGCTAGAGGAGCTGTATATGGAATTGGATTTGATGGCTGTCAACCCTAATACTGTGAGGTATTGTAAGAGTGTGCAGGTAAGCGCGGTCAGTTCAGCCGAAATAACTTTATGTTTTGAATTAATTGGTGATGTTGCTGAGTTGCGCGCTGGTGCGGTTGTATTTGATCTATCCAATTATCAAATTTATGGCAATCAGACGCGGTTGACTGATGAAATTCGAAATTTTATGCGCAAGCGTGGCATTAGATTTTCCCCAATATATTGGAGATATACTCATGATGAAAATCTATACAATGGCTAACTATGTTCAGCGATAATTGTGAAATTGAGATAGATGGCCGATTAATCGGCCCTTCACACCCTCCTTATGTGATTGCTGAGGTTTCGGCAAATCACAATGGCGATTTAACTAGAGCCTTAGCTATCATTCAGGCAGCTGTTGACGCAGGTGTGTCAGCAATTAAGATTCAAACCCTTCGACCTGATTTCATTACTATTAATCATGATGGACCTGGTTTTATTGTTCAGGGGGGATTGTGGCATGGTAGAAAGTTATTTGATTTATATCAAGAAGCCCAAACTCCGTGGGATTGGCATAAGCCAATTTTTGATTTTTGTAAGGAGTTAGGTGTTACAGCGTTCAGTTCACCATTTGATACTCAAGCTGTCGACTTTTTAGCTAAATTGAATGTCCCTGCTTTTAAGATAGCATCTTTCGAATTGCCAGATATCCCGTTGATAAAACATGTAGCAAAATATGGTAAACCGATGATTATGTCTACTGGGATGGGTTCTTTGGGAGATATTGAGCTTGCTGTAGATGCTTTGAGAGAATGTAGGACAAATAATCTTGCGTTGTTGCACTGCGTCAGCGCGTATCCTGCGGACCCTCAACAAGCAAATTTGCGAACAATTGGGCATTTGAGGTCAACATTTAATGTTCCTGTGGGGTTATCAGATCATACTTTGTCGAATGCGGTTTCGGTTGCAGCTATTGCCCAGGGGGCGTGCATTATTGAAAAACACTTTACATTATCTAGAGATGATGGTGGATTGGATTCGGCCTTTTCACTCGAGCCAAATGAAATGAAAAGATTAGTTAGTGAATGTAATATGGCGTGGGAAGCATTGGGACATGTCAATTATGCCCTTGAAGAAGGGGAGCTTGGAAGTAAGGTATTCAGACGGTCTATATATGCCGTTGATGACATACGCCAGGGCGAGGCATTAACCGACCAAAATATTAGGTCTATTCGACCTGGGTTTGGCTTGCCACCGAAATATTTGGATCAAATTTTAGGAAAAACAGCAAGAGTCGATATCAAGCGTGGCACACCATTAGATTGGAAATTAATCAACTAATGAGTATGAATAAATATGAAACTTTAACTGTTCCTCAACTTGGTGTTAACGATTCAATAGCGACACTTGTTTCTTGGAAAGTTTTAGACGGTGATTTTTGTGAGGCTGGACAGGTCGTTTGTGAGATTGAGACAACGAAGGCTATTCAAGAAGTACAGGCTCATAGATCGGGTTACCTATTTCAATTAATTCAAGAAAAGCAGGAATTGCTAGTTGGCCAATCAATTGCAATTATTGGCGAAGATACTAAAGTTCTCAGTGCTCAGAGTGCAAAAATAAAATCAGAGCGTGAAAAAAATGATGACCAAGATTTTGGTTTAGTGGTGACAGTTAAGGCAAAAAAGTTGGCTGATAGTTTGGGTCTCACTATTGAGGAATTGCAAAAAGAAATCAATGCATCTCAGAAGGTAATAAAAGAAGCCGATGTAAAAATGGCTCATCAAAGAAAATTATCAAAGAATCAAGTTATACCCGAGAATTTTGGTCTTAGCTTGACAGACAGATCGGTTGTAATTTATGGCGCTGGAGCTGGTGCGGCTACCATGAAAGAAGCTATTGATTTGCGTAGGGAATTTGAAGTGGCCTGTTTTATCGATGATAATCCAAGAGCTGCTGAGCATTGTGGCTTGCCTGTGTTTCACTCAAAGCAATTGATTGATTTAAAAAACTTAGGGCTGACTTATATTGCTACTGAAATTTCTATCTCAAGTGTGCGTTTGAATATTCTAAATTTGGCGGATGATCTTGGGATGACTTTAATAAACGTGATTCATCCTAATGCTTTTGTTGCGCCCTCCGCAAAACTAGGTAAGGGTTTATTTATTAAAGCTGGTGCTGTTGTTGAGACTAACTCAACCGTTGGCGATGTATGTATTATTGATAACGGAGTAATATTGGCGCATGATGCCAATATTCAGCGTGGCGTTCATTTGGCTCCTGGCGTTTCTACTGGAGGGTTTGTAAACATTGGAGAGTTTACAGTTGTTGGTGTAGGGTCTTCTATAGCAACTGGTGCTGAAGTTGGAGCAAGTTGCATCATAGCACCCGGGTCATCAATCACCAGAAGCATCCCCGAAAATTCTCTAGTTGAGGGAGTTCCAGCAAAAATCATTGGGCAAGCTAAAAATAGGTAATCAAGGTGAAAAACATATTAGTCGTGGCGGCACATTGTGATGATGAAGCAATTGGTTGTGGTGGAACTATAGCCAGACATGTTGCTGAAGGTGATTCTGTTTCAGTTGTTTTTGTTGCAGATGGCGTCACTTCTAGGTCTGGCGGGAATAAACATGATTTGAAAGCTAGACTTAGCTCTGCTGAAAAAGCTAAAGAAGTTCTTGGGTATCAGAAAATTTTCCATTTAAATTTTCCAGATAATCAATTGGATAGCGTCCCTTTGCTGACTATTGTTAAAGCGTTGGAAGATATTATTAAGGATAACATTCCAGAATGCATTTATACCCACCATGTTGGCGATCTAAATATTGATCATAAACTCACAAATCAAGCTGTTTTAACTGCTTGTAGACCTCTTCCCGGTTCTTTTGTTCGAGAAATTTTTACATTTGAAGTTATGTCAAGTACTGAGTGGGCTGGTTGCGGAAGCTCTACATTTGAGCCAGATATGTTCATCGATATTGAACCATATTGGCAAACCAAGCAGCTTGCTTTATCAGCATACTCTACCGAAATTCATCAACCACCCCATTCAAGATCAATGAGACATTTAGATGCACTATCTATTCATCGTGGGTTTTCAGTTGGATTGGAGCGTGCTGAAGCTTTTAGATCAATAAGAAGAATAATTTGATTTAATAAAAATCTGGGCCTCAATTGAAAATAAAATTTTATCGACATTTAAAGTGGATTTTCAACCCCGTACCTATTGATAATGGTTTAGTTGATATTGCTCGAATATTCGAGATTGACACGCTTAAAGTTCAAATTAAAAATACAACTAGGGTTGTCGTTGAGGGCGTTCAGGACCCTATTTTCTTTGGTTTGTTTGCAAGTATCTTGAGTGATCTTCGAAAAATTCAACCTATTAATGCCCAAATTTTACAAACTCGTTCAATAAATGGTGCAATTGGTGTGGGTTTCAGGGCAAAGTTACTTAGAAGCTCAATCATTACTTATATAGCTAATAAAAAATGGGAGAAAATAAGTCTCGGCATTATTGGCTTTGTTGGCTGTAGAAGCATATCTATTTTTCAAGATTTCCTGAATACTGAAGATAAGATTAAGGCTGCTGATTTATGGAAAACAATGAAAAGCCTAAATCGCCCAGAATTTTTGTATTTAGATGGCATACAAATTGGCGATTTGGTTATTGATTCATATTTGCGATATAGGCCATCTCCATCCTTTAGGGTTGAAGATGCATTTGTGCTGAAAATACTAATTCAAGTAGTTAGAGATGTTAGGCGTAATAGCAACTTTTTTTTAAGATTTAAGCCTTGCTTATATCTGAGTACATATTCTACATATGTTGAGCACGGCATCCCTATTCGCCTTGCATTAAGTTTGGGTATTACTGTGAGGGTGTACGGTAATGCTATTTGTGCTGGAAAGAAGCTATCAAGCGATAATTTTTTTCATACCGCAGATTTTAATCAATATAGGGCTAAATTTAATTTAATGTCTCCTGAGGCTAAGAAAGTTGCGTTGAGTGTGGCGGAGGATAGGCTTAAATATCGATTGTCTGGGGGCATTGATTTTGCAACAAGCTATATGGTTAAGTCAGCATACGGTGATAGTCGAGTATGTATACCTGATGTCCGTGGTGCAGTGATAGTATTTTTACATGATTTTTATGATAGTCCGCACATTTATAATCATTTGGTATTTAATGATTTTTGGGATTGGGCTTGTTATACGATTCAAACCTTATCTGATGCAAAAATCCCTTTTTTTGTTAAGCCACATCCCAATCAAATTTCATTAAGTCAAAAGGTTTTGGATGATCTTAGAATGCTTTTCCCAAATATTAAATTTCTTTCTGAAGATATCAGTAATTTAGATTTAATAAATTCTGGGATGATTTGTGGAGTTACTGTTTATGGAACTGTGGCTCATGAACTAGCTTATTTTGGTATTTCTACAATAGCATGTGCAGAGCATCCACATGTTAATTTTGATTTCTGTCGAACAGCAAGTACAAAAGAGCAATACAAGGCAATGTTGGAAACCCCTCATATTAAGCCGTTAGCAGAAGACGAAATGCGTAATCAGGCATTAGCTTTTTACTATATGCACAATATGTATGGTTCAAAAGAGAGTATTGATTTGAGAGAGAAGTTTCATAAATTTTGGAGATTATGTGATTCTTCGGTTACAAAACCAAGCTTAATAGTAGAATCTTTATTAGAATTAAAAAAATCGTGTGGGTGGCAAATGCATATCAATGAACTTGAGAAAGATATTAAGGGTTATGAAGGATAATTTTTTAATATTTATTCGCTCTGTATGCTATACGTTAATTAGCATATTGGTTATGCCGTATGGGGTGGTTAGATATAAGTTATCTGGCAAGACTCCTTTGGTTGCCTGCAAATCAATGATTTGGCTTTTTTGCATTACTCAAGGGAAATTTTGTGATTGGATGTCATCGGTTATATCTCTATTCAAGAAAAAAATAGTTTTTAATAGTGGGGCTGGTGTTTTAGGTGATATGTCTGATTTAAGTCAGTTAAGAATTGTTCAATGTGAACTTAAAAGTAAAGGTTATGTGATATTCCCTAAGGTTTTATCCGATGCCACTCTGGAGCGTTTAGTAAAGTTCGCTTGTGAGTCTCCATCATCTATGAGGCGAATGGACAACCAGGTACCAAGTTTTGATGTATCACAAGATATTTTTTCTGGTTTAAATCCTAAAGCTGTACGTTACGAGTACGATAGAGCACATCTTTTGAATTTCAAAGAGATTCAAACTTTATTGGCAGATGAATCAATATTGACCGTTGCTCAAGAATATTTGGGTTGTGAACCCGTAGCAGATGTTTTGCATATGTGGTGGCATACTAATTTTAAAGATGAGCCCGATATGGAAGCTGCTCAGTTCTATCACTTTGATATGGACAGATTTAAGTGGCTCAAAATTTTCATATATTTGACGGATGTGGGTGTAGATAATGGACCTCATATGTTTATTGAGGGATCTCATGTATCTGGTGGAATACCTCCTGGGTTGTTAAAGCGAGGTTATGCAAGGCTATCTGATAAAGAAGTATTTAATTGTTATCCAAAATCCAAAGAGAAAGTATTTTTGGCTCCAAAGGGTACCATCATCATAGAAGATACCAGGGGTTTACATAAGGGACAGCATGTCAATGGGGATCCACGATTAATCTTGCAGTTGCAATTTAGCAACTCATTATTTGGAACAAATTATCCTGCGGCTAGTATTGAAGATGTTGCCAGTAAAGAGCTCAGGGAGAGGTTGAATACTTGTCCCAGAATATATCGCCAATACATAGGACATAATGAAAATAATTAGAGAGTTTCTAAAGTTAATTTATTGGAGTTTGGTCAATCAGTGGGGAAGGGGGGCTGGTCATCCACATATTTCATTATCGGTAAAGTGGCAGGGAAATTTTTCGATTTTCTTTGATAAGGATATTTTAATTGGGCCTCGCACTACACTTCGTGGCGGGGAGGGTTCAAGAATTATTTTAGAGCGTGGGGTATGGTTAGGGGCAGATTCAGAGCTATCAGTTTTAAACATTCTTAAAATTGGAGCCTTTTCTTCTTTTCAGCATAGAACTCAGCTTCATGGAAACATAATTATTGGTCAGGGTATTGTTGGCGGGGCTAATCTTTATGCATCTTCAAGTTCTCATGAGTTTAAGAGTGCCCCTCATTTGCCTATTAGAATTCAAGATCAGGTAAAGATAGGGTCAATTTCAGGTGAAAATGATAAACCGATTGTTATTGGAGATGACTGTTGGTTTGGTATCAATGTTGTGATACTGCCTGGTGTTGAGGTTGGTAAAGGTAGCGTTATTGGAGCAAATTCAGTTGTGACAAAAAGCATACCTCCCTATAGTATTGTGGCGGGTCTACCCGCAAAAGTTATAGGTAAGAGATTGGCATTTTCCCCACCTAAAATTCTAGATGCGTCAGTTCTCGAGCATTTACCTTATTTCTACGAGGGTTTTAATTTGTTTGAAACTGGATTTAAGCAGGGCGGTTTGCTAAATTTTATAAATACTTTGAGTGTTCAAGATAAGTTTGGTGTTGCATGTGATTGCGCATTTGGTGATCGAGTAAGTCTTCTGCTTAATGCTAATCAACCTCTGCTTTTAAAGCATGGTAATTTATTTCAGAAAGTTAATTCTGGCATTTCAGAAGTAATATTTACAGCTGCTCCAGATGAGCGCGGGATATTATGTTTTGAGCGGAGTGAAGCTAATTCGCTTAGCCCAAATAATCAGCTATCTGTTATGAAAGTAACTGCTCTATAACTTCAAATATATGTTTATAAGTCAATTTAAAAAGTTCAAGAGAGCTTCAATTATTGATTTTTTGGCGCATATTTTTTCTCACTTTCCACTTTCACTAATTGTTTTAGCCCTCACCATACTCTTATTGCTATTGGAATACATTGGAATAAGTTTAATGATTCCGTTAGCGAGTAGCAATCAATCTGATACGGAATCTTGGATAGTACGATTTTGGTTAGATGTTATATCTAAACTTGATTTGAATAATGGGGTGGCAACCTGGCTATGGCTTTTCATAATTGTTTTGTCTATTAGAACAATATTTGGTTTTATTCATGAGGTTTTGGCTTCTAAGTTGGCTAAGCAGGTGCATAGAAAATTGAGCGCAGATGTATTTCGACGCGTGGTTCTACTTGAATCTATGGATCAGGTATATAGTAGGTCTATTGGCTACTACATATCGCTTGCAGGTGATGACACTTTTCGAGCTGGCTCATTAATTAATGGCTTTTTTCTAATGTTAGCTAGACTTTTCTCTTCAATGATTAGTCTGGTAATGATATTTGTCTTTTCTAAGATCATATTTGGAGCCTCAATTGCATTTCTGATGGTGTCTTCCATTTTGATTTTGGGGGCAGCTAAATTGATGCTGAGTAAGAATTATGCTTCTATTGCTTTATCTCGTGAGGCAGGAACTAACTTTTTAGAAACACTTAATAATCTCCGATCGATAAGGTCAATTAAGGCTGGGAATTTCTTATCTAATTTATACGCTGATCAAGTTAGAAATTATACAAACTTGCTCTTTCAAATTGATGTAATTCGTGTGTTTGTTAAATTAATTCCAGGCATTATTGCCTTGATTGTAGGAGCTGTTGTGCTATCTCCTTGGGCATCAGTTCTTTTAGAAATTGATACTGAGGCTGCGCTAGCTGGAACCACATTGATATTGCGTTTTTTTGCTTCTTTGGGTGCTTTTGTCACGGTTGCGGGTAGTTTTATGATAGATATGAGATCGGCGCAAGATATACGATCACTTATAGTTGATCATGAATCTAATGCTGAAAATCCTAAGACATTATCAATTCCCAGTGAGCCGGTTACTTCAATTAGCTTGAATGATGTTGGGTATTCATATCCAAATCGTATATCAACAATAGAAGCGCTTAAATATGAATTTTTGTCAGGTAAGTGCTATGCAATTATTGGACCATCTGGCTCTGGAAAGTCAACTATTGCTGATTTGATTCTTGGGCTGCTTAATCCCGAACAGGGTAGTATTTCTGTAAATGGCCGTGAGTTAACTGGTGTTGAAACAAGAGATGGTGTGATACTGGTTGAGCAACAGTCTAAGATTTTTTCATTATCTATCCGAGAAAATTTATTAATGGGTATGACTGTTTCTGATAATAAGATTTGGGAGGCATTAGATTTAGTTGATTTGGCCGATTATGTGAAAAATTTACCGCGTCAACTAAATTCAATTATGGAGTATCAAGGAGCTAATCTCTCTGGGGGGCAACGACAAAGGCTGGCCATAGCAAGAGCGTTGCTATGTAATCCTGATGTACTTATTTTGGACGAGGCGACCAGCGCACTTGACCCCTTAATGCAAGAGTTGATTGTTAAACGTTTGATTAAATTTATGGATAAAAAAATAATAATTTTTATCACCCACAACAGTGAGGTTGCAAGTTTAGCTGATGAGATAATCAGGCTGTGACAATATTTCTGATTTGATTAGAGTTTTTTTATCAATGTTTAATTTAATTAAGATTCCAACATTCCGTGATTCTAGAGGTGCTTTATCGGTCATCGATCAATTACTTCCTTTTCCCGTTGTACGTATTTATTGGATATATGAAGCTGATGGTTGCGTGCGCGGTGGTCATAGACATCATAAGACACGACAAGCTTTGGTTGCGATTCATGGGCAAGCTACTATATATATGAATGATGGCACTCATAGTGCTACTATAAATTTAACAAATTCAACTCAGTGCCTGATAGTTGAGCCTAAAGACTGGCACACAATGACTTTGAGTAATAATGCTGTATTGTTGGTGCTGTCGTCGCATTCTTATGAACTCACTGATTACATAGATGAACCATATGAGTAACCTTAAATTCGTAGAGTATGAATCTCTTGCAGAATCTAACAAAAATTTTATGTTTGAAATGGAGTCTGCTGTAAGCAAGGTTATTAGAAGCGGTTGGTATATTCTTGGTTCTGAAGTTTCTTCCTTTGAAGAGGAGTTTGCTCGATACACTGGGGCTAAATATTGTTTGGGTGTTGGTAACGGATTAGATGCTCTTGTGATAGCCATTGATGCACTGGAACTTCCCAGAGGTAGTGAAGTGCTTGTGGCATCTAATACTTACATCGCTACAATTTTGGCAATTATACGAGCCGGTCATGTGCCAGTATTGGTGGAGCCTGATATTGCAACTTTTAACATAAATCCCAGTTGTCTTGTGAATGCGCTCTCAAGTAAAACGCGGGCAGTATGTATTACACATTTATTTGGCAAGCCTTGTCGTATGGATTTGATTAACACTTTTGTTGAGCAGAATGGTTTAAAGTTAATTGAAGATTGCGCTCAGTCTCATGGCGCTCTTTTTGGCGGTCAAATGACGGGAACTTTTGGTGATGTTGGTTGCTTTAGTTTTTACCCAACTAAAAATTTAGGCGCTCTGGGAGATGCTGGGGCGATTATTACTAATAACCCTGAAATTTTCGATCGAATTAAATATTTACGTAATTATGGCTCTAAAGAAAAGTACGTTAACAGTTATTTAGGTTTTAATTCGCGGCTTGATGAGCTGCAAGCTGCTCTCCTAAGAGTTAAATTGCGACATCTTGATGGCATGATTGAGCATAAAAGGAATTTAGCAAAAGTTTATTTTGATATGCTTCCAGACTGGGTTATTAAACCTTCTGTTGCGGCCGATGAGTATGATGTCTTTCATATTTTTGGCATTCGATTTGAATACAGAGATGCATTGCGCTCTCATCTATTGAGGTTAGGAGTAAAGACTGAAATTCATTACCCAATACCACCTCATCAACAAAAGGCGATGAGGGAGTATATTTCTGGATCTTATCCCGTGTCTGAGGCGCTGCATAAGACAGAGCTTAGTCTACCTATATCTGTAGGACATGACGTTTCGGATATTGAGTATGTGTCGAATGCGTTTAGGTCTTTCTCTAACTGATGCCCCATATTATCTATATAAATGGGGTTTCTGATAAAGGTTATTTGTGCGTATAGCTTTTTTAGATACTTATTACCCAAATTTTTTAAGAAGCAGTTATAAACTGCATCCTCTTTTAAGAGAACAGTCATATTTTTTTCAGAAAAAACAACTACTTAGTGAGGTATTTGGAACTTCTGATTTTTATTCTAGACATTTAAGTGAAATGGGGCATGAGGCTGTAGACATAATTGCCAATTGTTTTCCATTACAAAAGAGTTGGGCAAAAGAAAATCTTGCCAATCATAAATGCCACCGACTTGAATTTTTTGAGTGGTTATCGAAAAATCGTTTAATCTCTCGCTTGACTTCTAGTTACACAGGTTTAAGTCAAATTGCCATTGAGCAAATCAAAAATGAAAGGCCTGACATTTTATATTGTCAGGACCTGTGGTTTTTAAGGCCTAGCGAGTTAAAGCAAATTAGACCTTATGTAAAGTTAATTGTTGGCCAAACAGCTAGTCCTTTACCTCATGAATCATATTTGAAGTCATACGATTTAATTTTGACCTCATTTCCACATTTTGTTTCAAGAATTAGGTCATTAGGAATTCCGTCAGAATATTTCAAAATTGGATTTGATGAAAGAATTCTTGATTTGCTAGGAGATGTTAAAAAAGACATAACGACTAGTTTTGTGGGCGGTCTTAGTCGGCATCATCGAAATGCATTAATGCTTCTGGAGCATCTTGCTCGTAATGTTGACATAAAATTTTTCGGATATGGTCAAGACTCATTGAGTAAATCATCTCCAATATATCCGAATCATTTTGGCGAAGTTTGGGGTTTGGAGATGTACCGATCTCTGGCTAGGAGTCGCATAACATTTAATCGCCATATTAAAGTGGCAGAGAATTATGCTAATAATATGCGGCTATATGAAGCTACTGGTGTTGGAGCGATGTTGATTACTGATTATAAAGATAATCTTGGTGAAATTTTTGAGATTGGCAAAGAGGTTGTTGCCTACAGAAATAAAGATGAGGCGGTTGACTTAATTAGATATTATGCTAGTCATCCAGAGGAGGCGGCCAAGATTGCCAAAGCTGGTCAGATGAGAACTTTAAAAGACCATACATATAAGGCTCGTATGACCGAGCTTGTTCCAGTTTTAGAAAAATATATGAGCCTGTAATGCCAATCATTACATCAAAGTTTTCGACTCTACTAAATTTTGCAAAAACTTACATTAAATCATGCTTGCAATATTTTTTGCCGCATATTTGGACTTCCTCAAATTACACGATAGTAGATGATTCTCACGTTGAGATCGAGTCAAAAAGATTGGCTCGTGCCTGGGAAAGTAAGCTCATACCGCTAAAGCAAAGGCAAGTTGTAGATCGTGAACTGAATCAATATCGCTTAGGGAAGTCTAATCCTAACTTTGATAGCATAGTGAATGCGATCAAAATGACTTATAAGTCTTCATCTTCTAGAGTTAATGCTTTGGAGGTTGGTTGTTCTAGTGGGTATTATTCTGAGGTATTAAATATTGCGGGTCTGAATGTTGCTTACACTGGGGTTGACTATTCAGAGTCTTTTATTGAAATGGCAAGAGAATATTATCCTGACCTAAGATTTCATGTTCAAGATGCTCGCCATTTAGATTTTCCTGATAACTCTTTTGATTTAGTTATTTCTGGGTGTTGCTTGTTGCATATACCGGAGTATGAGGAGGCTATTGCAGAGTCTGTGAGAGTCTCATCTCAAACGGTGATCTTTCATCGTACCCCAGTTATTTGGGGGGATAAGACAAAATATTATCGTAAATATGCATATGGTGTTGAAACTATTGAAATCCATTTTAATGAGGAAGAATTCATTGAGATTTTAAAAAAACATAACCTCAGCATAGTTAATACCTTTACGTTAAATCATGCAGGCTCGGCTGCTGTGGGGCGAGCAACAAAAACATATTTGTGCGCAAAGAAATTTTTATGAAAAAGTATTTTTGTACTTTGTTTGACAGTTTTTATTTATTAAAAGGGGTTGTGATGCTTCGCACCCTCAAGAAAAATTGTCCCGAAGCACATGTTTTTGTTCTTTGCATGGATTCTCAGACGCAAACACTTCTTGAAAAGTTGGATCTGCCTGATGTGGTTTGCATACCTCTTCAGTTGATTGAGGATGAGGAGCTTCTTTCGGTTAAGTCCATTAGAAGTAAAGCAGAATATTGTTGGACTTTATCTCCTTGCTTGCCTTCATACATTTTTGATAATTATTTGAATGTAGATAACATTACATATCTAGATGCTGATTTATGTTTTTATTCATCTCTAGAACCACTTTTCCAGGAAATTGGAGACTCTTCAATAGTTATTATTGAGCATCGCTTTCCGGCTCAATTCAAACACATGGAAGTGCGAGGTAAGTTTTGCGTTGAATGGGTAGGTTTTCGCAGGGATGAACATGGGTTGGCTTGTTTGAAACGCTGGCGAGATCAATGTATTGAGTGGTGTTATCACCGTTTAGAAAAAGATCGTATGGCAGATCAAAAATACTTGGATGCCTGGCCAAATAGTTATCTGCATGTCCATATATTGCAACACTTAGGTGCTGGGGTGGCTCCCTGGAATTACTCTCAATATGCTTTTAGTTTTGATGACCATAAAATAGCGGTCAATGGTCAGCCATTAATTTTTTATCATTTCCATCAGTTTCAGATTCTGTCAAATGGAGAGTTTGATAGATTATCGGCGTCATATAGGCAACTGGGATCCGAGCCTGATTGGGTTTATAAATTTTATGAAGCGGAATTAGCTAAGACACTTGAAGAAGTTAGGAGGTTTATTCCTGAATTTTCTGATGGAATTAAGTCGTCACTTAAGATTAAGGCACATCGTTCAATACAACATTTTTTTCCTAATTGGTTAAAAGAATTTTTAAAGAGATTCATTCGAATATAATTCGAATATTAGTTTGTCAGTAAACGGTGTAGTTAGAGTTTGGCATCTTTATTTTCATTGAATCTATAGCCTTTTAGTTTGGAGCGCTAGTGAGTAGTTATATATTGGGTATCAACGCATTTCATGGCGATGCTTCAGCCTGCTTGTTAAAGAATGGTCAATTGCTGGCTGCTGCGGAGGAAGAGCGTTTTCGCAGGATTAAGCATTGGGCTGGCTTCCCATCGGAAGCGATTCAATACTGCTTAACTGAAGCTGGCATCGACATTTCACAAGTTGAGCACATTGCAATCAATCGTGATCCAAGTGCTAATTTAATGCAAAAAGCCTTGTTTGCTTTTTTAAAGAAACCTAGCCTGTCCGCAATCACTGATCGCTTGAAAAATGCTGGAAAAGTAAAAGATATTTCAGAAATGCTCAGCCATGGCTTGGGTATTTCTAGAGATCAAATTAAAGCCAAGATTCATCATATTGAACATCACATGGCTCATTTGGGTAGTAGCTTTTTTGTTTCGCCCTACCAGCAAGCTGCGGTTGTTTCAGTCGATGGCTTTGGTGATTTTGTTAGTACCATGTGGGGAACTGGTGATGTTGCAACTATCACTGTAAAAGATAAGGTTCATTTCCCCCATTCATTGGGACTTTTTTATCTTGCCATCACGCAATATTTAGGGTTTCCTCATTACGGTGATGAATACAAGGTCATGGGTCTTGCTCCTTATGGGCAAGCTCTTTATCTTGAGAAAATGAGAGAGATTGTCAAATTACTCCCTAAGGGTTTATTTGAATTAAATCTTGATTACTTTTCACATCATTCAGAAGGTGTTGCCATGGTTTGGGATGATGGTGAGCCTAAGATTGGAAAAGTATTCACGGACCAATTAGAAAAATTACTTGGACCAGCTCGCCAGTCTGGTGAAGATCTTACTCAGTATCACAAAGATCTTGCAGCATCAGCTCAGGCGATATACGAAGAAGCCTTTTTCCATTTATTGAACTGCGTGGCAAAAGAAACCAAGATGAATTATCTCGCCTTGGCTGGTGGATGCGCCATGAATTCTGTGGCTAATGGCAAGATATTTGACCGCACCCCATTCAAAGAGGTTTACATACAATCGGCTGCTGGTGATGGTGGCGGCTGTAT
>JACCDN010221549.1_pt1 | contig 23699 bp, 21 predicted proteins | sample 7441691 | NCBI WGS metagenome assembly JACCDN01 (sample SAMN15323439, study PRJNA562643) | freshwater metagenome | isolation source: river surface water | place: USA:Blue River Watershed | collected 2017-08-16 | reverse complement strand
AGGAACAAATAGCAATGGCTTTGCATTTAGCCGAGCAAACAAGTGTTGAAGAGGTTACACGTAAATTAGGAATTGCCCAAGCCACGTTTTACCGATGGAAATTAAAATATGGTGGCCTATTACCAGCCGAAGTAAAACGCTTAAAACAAATTGAAGAAGAAAATAGGAAATTAAAGCAGTTAGTAGCAGATTTAAGCTTAGATAAGAAAATGTTGCAGGATGTCTTATCAAAAAAAGGCTAAAGCCTGCTCAGAAGATTGAGCATATCAAAACCATGTGCCTTTGCTATGGAGTCAGTATACGGCAGGCTTGTCGCACCTTTGAGCTGCATAAGTCTGTCTACTTTTACCAACCACACAAGGATGAGCAGGCTCTTTTAAAACAACGCATCAAAGATATTGCGCATAGTCGTGTTCATTATGGTTACCGGCGTATTCATACCCTGCTACAGCGGGAGGGATATGGTATCAATCATAAGCGCGTGTATAGACTATATAGAGAAGAGGGATTACAAATGCGTACAAAAAAGCCTAAACGGCGTGTCCAAGCAAAACCAAGGGAGAATAAGCTTATTCCGTTTAAGAAAAATGATATCTGGAGTATGGACTTTGTTGCTGATGCTTTATTTACTGGGGAGAAGATTCGTATTTTAACCATCGTTGATGCGCATACTCGAGAAAGTCCAGGTATTGGTATAGGCTTTACGTACAAAGGACATAACGTTGTGCAAACATTAGAACAAGCTGTGCAGCAGCATGGGTTACCAAAGGTAATTCGAGTCGACAATGGTCCGGAGTTCGTGAGTAAGGATTTAGATTTATGGGCTTATGCGCACAAAGTTCTTTTAGACTTCTCAAGGCCTGGGAAACCAACAGATAATGCTTTTATTGAAAGTTTTAATAGTCGCTTTCGACAAGAATGTTTAAATGAGCACTGGTTTTTAAGCATAAGACGCTAGGGTGAAGATTGTGGGGTGGTGGCGAGAATATAACTCTCATCGTCCTCATAGCAGTTTAGGGTATATGACACCTGAGGAATTTTCTAACTTAGAAGCAATTTCTACTTGTTAATTATAGCTCTAAAAACAGAGATTTTTTTTAAGACCCTGGTCCTAAAAATGGGGCACCTCCAACATCGATCACCGCTCAATATGATGCTCCATGTCATTTCAACTCTGATCGTCTATCAACTTAAGCCCTCAAAGCCTTCTATCTCTCATGACTTCTTCCTTCCTAATCCATAACTCGGGTATTTAGTTTGCTGCACATTAACATCAAATCTCTTTAAATAGGGTATGAGATTAACCCAACTTGCTTGAAAATTTGAGACAGCTTGCTGAAGAAGGGTAAAAAGCATCACTAAATTGCCTTTTTCTGTATTAGAATAATTCCAGCCTATTGGCTGCGGCGTTTCATAGTCATGCTCAAAAAAGGAGATAGGAGAATTATCAAAATAGACAAATCCTTTATTTAAAACAAAAATTCCATCTATTGTTCCGCTGTTAGTATTCCATCTTTCTTGTTCTGTCTTGGGGATATCTGAATTAAAGTTATTTTCCTTCTCAATTTTTTTTAGCCATCCTACAATTGTTTCCATTTTTTCTGGGCCTTGGTACGCTACTAGATAATTTAGTATTCCAGGAGGTAAATAGCCAGCCTGTATGCTTGAATTGATATTTCTTTTAAGCTTTTTCGAATTTTGAGCAGCTACAACGGCTTGTCTCAAATCTTTTTCACTTAATTTAGATTTAACCTCGATAGTTGCTATCACAGATTCAGCTAAAAAACAGTCATCCTTTCCCAAATGTAACTTTGGATAACAGTTTCTATATATTATTACGTCATGCTGATTTCTTTGCTCATTTGCTTGGGAATCACTATCTATAATTTCACCAGCTCCAATAGCAACGGTTGCTGCCAAATGATTCTCCAAGAATGTCTTGACAAACTGCTCTCTTGCATTTCCTTTATTTACATTATGTCCGCTAGATGAAGAACTCTCGAATTCTGCCATTAATTTTTTTTCTTGCGCATTAAGATGCTCTGCTAACACTTGATCTAAATCCTTCAATTTTAGTCCATCTAAACTAGAACCTACCCTTTAGTTATTAGAAGCAACTAGCTCGTAGAAAAATGTTTTGTCTTCTACCGGTAAAGCTGCATAAATTTTTGAGGTAGACGGGTCCGTTAATAAGCATGTATAGGGGTAAAATTCTTTGTCCAAGAGCTGTTTGTAATGCAAAACGGTTGTTTTCCCAGTATCCCCTACTTCTACACACTCTATTGTATCAGTCCTAATATCTCCTTGCATTTCTAGTGTGTGCGCAGCGTTGTCTAGGTAATGATCCACATCGTTAATTGTAATGACATTGCTTGAGTTTGTGTGTATTCCTTCTTGATCCCATTTAATACATCCGTAGATATTTGGGCACAAAAATAACGGTGAGGGAGCCTGCATTTTTAATACTTTATGCGGGTACTTGACTGTAGGGCTTCTTGCTTGCTCATCAATGGTGATGATGGAGTAAGAGTCTACTCCCTCGTACCTGCACATAAAGGGTATTTGTAATTCCTTTTGAAGAGCGATATGTTCAATCCATTTAACACTCCTTAATGACGGGTGACCATGTTGACCACCATCTCCCGCTGCAATTCCAAAAATACTAGGTTTAAAAAATCTCAACATTTCACCGCTTATATTCTTCCACGAACCGTGGTGTGGCAGCATGAGTAGCACCAGATGACTCGAGTCTAATCCTTTAATATTCTTATAGTCATGAGTCGGTGAATAACCACGAATTCCTGTAACACTTTGGAATACAGGTACTCCAGCATCACCAGTTAACACCACACTTAAATTTATGCTAGGTAAAATGCATGATATAACAGGGCTAAAGTCATTAACATCACTAACAGGCAAATTTAAACTCCATACATCGATGTTTATCGCTGCACTTAATAAATTCGGATCACTTTCTACAAACCCTTTAAAAGACGGCATAAAAAGCCCCAGCATTTCCATAAACGAGCCTGAAAAAAATCTAGGACATGGAGACTCATAGTTCGTTTTTGAAGTAATTATAGCCAGCTCTGACAAAACTATCTCAATATCAGCATGATCTAAAGTACTAAGCTTAGATCGTGCAAAATCATTAAAATTTTGTCCTTGTGGATTAAATCCCCAGTAATAAGGAAACTCTACGTGTGTATGGGGTCTTGTTCCCAAAAAGCTGAGCACAGACTTGACGGCTCTAGATGTCAAAGCGGCATCTTCAGATTGGGCACACACGTCCCCAAACCAGTCACCGCACAAAAAGACCATCAGTGGCAGTTTCTCTGGGATAGTATCATTATCCAAAAGATTAATATGATCGATATCTGTGTGTGAAATGAAGACGAAAAGATATTTCAAGTCACTCAATAATTCTTTGGTAAATTTTTGTAGACTAGTTTTGATTTTTCTACTCTGTGTTGCTCCCACTTTACGCTCAGTAGTTTGGGGTGTAGCACCAACGGTTAGGGAAAGACGTTGTTTAACGGGGGTAGATTCTTCTGCAACAAGCAATGTTGCAGCAAAATGACTTTCTTCTGATATCTTCTTAAATTTTTGTTCCCAATCTCCACGTAGCAGAAATTTGGGATGCATTTGTAACGATTTACTTCCTAAGTCGTAGAGCACACCAACTTTGTGGTCTGGATCATTAGCATTGTAAATAATTAATTGACCACTTCCTTGGCCAAAGGGAAGAATATAAAATTCCTCTTCCGCAAATGCTGAGCTAACTAACCCAAGAAAACAAAATAGCCAAAAAGTTAGAGAAAACCTCAAAACTAATCTCGCCACTACTCAACTAAACGCAAAAAAATTTCAGCATGTTTACCATAGTAATGAACACTACGGCTTACCACAATCAAAGGTGTTCTAATATCATCTAATAATTTCTTCACCGTCGTTCTTTGAGTTTCTTTTTCACTCACTAAACTTTTCAGATCATTAATGTCGGCTAATAAGTATTTACTCCAGTCTCTGAAATCTAAAATTATGCTATTCCAATTTTTCCCTCTGCCCTCATTACTAAAAATTTTATGCAGTATCCGCATGGTATGTTCGTCGTAATCCGTAATTCTTCCTGCAAAGAATTCAGCCCTATTTAGATCCGTAATCTCCGTCTTAAATTGCTCAAGAAAGCTATTTAGACAGCTTCTGACCATAGTTAATCTTTCTTCTAGGGAACCACCATCACTTGGTCTTGGACATAAGCACGTTGGATGAGTAACAATCCAATTTTCTTTATCAGAGAGATCCAATGCGAGAGATCTTCCTAAATCCGTTCCTTTTTTAGGCGAACTCGCTGTAACGGAGTTTGTATCACGTTCACCAAAGGCTGCCGTAAGATTAAAACCTGTCGTACTAAGCAGTCCCAACATTAGCAACATTCTTACCATACATCTCCTATCTATACTCAAGTATCAATTGTAATATATCACAGTGGTATTCTTTATGCACTATATTCAAAAAATTAACTCAACCTACACACCAGGCCTGTATCTCGGTTTAAAAACTTCTGGTCAGATTAACCTGAAATTGATTTAGAAAAAGCTAGATTAGGCAAGGGTTACAAGGGGTTTCAATCATACTCAATGTGTGATTTTTACATGAATGGCGGCATGACCCCTACAATGATCCGAAATTTCAAAAGAAATATACAAGTAGAATCTCTAACAATTGCAGACGTACTTAAAGATTACTGTCTTGACGCTATAGTGAGCGTTGATGACCCATCAGCAAAACGTCAAATAACATTCGATGGGACAAGGATGTTTTTTATTTCTAGAGATTATGATGTTTTATCCCCTCCTCTTTTTCAAGACGCAACAAATTCTATGGGTTTTTTTAAAGAAGCAATGAGTGCAGAAGAAAGTGAATATGGAGAACCGATTGTAGAAGTTAGAGCTATTAAAGACATTTCTGCAAAATTTCTTGAAAACGCTGGTCTAGAAACAGGAAGAGTTGGTTTTTTTCTCACTAATACTAACGGACAATTCATACAGGAAACTTTGGCATTATTTGAGTTTTTAGATCGTTTTGGATCTAAAAATATTGTTGATTTTTCTGTGGGATTACCGTATGCAGTACTTAGAGGAAGTTTTTAAATTAGGAGGCGTAAAATGAAGGTTAAGGTAGCTGAACTTATGATGATAACATTTCTTGGTGCGTCAGGGTTTGCATCATGCAACGAAAAACTCCTTGACTTAACAAGTGATGGATTTCGTACCAAAATATTGTCTAGAGTATCAATCTCTCAATCCATGGTTCAAGAAAAATTAGGATTTTTGTATAATCTTGATGAAATTGAAGAGAAGTACCAAAATGCTGCTAACTTTAATTCCTTATACGAAAAAAGTATTACTGCAGAAGAAGTAACCCCAGAATTTTTAGCATTTTCTCATACATGCCATAACCTTTATGAAAGCTCAATAGAGCAAAAAGAAAAAGTAGCTATTTACATGCTTTTTGAACGAGTTAGTGACAAATATCTCGCGATACTAACAAGGTCAAAAAAACATCAAGCTGCCATGCAATTAAATAGAGATAAAGAAAATAATAGTGGTTGGGGAAGCTCTACGTATGGTGATGCCGATAAAATTTTTGATATGTTTTCATCACATACTTTTGTACATTGACAGAATTTTTAAACCAAAAATTTACTCTAGCTGATATGAGCTAATTATGCGTACAATATGCAAAAAGAAAATCGCAAAATTGTGGCCGGTGTGCCTACTACAAATTGAACTTGATAGGGCCTGCTTACTTACTTCAACAACTTTCTTCATCGTCAGCTGAAATTTTTCTTTAATAAAAATCACAACAAATTCTTCCCTTCCCCTTTACAGTCTATTATCACTGTCCGCATTATTCTCAATTAACTCATCCGCCTTTGCTGTATTAATTCTAATGCCTGCAGGAGTATTTTTTCTTAAGTTTTGTACTGCTTGTGTTCTGGTAATAGGCGTAACTCCTAGCAAATTTGTACGCAAATAATCTTCTGAAACATTACCAAAAGCTCGGAGCTTATGAAGCAGTGTATAGGTGAAGATAACAGGATTTAGTACATCCTTTTCTTTTCTGCAACATCTCTTGGCTCTTCCAGACCATGAACTCTTAGGAAACTTTCCATTAACTTTCATTTGGTCAACTACACTTAATATTTCTCCAATAGACATCCTCATTGATAAATTTCCTTCAAAAACTGAATCTTGTTCTAGCTCCCTTTCATTATTATTTCTATGTTGAGCTAAAGAATACTCCATAACCCCACCCTTAGCGGAACAGCAAGATACAAAGCTACAGCACCCAGAATCTTGGGGCAAAGTCAGATCACTTTTTAAAGCAGCTAATCGGTCGTTTGGAAAAAGTATTGAATAGTAATTATCATCATTAACTATCCAAAACACTTGTACTGTTGACTTAAATGGCTTTTTTGCATCGCTTGTAGATTTTCTCCAGCCAGGAGGTACCGGTCTTAATCTAATCATTAGGTCATAAACAACAGCATCTCCTCTTTTTGCATGAAAAACCACATCTAAACATGAAGATTCAATCCAATCTATATCTTTATAGACAGACTGACAGCAGTGAGCGCCAACAACTCCGCCCGCAGCCCCACCCACAACGGCTCCTGGAACCCCTCCTACAAGACCGCCTGCTGCCGCACCAACTAAAACTCCACCACCAGCAGCTTTTCCAGTCGCTTTTCTCTCTTCCTCTTGTATAATAGCTGCACTTGATATCTCTCCTCCTGTTTTATTTAAAGCAACAGGATAAACATAAAAACTCGTTCTTACTTCGGCTTGCTCTCTCGTTCCAGCAGAGTAAGCTGCAATGAAATTTAATAAGAAAAAAGTTAATAATATTTTTTTCATCTTGCACCTAGAGGCCTTTCTCCTACGAATTCTAAACTTTCTTGATATCCTAGCGTTTGTATCCGTGTCTTAACTGCTGCAAAAGCTTTACTTATTGTATCTGCCGATGGAGCTCCATAAGGCTCAACGCCTAACCAAGCAGGAAGTTTATATACAACAACAGCTGTTGCTGGTACAGCTATTGTTCCTGCTATTAATCCCCCTAAAAGCGTTACTGTTGATCCACCTATAACTGTTGATCCCTGAGCTACTATTGTTCCTGTTTTACTAGATAAATCAGCCCACGCTTCGCCAGGCAATATTCTGACAGGAAGACCAACTTTGCCAAAATCAGTAAAAGACCTACCCCCTCTTGGATAATCATCATGGTGAACAAATGAAAGAGAATTTTCTAAAGGAATAAATACTTTATATTCATTTGCAAACTGAACATTACCTACACTTGACGTATTAAACGTCGCTAATTTTATTCTATTTCTTTCTCCTGGTATTTGACCTTGAGTCAATGAACGAATGGTATCAATCGCTGATAAACTTGCTATCGCCCCTCCTTCTTTTAATCCGGTAAAAACAATATCCTTTGTTGTATTTAAACCTTGTATTAATTCCTGTAAGCTTCCCTTCGAGCTAGCAATGCAATCCGCACAATCTTTTCTCAAGGATCCTGAAAAACCAAAGACGTTTGCATTTGTTTCTCCTGGAAACCAATCACCGCAAAGAAAACCAAAATACCCTACAATATAACACCGAGGATGTTCATATATTCGCCCCACCGGATTACCAGTATCTGCTTTAATAATTTCTCCAACTTGCTGAAAATTATTTGTTTTTTCGTTTCTATAACTAACAACAGCCACTTCTCGAATTGCTAATATATCTTGCTGATCATAGCTCGTTAAATCTGCAGCTGCCGAAGATTGCATGGTATTTACTATCCAAGCTCCGCTTAAAATGAATTTCCAGATTTTTCTCATCTCTTTTCTCCTTCCATTAAGGAATTACGTGAGGAAAATGTACCCCAAGCACTCCCATATTTGCCTCTAACCCTAAATGATCTATACCCGCATACAATTCACCTATTATGGCATCTCGTGTAATTGGCATTCCTGATCTATTAGCATTTAATACTCTGGCTAGAGATGTTTCTGCAATACCCACTCCTAAGCTATTTAACAAACGACAACTAAAAACAGCAGGATTGATAACATCTTCTTCTATATTTTTCTTATTAGTTTTTACCTTACCTGAGCAAGAGCTTAGAAAACCGCCAGATTGCAGCCCAACAACAGAATTCGCAATATCAAAAATCGAAACAGGTTCAGACAAAGTTCCTCTAAATAATTCTTCTGCTCCTATAGCAGAGTGTGGTATATGGACGTGGTCATCTTCGGGACAAAAAAATCTATTGAGATCTAAAATAGTTTTTTTTAATCGACGTGCTTGCCCATCCGCAGTAAATACTGAATCATACTTTAAGCACTGACTCATAAATAACTCAGATCCATCATTTCTTGCATTGCCTATTAACCATTTCATTTCTATTCTCGAAGAAAATACCTTTTCTTGGTCCGTTAGACAATTTTTCCATCCCCCACCTGTTGGTCGTAATCTCATTGTTAAATAATAGAGTGTTTCATCTCCTTGCGTCGTATGGAAGGCCACATCTAAATACGAAGATTGGATCCATTCAATATCTGTTCTTAATCTCTCGTTAGCCCTTGCTTCTCCTGCCGCTTCGCCATACTTATAGCCAACCCATATACCAGCACCTAAACCTACTACTCCACCCAAAGCTGCACCCGCGTAGATTGTTGTATTTGTGGCAGTTACTCCCAGTAATTTTCCTCCCACCACAACACTCCCTGCACCAATGCCAGCTCCTGTAACTCCTCCAACCCCTGCACCAACAGCTGCATAAAATTTTCCTGAAGCAGTAATTTCTTGATGTTCCACATCGCTTAAAGTGCTAAGAACAACGTTACTGTGCGAAATATGAAAGGTTGTCCTTATTGGCTCTGCACTTGAATCATCCGTAGTACTATGCTCGTTAGCAGAAAAGACTGATAAATAGCTAATACATGAAAAAACAACCAAAGATTTTCTTAACATTTATATCTCCTTCATATTATTTAAGATTTCTATTTCTATATGCAATTTTACCTGCATCATTAGGTCGTTGATCGTAACCCATTGTTTGAAGAATAGTTTTCGTTGCTGTGTAAAAATCTAAAATTTGATCAAATTCCACAACGCTATGACCAAAAAGACCTGCTCCCATGGTTCCTGCTGGTATGGGAATAAGCAGTCCAATTTCCGTTTGGTAAGGATGCCCTACTAATCTTGTAATACTATGCAACCCTCCAATTACGGCATCATCTTGTTGTTGGAAACTAACAATATTCATATTGCCAATCACATCATAAAGACTTTCGTAAAAATCTTTATCTCCAAAACAGGCAGGATTAACAACAAGGGCTTTGATTTGACCAGGTCTAGGTTCCTTACCTTGCAAAAAACGCGTAGAAAAACTTGCTGATGCCAAAGATGCTAAGCCACCCCCCATGCTATGCCCAGTAAATATAAATTCTAGCTCTTCAAGCGCTACTCCCGTATCACGAAGAGCAGAAGATAACTGTCTTTCAAAAGAAGGAATCGCTGTTTTAATAACCTCACTGTATCCCTTATGAATTTTTCCAGAAAAAACACGCCCTAAGGTTGGATGTTCATATCCCTGATGATCATAAAAATCGACCAGTTCTAAATTTCCAAGAGTGATCGCTAAATCACCTGCAAATCGAGAAAATGTTGATGGTCTAGTTCCGTGATAGGATACGATTACTTTTTTATCTAGCTTATTTATGCACACAATTCCTGCATGATGCGTAGATTCTATCTGTTTATCGAGAAAAGGATAAACTTTCCAAGTTTGTGCTACTGCTTCTCCATCAGAGGAAATACTTTCAAGAGTTTCTTCAAAATTTAACGCTGTCATATTTTCAACAGCAGCTGTTATCCCCTCAAAATCATCAGAGGTACGATAAGATTTACGGCAAAAATGGTGTACTGCTTGCAAAGTAGGATGATCAAATCCCATCGCACCTAAATAAATATCTGCGCTAAAACCTATTGATAGAAAAGAGAACCAAAGAATAAAAAGACGGAACATCTTTAACAACCACTTTAAAAATATGATTAAACACCTACACTAAAACAAAAGTTGAAATTTATTTGACTTTCACGGATTCTTTTGTGTTATATATTTTAGAATTGCTTAGAAATATTTCTTACGTAACTTCATAATTTTTCTTGATATCGAAAATCACTAATTCATGAATCAGAGAAATTAAACAGGGTCTAGCCAGCTCTTCAAGAATGTATCACCAAGAATAGAACGATAAGAAATCCTTAAATAACTGAACTTCCTGACATTTGCCTAAAAAGATGCTAGTGTTTTCCAATATAAAGCAGCAGCTAATCCATTATGGATATTGAACAAATTCAGTCTTTAATACAGCAACAAGAATCCGATACTCTCGAGTTTAAAAAATCAACGGCTCTGTTAAAACCAGCATTTGAAACAGTCTGTGGATTTTTAAATGTAAAGGGAGGAATTGTTTTGATTGGTGTCGCAGATAATGGCGACATCATTGGGCAAGACGTTACCGATAAAACAAAGCAAGAGATTGCGCGAGAACTTGATAAGATTGAACCACATGCAAATGTCCAAGTAGAATATATCCCTTGTCTTAATGGGAAAAATGTTATTTTCCTGAAAGCACTTAAAGGGCCACACCTTCCCTATACGTACGATGGCAGAGCTTTCAAAAGAATGCAGTCAACAACAAGCCAAATGTCCCAGCAGCAATATAAACAGCTACTTACTCAAGGAGGACAGTTCAATTATAGATGGGATGAAATGCCCGCTGTTGCTTTTGATCTATCTTCATTAAACCAAGAAGAAATTCAACAGACTATTAAGCAAGGCATACAAGCAGATCGTATTCCTTCAGAAGCGCTGAATGACAACGTTCAAGATATCCTAAAACGTTTGAAACTGATGGACGGCGATACCCTTACTAACGCTGCTGTTATCCTTTTTGCAAAGAATGAGCATTTGCGTGATTATCCTCAATGCCAACTTAAAATGGCACGTTTTAGAGGAATCGATAAAACAGGTGATTTTATTGATAATCAAAGTATTGAGGGTAATGCCTTTTTTCTTTTGACAGAAGCAACTATGTTTATGAAGCGGCATCTTCCTATTGCAAGCACATATCAGCAGGACAAATTTGAACGAATTGATGAGCCAACTTTACCTGTTCTTGCAGTACGAGAAGCAATAATTAATGCTATTTGTCATCGGGACTACTCGAATCGTTCATCCTCTATTGCCCTTGCTATTTATGATGATCGCTTAGAAATATGGAGCTATGGCTTATTACCACACGAACTAACAGTTGAAGATTTGAAAAAATCCCATACGTCGCATCCCCGCAATCAATTAATTGCCGATATCTTCTTTAAACGTAAATTGGTAGAAAAATGGGGCACCGGCACCACAAAAATGATCGATCTTTGCGAAGAACGTCATCTGCCTCTTCCTGAATTTACAGAATATTCCGGTGGGGTTTCCGTCACTTTTAAGTTTAAAGAACCTATTCGAACAGTTACAGCACTCCCTATCGTTTATGAAAACCTTACGCCAAGGCAAACACAAATTATTAGCATTCTTATCAAGCAAGGATCATTAACTTCTTACGAAATAATCTCTGAGCTTAAAGAGCCTATTCCTGAAAGGACTTTAAGGTTTGAACTCAATAGACTGAAAGAATTAAATATTGTCGATAAGCAAGGAAAAACGAAAGCAACACGCTGGTTTGTTCTTAATAAAAAGTAGCTTGCAAGAAGTAAAGAATTAGAATTTTGAATTTCTCAACTTAACTTCTTACAAAAATAGCTAGCCTCATATATAACGAACCCCGAAATAGCGGTGTCGAAAAATCACTAATGCAGAACTCTTTCGATTCCCTCAATAGAGATAATATAATGCCAAGGGAATTCATTTGTAAACGTAGGATCAATTTTTTGACCAGACAAATTCATAAGCTGAACTGGCTCATTTTTTAACGTTTCAGCAAACTGTCTTGGTTCAGCCAAAACCCATGTTAAGTACCATGTGGTACCAAGAATATCACAAGCTTCAATTTCCATGTATTTGTAAAGCCTGTCTGTGCTGTTCCTTATGATACCTTCTGCAATCAAATATTGCTCTTTTGGGACAAGAAGTGTTGGTTTTAAATCCCTTCTACTTTCCTTCCAAAATGGCAGAGAATTTAATGTGATATATGCTTCTTTTAATACTGCTTCAATCCTTTGCTCTGGGCCAGGAGACATTGAGGGCGCTAATTCTACGGCCGATAAAATATTTGATCCTGTGCTCTCTCCATAGGAATGATTTTTTGAAAATAAAATTTCTGGGCGTTCGTTAATTAATCTGATTAATTCTTCTTTCATACTTTTTTAAAAATAAAATGTTACTATAGAGTATAGTAAATATTTATTTTATTCTTGTAAAGATTAAAGGCGACTTTTTTCAGACGAAACATACACTTTTCTGCCGCTTTCAACAAACTACCCCACTCTCAAGCAAAATCAGAAATGATTTCGGCAATATTCGGCAATATTCGGCAACTAACTTAGCAAGGCAAAAAAAACAGTTAGTTTTAATAGATTTATAATAGTAGTTCCCCCTGTTTATCTGTATGTTCTTGTTCGCTCGTCGTCAGTAAAGGATCTATCCCTATCGATTCCTGTTCAGACTTACAAACGGCTTCTATACCTAAATCTAACTTGAGCCTCTGGTTTCAAAGGCTTCTCGATAAAAATTGGTGCTATGTAACTGAGATGAGTATATGAAAACGAAAGCTTTGTAACAGGAAAATTCCCAGGAAACTTCAGGTATGCTTCAAGATCTTTTAACATCATAATTTGGCTTGCGGTTACGACAGGCTTTGTCTGCTTTTGATTGCTTAGATTCACCCCATCTCGCATTTGATGCGCACCAAACGAAATACTTTCAGAAGCTTCTTGCTTTTCTTGTTCTCCTAAATACCGTGCCACTCGTGTTGCTACTTCTGTATCAACGTTCCTAAATAGGACTTTCATTCCTGTTAAATTCGAAAGACTCTTGGTTACCGTATGACCATAAATTTCTTCTAGCTGATGCAAATCTTGAAACCCGAGCACAAAGCATCCACCGTATTTACGGATTTCCGATAGGCCAAGCATTAAAGAGGGTAAACGATATAACGATGCAAGTTCATCAATAATGATCCACGTCCTTTTTCCTCCTACTTCTGAACGTTGCATAATGCCCTTAATCATTAAGGATATCCATGTGGAGAAAAGTGGTTTTAAAAACTCTCGCTGATCTGGTTGGCAGCTTAGAAACGCCCAAGTTTTTTGATCATCTTTTAAAAAGCTTAATAAAGAAATCGTCTCCTTTTGCGAATTACGACTATCTTCTTTCGATAGATCATCTAGCTCTTGCAATGGTCGCAAACTGCTTGCAAGCGATGCTCGGACACTCAGCGCTGTTTTATCGATGGCGGGGTCAACGATAGATGAGACCGTTGTTCCACGTAATCGTTCTTTTAGCGCTTTCAGCGGAAGGTGTAGAGTCATGTTTAAAAGCTCTTGATACGAGCATCTATCATTCTGTTTTAAGAACCGCACCGATTCACAAAAGACCTGTCGCGCACTCTGTGTCCAAAACTGATCATAGGATTTACCTTCTGGAATAAGTGCTTCTGCAATTTCATCTAAGATATAATCCTGGTTTCCTTCCTGCCAGAGATTCCATTTTTTAGATCGAGCATCGAGTGGGTTCAGTAGGATATCTTTGGTTTCATCATAAAACCGAGCAAAAATACCACCAGTCGTATCAATGACAATGGCCTGATCTCCTTGATCTCGAATTTGTTGTAATAGTTGATGAATCAGGTTGGATTTTCCAGATCCCGTTGTTCCTGTAATCATCATGTGCTGAAACTCTGCATTTTTCGGTAAGGGGATCTCTCCAATGGTGTAAGCAGAGGCACCGTGTTTTAGGACACGCTTTTTTAAGACTTTTGGCTCCACACATTCAAAGCCACTAAGTACTTGGGTTTCCTTTTTTTTATTGCCCATCTTTACCCAAAACCAGGACACCAGTACGGAGCCAACGATGGCAATCAAAATACTCTGCAGGAGCTTTTTGATAAGAGACACACTGATATAATCCAACATTCGCAGCACAACATCTGAATGCAGTATGGTGTAATCACTTACCGAATACCCTTGAGGATCACCTAGATGGTAGATCACGCTAGAAGGCGACAAAGAGGAAATCGTCGATGGGCAATTACTCATAACGTATGCTTTTGCATAGACACCCACCAACCAAAAATCTTGCCAGGGATGTTCCAAATACACGAGCAACACAAAACTCAATAAGAAAATTCCTAGACTTACTTTAAACGTGGCTCCGATTACTTGCTTAATCATTCGAAATTTATGGAGTTGAGTTTGTCCCCCTTGTACAAAAGATTCTCCTATCATATTAATACCTCCTGAAATGTATCTTTTTCTAGCAATTTTTCTGCATTCATCGCGCGTATTTTTTGCGTAATTACATGGATTTTTAAGAATTGAACGGGTATAATGTACTTATGAAAAAAATTGATCAACAAGACATGCAAGTTAAAACCGTTCACAAAATGCAAAGGGCTCTTGATAACTCCATCAAGACGACGCGCTTTTTTTGGCGTCATGCTTGTGTATTGGTAATGCTTGGTATGATGGTTAACGTTGTGAGCTTGCAAGCAGCAAACTGGAGAAACATCCTCATTTCTCTTGCTATTGCTGGTCTTGTTGATTTTTTTAAGATGAAAATAAAGATTAAACTTTCTAGTCAAAAGCATAGCCACAATGAGATAGCTTCGAAAACATTTGAAAGCTATAAAAAATATATTGCGTGGTCTACAAATCCCGGCATCATGGGATCTCCTGCGTATAACCTTGCCAATATGAAAACTACTAAACCTAATAACGATTCTCATTTCTGTTGAGATTCCCCCATTTTTTGCCATACTTCTTTTCCTGATTCCTGTGCATCATTAACTAAGCTTCTTATTTCTTGAACTCCTTTAGTGCCAACTCTGCGAACAATTCCTTTTTCTTGTTGAGCATGAAGTTTTTCTTTAAAGGCTGATCCTTGATTCGTTGTATCTGAAGATGCTGAAACAATCTCCTGACGACCTTGGGTAATCTTTTCTTCTGCATTTTGTCGTGCTGAAATACCTGAATTACTAGCAATATCTCCCGCTTGATTTCTCACTTGCTGCAGGCTATCTTTCGTCACCGCAAAAGACTGGTGCCCTTGCTCCGCATCATAATCACTTCGCACTTGTCCTGATGAAGGAGAGGCAATACCACCAGGATTTAACCCTTTCTCTGCCACATAGCGTTCGGCATAGGCCATAGCTATTTTAGGATTATGAGCCATTATATGCGCTGCACCACGTGCGCCTAAATGCCCTTTCGTATTATCCGCTGGTTGTCCTGCTAACCATTCCCCAAACTGCTGACTGGCGTTGTAATTAATTGTAGCGCTATTAGCTCGTGTAAAGCTTGCTTGCTTATTGTAATCATCTGCTGTCCTAAAGCTTTTCGCAGATTCACTACGCTGATTCATCCCTTGCTCATACGTTCCAGACGTTTCCTCTGCTAGACGTCTTGCTTTTTCATCAGCAAGAGAATGTGATAATTGTTGAGATGCATGCGCTGCTTCTCTCATTGCTTCCTGGTAATTATGATCTTCTACAAATTTCTGAGCCTTTACATATAATTCGTTTTCTGATGCACTGATACTACCACTTGCTCCTATAGGAATACCTCCTCCTCCAACACTTGCAAGAATCTGAGCTGCTTTGGTAGTGTCTATCTGATTCTGTCGCCCAAATTCCTTAGCAAGGTTTGCACCGTGATGAATCGCTTGACTTTGTTCTACGTTAATACCGTGGCTAGCAGTATTACCAGAACTTTCAAGCTTAGATAGGGTATCACTTAAGTTCACAGCAGAACGCGCACTGCTGCTGAGATGTTGTGACGAGCTTTCGCTTAAATTCATCGCATTTTGATAACTCCTACTTGCCATTTCGGAGAGCTGCTGGCTTTGCGATTCCGCAATGTTAAGACTAATCGGCAGGTTTGAAGTACCCACATTCGAGATTTGCGACCCATCCGCCATGGTCGTCATCTCCACACGGCCATCTGTTATCGAGAACGAATGTGCTTTGTACGCTGCTGCGTTAGAACGCTGTAGCATCGAACTATTAGAAATCTGCACATTTCCTTCCGAGATATTCCCAAAACTTAAATTTCCGGATGTCACTTCGCATGCCGCCATGCTTGCCGCTCCTTGACTCACGTTACCTAGGTGTGAAGCCATGTGCACAAAACTCCCCACCCCTTTAACAATCGCAATACATAAGAAGGGAATACTCATGGCTAAATACCCAGCCATTGAGGCTATGTCCGCATTGAGGTTTGTAAGACCTACGGAACTGGCAATCGTCACCCCTGCTTCATTAGATAATGAAAGAAGGGATAGCGTCTTTGAGCGTGCTGCCATCGTCATGATGTAGTTCAAAATCGCATACAGAGGCGCCCACATCTGCAACCAGAGAAGAATTTGTGCCCAGCTCAACAGAAAGCGATACCCAAACGGCAGAAGAGCCATGGGAATAATAAATAAGAAGCAAGCATACGCGATAGCCTCTAAGACGGCTTTCATCGTCGGCAGAGTCTCTCCAGCCATTGCCCCTAAGGTCTCATAGGTGGAGCGCTGTTGCAAGTACGCCCTGCGTGCAGCAAAATTCTGCGCATTACCGACGGCAGCACCGTTAGCTTCAATACCATCAACAATACTGTAAATCATGATCTGCTGTTGGATAATACTTTCAGCAGACTTAGCAATATTACCCAGAGCTCCATAACTTAGCGGCAAATATTTAAGAAGTTCCGCTTTGCTATTGATCAGTGCATGGTTGCCAAAAATTTTCTTCCCAAAAATCGTGGCGCTTCGATCTAATTCTTGCCCCCATAAACGATTAAAACGTGCCACCCCTTCCCGGCACGTAATAATCTCCGGCCTTCCGGCCATGGTTCCTGCTTGGCGCGGTTCTCTCCATAAGAAAGAACGCACCGGCGAGGCGTTGGTAGAAACCAACTCCCAGATATCATCACTGTGTCTGAGATCTTCAACCGTGTACTTACGCCCTAACATGGCGTCATAAAGAATGCATTGCCCCACAAACCCGCGCATATTCTCTGCTAAGTCTTCATTGGTAATATGAAAGGATTTGGCTTGCTGGATGATATTACCCGCAAACAACGATCCTGAGCGTTGGTATTTTAGATCATCTGGCAGCGTAAAGACTTTTTCCACTTGCTCAGTAATGATGTTACCAAACTTACTGATGTATCCTGCGAATGCTGCAAGACCATAGGGAATATTATCAACTTTTTGATGAAACTTCGTGACCGGATCGTGAATCCAGACACTCGCCTGCGGTGCAAATAATAGAGTCGTAATGACGGACATCGGAATAATCCAATGGGTTAAGGGTTTCATCATGTCCCCATACACCGCATACAGAGCTGCCCAAAACACCCCTAAAATCATCCCTATTCTTTTAAGAGGCTCATAGAGAGTTCCCGTATGACCATTTAAACAGGCCGCAATTGAATCAAAGACACCTTTAAGAATTTCACCGTTGCCAAACGTATAGATTTCATATTCCATCGATATATATATCCTCTGCTTACATCCAGTTATAGTCGTTGGCAACATTGCCCATCATCACGTGCAATTGCTTTTCAATCGCTTGGGTTGATTGAATCATGGAGAGATGGCTATCCATCTGTTGATACGCGGACTGGCGCTTCTGGGTAATTCGCTCACGTGCATGACGTAGTTGATTTAAGAAGCGGTCCATATGCGCATCATCCACTTGAATGGATTTGAGCTGGGCCACACTGTCATGAACAATATCAATGACTTCAATGACGTATTTGTAGAGGATATCCAGGGCAATCAGCTCCGCGTATTGATGTACATCCACCGGGGCATAACCTTTACGAAAGGCTGTGCTGACATTCAACATCTTATAGACTGGCAGGCGAGTGGAATTGAGAAAGTCTTTCTCTTCGGCCGTTGGCTCACTATCAGCATAAATCTTTTCAATCAGGCTTTCTAAAATGAGGTGCGTTTTTTTAAACAAGGCATGAGCCTCAGGTAGATTCACCTGCTGCATATCAGGACGTAGACATTTCGCATCGTCACACCGGTAAACTGGTGTATTGCCTCCATTCAAAAGACCATTTAAGACATCGTCTCTGTCTGCGTGCCCTGGTAGCATAGTAATTTCGAACTCTTCACCATTTCTACGCGCAATAATCGAGCCCACCAAGGTTAAGAAGAGTTGCGCGAGTTCTTGATCGGTACTTAGAAACGCATTGGTTTGAATGGCCTTCCACGCTAAGTTGAATTCTCCTACCAACATATCTTTATATTTTGGGTCAGCACCAGCTCTGCTTAGAACACTATCTCTGTCGCCTTTCGCTCCACACCCCTGTCGCGCCGCAGACCAATCGGTAAATGCCCCCAGATTACTTCCCATCGCCTGGCAAAGATGCTTACTTGATTGATCGGATTTTGGCCAAATTCCCCCCAGCATAGTGGCAGCTGCTTCACAAGAATTGATGTTTGTTTGGTTAATTTGCGTGGCCAGCGCATTAAGTTCATTCATAATGTTATAGATTTGTGGACTCACGGTTTGCACCGCTAACATAAACGCATAGGATGCTGCTGAAGAGCCAATATTGCGCATCATTTCAACAATGGCACCTGTACTAATATGAGAAAATCCACCTGTCCATGCATCAATACCGCCGCACCCTGCCCTAAATCCAGGCATTTGCACGGTGGCAAGTTGAGCATTACGCGCTCCTGTTCGGGCCATAATACTGCCTCCGGTGTAATACCCAGCCGATTGATCCCGATACGCTCCGGGAGCCGTGACGTTACTGGCCATCCCTGCACTCTTAAAAAATGTCATGAGATCTTGACCAATAGGCGCATGAAGGTGCATAAAGCTTGCTAAAATAAAAAGTAAAAACCCTTTCTTGGCTTTAGACGCTAAAAATCCTAGACTGCATTTAAAGCTTATAAAAATATGGATCCATGCAAATTGATCTCCCCGAAGATTTAACAGATTCTCTAACCACTTTAGCCAAAGCGTTAGACACCAATGTACAAACTCTTGTGCTGTATTCCGTTCAGACTTATCTGTATGCTTTGCGTCCCACAGAGAACATGAAAAATCCTGAGGTTGCGGCGGCATTTGAACAATGGCAGCGCAATATCCACCAGTTCCTTTCTTTGCCAAAAATCTTAAAAAATTAGCAATCATCGTCATACTTTCACCAAACTCATAATTCGAATTTCCATCTGATCGATGCCGGTCATGCCAAGAGCTACGGGAATTACGTGGCCTGTGTTAGGGTTCACGGCAAATAACGCAGGCATCACCTGCCCTTGTTCACCAGGTTGCCATTGTTCAAAAAGTCCATTATCCGGTTGAGCATTTGGAAAAAGCTCCAATTGTCCGCCATCAAGGCTAATCGGTAGAACTTCCCAGCCATACTGTTCACTAAACTGTTTCACAATCGGGGCAAACTGATGACAATATTCACAATTCCCACTAAAGAAGAAAAACAGCCCATATTCCTTTGCAAGCGACTGGATGGTTTCTTTTACTTGTCTCTTCTCTAGATCTAGATGAACGTGGCGTGCACGCTGGTTCACCGGTGAGACAAGAGTGTGATCAAGGGCAGGGTTTAAAAACACGTTTTGCATCCATCCCTCACTAAAAGCTTTAGACCGATCAGTTAGATCCTTTTGCATATCTTGATAGGCTTTAATTTTTTGAGGACTGGGATCAATCCAAGCGGCGGCAAGTCGGTTTTCGAGTTCTTCGCGATAGCTTGCCACAATTTCTTTGGGGGATTTCTTCTTTATTGATTTTTCTGGTGCAGCTTTTGCGGTCTCAACAGCAAGTTCTTGTTTTTCTTCTATTTCCTGAGGTTCGTACCAGTGCCAGCCTTTTTCGTGGTTTTGATAATACGATGTCGCCGCACCCTTCGAGATAAAGGCAAGTCCTATTAAGAATACATAGCGTTTTTTCATACTTTTTGTTCCTATCATCTTAAAGCTCATCTCTTTGGACATTTGTTGATGAAGCATCAGCTGTTGTTACTTCAGCATCAGAAATTTTTACCTTCTTCGTCATCCTAGACATATTTTCTCGGATGCGATCTAGCTCAACACCTTGGGCAATATGTTCATGCGCTTTTGGCTTAAAATTGGCTTGTACATCTTCATAGAGTTCAGATAAATTCATGCGCGACATATCGAGGCGACTGAGTTCTTCAGGTGTGAGTCCTCGACAATCTGGCCCCTCTACATCACCCCATCCAAGACCAAGTTGTGCCCTTCCTTGAGAATTGATAAGTCTGGCGAGTTTTGTCCCAAAACAACAAAAACTCGATTTTTTGCGGATACAAATCCTTGTTATAGGCTCTCTCTCCGCACAATAGGTGCCAACAAACACACAACGCTGCTTTTTTCTCCATGCAGCAAGCTCTCTCTCTTCTCCGCTACACTCTGAAAGATGCATGTTCACACCCCACCCTTTTCCATTAGTGCAGCAATCCCTAAATCCAGCACAATTTTTACGACACTGCCTTGATTGGCCTTTAAAAATACCTAGGTTAGCTTGGATATCATTTTGCACTTCTTTTAAAACTGCCAAATGCGCCATGGCATTAAGCATCTCACCATTAGCTTCATAATCACTTTCTGCACAATCACCGGTTAAACAAAAGGGTGACTTTTCTCCGACAACCCTATATTTATGTGTTTTTTTCTTGGCGGAAGGACACCTTAGTTTTTTTTTCCAAGCAACGCAGACACCATTAATTTCTTCAGCACAAGCTGAACTAACTTGTATACAGCCTTTAGCCCTTAAAGCTTCACAGGTGTTTTTAACAGACTTAAAACAAGTATATGTATATGCTTCTTCCCAGTGATCACGTGTAATAGGTTCTGTCTCTGTAAAAGGACCATCAGACTTGGGATTAACAATAGGACCACTAATCGTTCGTGTTTCTGGTTCTCCATGGACCCTTTCAACATAATGACAACGTCCTTGATCACTTTGCTCTTCAAGATGTGTGCACCCATCCTCCCACTCCTCAGAGAGTATTTCGACTTTTTTTGGTATAACCCTTTCCCAAGCCCATCCTCCTCCTGCATTACCATTAACATGATGGTGATGGCCGAGGCCTGGATACCACCAATGCAGATGGCATTCACACCTTCTTTTTTCTGGGGTGATTTGAATTTTAATAACCAACTGCTTACGACACGTTTGTAGGTACTCCTTTACCCCTTCCATACATTCAACAATATCATCCTGATCTTCGGTGCCATCGGAGGTCTCTACAATCATTTCCTGCATCGTTTGCTCAGGGTTTGCAGTCGCTCGATTAGCATTGATCACCATCGGATCTGTATTTGGATCAATCACAAACTTCTGCCTCTTGCTTGAGCTTTCTGAAATCACCTCCGCAGCCTCGTGACGTATGACATCAACACTCGTTGCACCACTAATTGAGCCATTATCCAAAGAGGCTTCTTTAGGACTATCGGTCACAAATCCTGGAATGCTAGCTGGAGATGTACTTGTAACCGCCTGTTGTACATTGCCCACAAGAGATCCAGTTAATGCCTTACCTTGGTGATGGCCTTGCGACATTGATTCCGCATGAGCAGAACAAAAAAACAAAACCGCAAAAATCTTGACTTTTTGAGAATATGTATTACAGTTACCACATGTAGTAAGAAGCAAATGAGATAAAAATGTTTTCCATACGATTAACCAAAGATCTTGATGCCAGACTTGATGCTCTTGCCTCCCGAACAAATCGGGCAAAAGCTTACTATGTAAAAAAAGCGCTAACCAAATTCTTAGAAGAGCAAGAAGAGATCGAATGGGCTTCTCAAGCTTATAAAGAATACTTAGAGTCTGGTAAGAAAACCATTCCTTTCGAGCACATAAAAAAGGAACTTGGTCTTGACTAAGTATTTGCCAGATAGATGGCAGTTGGAATTTACCCCAAAAGCTTTTAAAGACCTGAAAAAACTTGAAAAACCTATTCAACAACGAATTGCTGGATATTTTGACAAGAATATCTTGAATTGCCCTAATCCTCGTAGCAAAGGTAAACAGTTGTCGGGAATTTTGTCTAATCAGTGGTGTTATCGTGTCGGAACGTACCGAATCCTTGCAGAAATTCAAGATGAGCGAATGATTATTCTTGCCGTAAGCATCGGTCACCGCCGTGAGATTTATCGCTCGACAACCTAATTTCACAGAGATTCTCCTAATTTTTGCGCAGCAAACGCTAGCGATACATTTCCAGATAAACGCCCTATCTCTTGCAGTTCTCCCTCGGTAGATGCTTTAACCCTGACAAACACCGGTACTTGTTGTATCTGATAGGTCTCAAACAATTCAGGATTGATCTCGATACCTGACCTCTCCTCTTCACCTAGCGCTTGAAAGGCTGCTTGTGTCTCTTTAAACGAATCCCCTTTAAGTCCCCGCATGACAAGGACCGCTCCAAACTTTTCGGCTTCTTTTGCAAGGGCGGTTAAGCTTGCTTTGGGCATCGAAAACGACACAAACACCAGAATTGTTGGAGTCTTTATCCTATTATTTGAATAGTCTTCTTCCATGCCATGATTTTGGCTTTTCTTTTTACACCCAGAAGTGATCGCTAATTCTCCTGAATCATCCTTTTGGCCGCGGCATATACCAGTTTTTGAAGGGATTATAGTAGCAGCACTTTGCTGAGCATTTGGCATCTCCAGAAGTTTGTCTTTACTCCAGCTCAAGGCCTCATTATAGACCTTCTGAAGATCCGGCTTTGCGTTGGCAAGCGTTGTTGCTTCAAGAGCGGATAAGCCAAAGCATAAAACTAGCCTAAACAACATGATCGTTTCCTCCATATCAAATACCCAAAATCTTCCCCTTGATAAGGAAACTCTTTACCGCTTCCCCATATAACTTCTGATCGTCCTAAGGGATGACATTGTCGTGAGCCTGTTGAGGGAATAGGAAAAAGCATCTGCGTTTTGTATTGCGTCTTTTTGATAATCGGCATCGGATACTTACCACACCATGCATCGGCACCTACTGTTCCCCAAAGTAATCCTTCGCGATGAAGCTTAGCGACCATACGCTGCAATGCCAAAAGGCTGGCTTGTACTCCTCCCACATGCGCTGGAATGGAACCACTAAAAGGATACATGCTTCCTTGGCATCCCCCACACCAAAACAACTCATCACGTCCAAACCCCGTACTTGCCATCACACAATCGGCTGCACAGGCAGCTTGAGCGATGGGGTTCGCAAACAGGACTGCTTCTGGATTTAAGATAAAGGCGGTTTCATCATCATTCCAAAAAGGATCCAGCTCGGTGATGTAGGCAAGATCAACATCACCTTTTTCCATGCAGACAAGATCAACAATAAGTTCTAACCAATACAATACCGGATACATGTACCAATGCACTTGGTAGAAAGAGTCACGCATCCTTGATGCATT